>Ga0070671_100004326_pt1 | contig 11235 bp, 8 predicted proteins | sample KBSS73metaG_FD_65341 | JGI IMG/M metagenome (GOLD analysis project Ga0070671, IMG submission 65341) | Switchgrass rhizosphere microbial communities from Kellogg Biological Station, Michigan, USA - KBS S7-3 metaG | ecosystem: Host-associated > Plants > Roots > Rhizosphere > Soil ... | reverse complement strand
AGTTTCGCGGGGCACCCGAAGACCGGCACCTCTGGGAGGAGCCGCCGGTCGACCCTTAACGGCGATCCCCTCGCCCAAGGAGGCAACGATGACCCGTACCCGCGCTCATGCGTCTCGCGCCCTGGTCCGCCTCTGCACCCTTCTCGTCGTCCTTCTCGCCGCCGCTCTCGCCGGCGCCGGTCTCGCCTCGGCGGGATCGGGCGCGCCCGAGATGTCGCTGACGAGTATGGACTCCGAGGTCCTGAAGGGAGTCCCGACCGCGGAGGAGATGGCCGCGGCCCAGACGAACCTCCACGATTGGCTCATGACGCAGATTCCCACCGGCGTCGTCGGCCGTCCCATCACCGTCTCTCTGACCAAGGCGGAGAAGCGCGAGCTCGCGGGCCTGCAGAACAACGACGGCAACGGTCCCGCGGTGATCGGCCGCACCAAGACGCTCGGGCGCGCAATCCGCTTCTCGCAGCTCGACGGCGCCATGCGCGCAGGCTCCTCGCGCCGCGTTCGCGGCGGGATCTTCCAGGCGATGCCCGACGGCGGGTTCGTGTGGGCCGCCGCGTTCCGCTCGGTGGACGCAGGCGCGGTCCGGCTGCACATCACGCACATGGATCTTCCCAGCGACGCCGATCTGTTCCTCTTCACCTCGGACGGACAGGCCTTCGGTCCCTACTCGAAGAAGGGTCCCAACGACGACGGCGACTTCTGGACGAACACGACCTTCGGCTCGGACACGATCCTCCTCCTGCGCCACTACGGGCCGGACGGCGCGGCCGACCTCAAGCACTCGGGGTTCAAGGTCGAGGAGCTCGGACACATCGGCCCGCGCTTCACGCCGGTCGCGGTCGAGCAGGCCTTCTGCAGCTTCAACGCGCCCTGCATCGAGAACGCCTCCTGCCACAACGGAACGCCCGCCGATAGCGCCAAGAGCGCCGTCGCCCTGATGCAGTGGGTGTCCGGTGCGTTCATCAATACGTGCACCGGCACGCTGCTCAACGATACGGTGTCGACGAGCCAGATCCCCTACTTCCTGACCGCCCATCACTGCATCAGCGCGTCCAAGGACGCCAGCAACCTTCAGACGTATTTCCAGTTCAGCCTCGCCTGCGGCAGCACGAATTGCCCGGCCCAGACGAATCCGGGCGGCATCCAGAGGCTCGGCTCCACTATCAAGGCGACGGGGACGACGGGCGACTTCACGCTGCTGCAGCTCAATCAGACACCACCCTCGGGCTCGACCTTCATGGGATGGAACAACACACCGATCGCGAACACGAACAACGCGCAGCTCTACCGCATCAGCCATCCGGCGTGGGCGCCCCAGGCGTACAGCGACGGAGTCGTGAACACCTCTGCTCCGACCTGCACGAGCTGGCCGCGCGGGGAGCGCATCTACAGCCGTGGCGTGACGGGCGGGACCGAGGGCGGCAGCAGCGGCTCGGCGGTCCTCAACGCCTCCGGACAGGTGGTCGGACAGCTCTCGGGCGCGTGCGGCACCAACACGGGCAACGCCTGCGACAACACGAACAACGCCACGGTGGACGGTGCGTTCGCCGCCTACTACGCCTCCGTCCAGCCCTTCCTCGCGCCGACGAGCTGCGTGCCGGTCGCCGAGGTCTGCAACGACGGCATCGACAACGACTGCGACAATCAGACCGACTGCGCCGACTCGGACTGCACCGGCTCGCCGTCGTGCGGCAGCAGCTGCAGCCCGCTCGGTTCGGCGTGCACGACGAACTCCGACTGCTGCTCGAACAAGTGCAAGGGGCCGGCCGGCGGGAAGACCTGCCACTGATCTCGCGCTGACCTGCCGCTGAGATTCCCGATCTCATGAGACCGCCGGGGCGGAAACGTCCCGGCGGTTTTTTATTGGCCGCGGCGTGACTCCTAGGTGGCGGCGCGAGGCGCGTGCGGACGCGACCGCGCGAGGTGCGAGGCGGGTGCGGCGAGGCGCGAGGCGGCGCGTCCGCCTCTCTCTCGCCGCGGCTAGCCCTTCGCGGCTTCCGTCAGCGCCGCCTCGAAGATCGCGAGCCCTTCGTCCACGAGCGCCGGCTCGATCGAGAGCGGCGGCGCGACGCGGACCACGGAGCGGCCGCAACCGAGCAGCAGCAGGCCCCGCTCGAACGCATGATGGACGAGCCGGTCCCGCAGCTCCGGATCGGGCTCGCGCGTCGCGCGGTCCTTCACGAAGTCCACGCCGATCATGAGGCCGCGCCCGCGCACGTCGCCGATTCCCGGATGGCGCGCCTTGAGGGCGCCGAGGCCGGCGAGGGCCCGCTCTCCCTGGGCGGCGGCGTTCGCCATGTAGCCGTCCTCGATCAGGCGCAGCGTCGCCAGCGCCGCCGCGCACGCGATGGGGTTGCCGCCGTACGTGTTGCCGTGCGCGCCCGCGGTCCAGGTCACGACCGAGCGTCGCGCCATCATGACGCCGAGCGGCATGCCGGAGGCGATCCCCTTCGCCGCGCAGACGATGTCCGGCTGGACGCCGGCGTGCTGGATCGCCCACCACTTCCCCGTGCGCCCCACGCCGGACTGCACTTCGTCGGCGATGAGGAGGATGCCGTGCCGGTCGCAGAGCCCGCGCAGGCGCCGCAGGAAGGCGTCCGGCGGGACGATGTAGCCGCCCTCCCCCTGGATCGGCTCGAGGAGCACCGCCGCGACGTCGCCGGGCGGGACCGCCTGCTCGAAGACCGTGTCCTCGAGGAAATCGAGGACCGCGTCGCCTGCATCCGCCTGGCCCGGGCCCGGCGGCATCGCGGGACGGTAGGGATCCGGATACGGGATGTGCGTGACGCCGGGCATCGCCGGGAAGAATCCGGCCGTCTGCTTGGCCTTGCTCGCGGTGAAGGCGAGCGAGCCCATGGTCCGTCCGTGGAAGCCGCCGTAGAACCCGATGAAGCGCGAGCGGCCGGTGGCGTAGCGCGCGAGCTTGAGCGCCGCCTCGACCGCCTCCGTCCCGGAGTTCGTCATGAAGCAGACCGCGTCCTCCTCGAAGGGGGCGATCCCGTCGAGCCGCTCGGCGAGCGCGACCCAGGTCTCGTGGTAGTAGTCCGACGAGATGTGGATGAAGCGCTCCGCCTGGCGCTGGATCGCCTTGACGACGTCGGGATGCGAATGCCCCGTCGAGCAGACGGCGATCCCCGACGCCCAGTCGATGAAGCGGTTGCCGTCCACGTCCCAGACCTCGGAGCCTTTGCCCCGGTCCATCACGAACGGGTAGTCGCGCGGATAGGAAGGCGAGATCACGGCGGCATCGCGCGCGAGGATCGCGCGGGCGACGGGTCCGGGCACGTTCATTTTCGCGATCGCCATACCTCAGGCTACACCCGGTCGGTCCGTTATAGGATGGGCGCCATGAAGATCCCTGCGCGCGCGGCGCTCGCGGTCACGGTCCTTGCGATTCGGGCCCTTGCAGTGTCGCTCCCAGCGCGTGCGGCGCATGCGGCGGCTGCGGCTTCCGCAGTTGCTGCTGCACCCGCGGCCGCCGCGGGCGACATCGTCCCGCTCCTTCAGGACTACCTGCGCATCGACACCTCGAACCCGCCCGGCAACGAGATGAAGACGGCGCGCTTCCTCGAGGCGCTTCTCGCCAAGGACGGTATCCCCTCCGAGATCCTCGAGATCGCCCCCGGGCGCGCCGATCTGATCGCGCGGATCAAGGGGGACGGATCGAAGAAGGCGCTCCTCCTCTTCAGCCACATGGACGTCGTCCAGGCCGATCGCTCGCGCTGGACCGTGGATCCCTTCGCCGCGACGATCAAGGACGGCTATCTCTACGCGCGCGGCTCGCTCGACATGAAGACCACGGGCCTCCTCCAGGCGCTCACGATGATCCGCCTGAAGCGCGAAGGGGTCCCCCTGGCGCGGGACATCGTCCTCATCGCGACCTCCGACGAAGAGGTGGACTCCATCGGCATGACCAAGCTCATCGAGATGCGCCCCGAGCTTTTCAAGGGGATCGAGCTGGCGATCACCGAGGGGGACACGATCGACGTCGAGAAGGGGCGCACGCGCTCGTGGAGCGTGGACGTCTCCGAGAAGGCGGCGCTCTGGCTGCGCCTCACCGCGACGGGTGAGGCGGGGCACGGGTCGATCCCCTTCAAGAAGGGGAACGCGATCGAGTCGCTCCTCGCGGCGCTCGAGAGGGTCCGCCGCTTCGAGACTCCGCTCCTGGTCCAGCCGACGGTCGCGCGCTACTTCGCCGCGCTCAAGGACCATTTCCCGGACCTCCCGGCGGCGCGCCTCGCGGACCTGGAGGCGTCCCTGCGCGATCCCGCCTTCCGGGAGGCGTTCCTCGCCGAGCGCGAGAGGGCGGCGCTCGTCCGCAACACCATCGCGATCACCGTCCTCAAGGGCGGCCCGCAGACGAACGTCATCCCCTCCACCGCCTCGGCCGAGCTCGATTGCCGTCTGCTGCCGGGGCAGGATCCCGCGGACTTCACCAAGGAGATCGAGAGGGTCGTCGCCGATCCCGCGGTCAAGATCGCGTCCATCACCCCGGTCTTCCCCGCGTCCGCGTCGGCGACGGACTCGGACCTCTTCCGCGCGATCGAGAAGGCCGCCGCGAAGCACGACCCGGGGATCCCCGTCGTCCCGACGATCCTCACCGGGTGGACCGAGAGCAGCCTCATGCGGCCCCTCGGGATCGCCTCGTACGGCTTCGAGCCCTACGCCCTCGACAAGGAAGAGAACCGCCGGACCCACGGCGACGACGAGCGCATCTCGCTCGAGAACGTCCGCCGTGCGACGGAGATTGTGTACGACATCGTCAGGGAGACCGCCGCCAAGTCGCCGCGCCGTTAGTTCGCCCGATCCCGGCCGGCCGGCAGGCCGTCGTCCTGCCGGACGGGGGCGGCGGCGCCGCTCAGGCCGTGCTCTTCGGCCCCTGCGCCTGCCGGAACACCCGGAACAGGTAGAAGAGCGGGATCGGCACCAGCATCGAGCAGAGGGTCAGGAACCAGACGTTGGCGTACCAGTGGTCCGCGGGCGGATAGAGCCCCGTCCCGATGATCATCAGGATCACCGCGAGAAAGCCGAAAACGGCGACGATCGGGCCGCGCACGCGACGCGCGGGCGTGAAGAGACCGGGCTCGCGGCGCACGAGGACGACCTCCGCGAGGCAGGCGATGGCGATCGCGACCAGCGCGGTTGCGGTCGCGGCGAGCGAGATGAAGTTGTAGGCGTTGAGCAGCGTCCCCGTGAAATAGAGCAGGACGAGACAGCTGGTGAGCGCCGAGTTGAAAACCAAGGAGACGACCGGCGTTCCGGTGCGCGGGTGGATGCGGCCGAGGAAGGCCGGTGCGATCCCCTGGCGTGCGGCCGCGAGCGGAAGCCGCCCTCCGACCAGGAGCCAGCCGTTGAGGATGCCCGCCACGGAGATGAGCGCCCCCAGGGTCACGAACTTCACGCCCGCCGGACCCAGGAGGAGGCCGGCCGCGTCCGCGAGAGGACTCGCCTTGCCCGCGATCGCCGACGCGGGAAGGCCGTAGTTGATCGCGAAGGCCAGCACCAGGTAGATGGCCGCGAAAAGCGCGTAGCCGACGTAGGCCGCGCGCCGGATCGCAGGGCCCGCGCCCTTCACTTCTTCGGCCGGAACGGTTGCCGACTCGGTGCCGATGAAGAGCCACGCGATCAGCGAAATCGCCGGAAAGAGCCCCCAGTAGCCGTGCGGGGCGAACGGCGTGAGGTTCGCGGGCGATCCGGCGAAGAAGAACGCGACCGACAGGACGATCAGCGGAAGCACCTTCACGATCGTCGTGAAGACCTGGACGGCTCCCGACGCCCGCACCCCGATGATGTTGACGAGGGTCAGCAGCCAGAGGAACACCAGGCCGAGTCCGAACGCGTTGAGGGGGTTCGCGAACGCGGGAAAGAAGACCTGGAAATAGGCCACGAACGCCGTCACGAAGGCCGCGTTGCCGATGACCGCCGAGATCCAGTAGAGGAATGCGGTGATGAAGCCGGCCAGGTCGCCGAAGGCGCGCTGCGCGTACACCTGAAGTCCGCCCGTGACAGGCAGGGCCACCGCGAGATCGGCGTAGACGGACGTCAACGACAGGAAGCAGAAGGCGACCACGACCCAGGCGATGAGCGAAGCGGGACCAGCGACCTCGGCGAGCGAGGCGGGCATGACGTAGATCCCCGACCCGATGACGTTCCCCGCGACCAGCGCGGTCGTCGCGATCGGCCCCAGGCCCCGGACGAGGCCCGAGCGGCTTCCGCTCTCGGCGGCAGCGCTCATTTCTTGCCGGTCTTGCCGGCGCTCCGGCCGCGGGACGCCTTGCGGGTCGGGGTGCGGGAGTCACGGGAGAATGTACGGAGCTCCTGGGAGTGGGGCGGGGTGAACGCCGTGCGGGCGGTCCCCTTCCTGCCGTAGCGCAGGAGCACTTCGATGGCCTTCTCCGCGTCCTCCTCGGAAAGAGCATCCGCCTCGGCCTGGACATCGGCCGGCACCCACTGGGGGAACTCGCTGCGCCGCATGCGATGGGAGCCGGACGGCTGGTGCTCGTTCCACACCCGGGCGAGCGGCCCCTTCAAGAACCGGTCCGCGAGCTTCACGAGGGCGGGCCACAGGCGCCTGTGGACGTAGGTGACCTTGCCGTCGATCAGCTTGCACACGAGCACGTCTTCGCACGAGCCGATGGCCTCCGTGGCCGCGAAGATCTCGTTTCCCTTGGGATGTCCCCACCAGCTCCCCCGGATGGGGCCTCCGCCGATGGCCTCGGCGAGGCTCGGCACCGGACCGCGCGCCGCCTCGAGAACGACCCCGTGCTGCTCGACGAACGCCAGGGCCTCCTTCGGGGTCACGTCATCTCCTCCCAGCGGATGACGAGCCGGAACGCGCCGGGACGCGCGCCTCCGTCTCCATTCCATCGCTAGTGTAGCAATGCTCATGGCCGGGAGCGTTCCTGTCCCCTCATGCAGCGGTGGCCACGCGAGAGGGACCTTGCGCAAGCGGCACCCGCCGCTTTCTCGTATGATCTCGACGAGATGAGCCTCCGGCGCTTCATCGATCGCGCCTGCGCGGCGCGCGGCACGTCCCCGTTCGTCTGGTTCCGCGGGCGCACGTGGACCTACGACGATCTCGCCGCGATCACCGACGGCGCGGCCGCCGAGATGCGCGCGCTCGGGATCGTCCCGGGCGACCGCGTCGCCATGCTCATGCCGAACGGGCCGGAGCACCTCTTCGCGTGGCTCGCCGCCGCGAAGCTGGGCGCGATCGCCTGCCCGATCCATCCGGAGCTCTCGCCTCCCGAGGTCGCCGCCGCGCTCCAGCTCCTCGAGCCCGCTGCGCTCCTCTTCGATTGGTCTCTGTCGGCCACCCTGACCGCGTCGCCGCGCGCGTTCGGCTCGACCCGCATCCTGATCGATTCAGGAGAGCGTCCGGCCGCTCTCGCGAACGATGCACCGCCCGGGACGGGCACGCCACGCGCCCCCGGGCGCGCGCACCTGGGGGACCTCCTGGCCTCGCGCCGCGCCCTGGCGGACGTTCCCGAGCCCGCGCCGGACGCCGTCGTCGAGATCCTCACGACGTCGGGGACGACGGGGAAGCCCAAGGCGGTGATGATCCCGCACCGGATGGCCGTCCTCACGGGCGAAGCGTTCGCGAGCTGGCTCGGCCTCGGCGCGGACGACCGCCTCTTCACCTGCCTTCCCCTCTCCCACATCAACGCGCGCGCCTACTCGGCCCTCGGGGCCATCGCCGCGGGCGCCTCGCTCGCCCTCGAGGAGCGGTTCTCCGCGTCGCGCTTCTGGGGATGGCTCGCCTGGAGCGGCGCCACCCAGTTCAACGCGATCGGCGCCATGCTCAAGATCCTGCTTGCGCGACCGGAGGCGCCCGAGGACCGCGCGCACGGCGCGCGCCTCGCCTACGGCGCCCTCGCCCTAGGGGAAGAAGCGCACCGCCGCTTCGAGGAGCGCTTCGGCCTGCACCTCGTCATCGGCTACGGCCTCACCGAGAGCACGTTCGGCTTCATCCACCCGCTCTCGGGGCCGCGCAATTTCGACAGCATGGGCCTGCCCCGGCGCCATCCGGATCCCACGATCCCGGCCGACGTGCGGCTCGTTGTGGAGGAGGACGACCGCACAGGCACGCCCCGGGCGCCGAGCGACGCGGCCTCCGGGGATTCTCGCGAGGCGGCCCCGGGGGAGGCCGGCGAGATCCAACTGCGCAACCCCGCGACCTTCTCCGGATACTGGCGCGACGAAGAAGCCACGCGCGCCGCCTTCGCGGACGGCTGGCTGCGCACGGGAGACCTCGCGCGGCGCGATACCGACGGCAGCTACGTCTTCGCCGGACGCCTCAAGCAGATGATCCGCCGCCGCGGCGAGAACCTCACGCCCGCCGAGGTCGAAGCCGCGATCGAATCGCATCCCGCCGTCCTCGAGGTGGCCGTCATCGGCGTCCCCTCCCCGCTCGGCGAGGACGACGTCCGCGCGTACGTCGTGCTTCACCGCGGCGCGTCGGCGTCCCCCGAGGATCTCGCCGCCCACTGCGCTTCCCGCCTCGCCCCCTTCAAGGTCCCGAGCCAGTGGCGCTTCCTCGACCGCCTCCCCCGCACCCCCACGGCGCGGATCGCGTACCACCTCCTGGACGCGTCTCTGAAACGCGCCTAAGCCTTCTTCGGACCCCTTTCGAACAACAGGTTATTGATGATGTAGGGGACGATGCTGAAGGCGAACAAACACAACCAGAGGGGGCGAGAGATACGATTCAACATCAGCAACCCTAGGGCCGTCAGATTGATACCGAGCCCAAGACAGATCGCTACCACTCTCGATAGCGGCGGTCTTCTCGTCACCCGCGTCTCCTCCTCCGCTCTCGTCCCATCGTTCACCATGGGCGGTCGGACATCCTATGCACTCGCCAGCACGTCCTCGACGACGTCGAGGCCCGCGGCGAGGTCGCTGTCCGCAATGCACAGCGGCGGGGCGATGAAGAGGTAGTTCCACCTCGTCGTGATCCGCACGCCGCGGTCCATCGCGGCCTTCGCGATCTTCTTCATCGGCGCCTGCGTGTCCGCCGCCCCGTTCCACGGGACGTACGGCTCGCGCGTCGCGCGGTCCTTGACCAGGTCCAGGACGCCGTAGAGGCCGATCGAGCGGATGTCGCCGACGATCGCATGCTTCGCCGCGATCTCCTCGATGCGCTTCTGGAGGTACGGTCCGAGCGTCGCGGCGCGCGCGACGAGGCCGTCCTCGGTGATCGCCGCGAGCGTGCCGAGCCCGGCGGCGAGCGAGATCGGATGCGCGGCGTGGGTGAGCCCCGTCGCGAGGACGTGTTCGTCGAACCAGCGGGCGATCTTCTCCGAGACGGCGACGGCGCCGAGGGGTGCGTGGCCGGAGGTGATCGCCTTGCCCATCGTGAGGATGTCGGGCGCTGTGCCCCAGTGCTCGAAGGCGAACCAGCGCCCCGTGCGGCCGAATCCCGTGAGGACCTCGTCGAAGATCAGCAGGATCCCGTACTTGTCGCAGATCGCGCGCAGACCGGGCAGGTACTCGGGGGGCGGCACGAACGCGCCGTTGGTCCCGGGGACGACCTCGACGAGGACGGCCGCGATGGATTCCGGCCCTTCGTAGCGGATGACCTCCTCGACGTGGTCGATGCAGGGGCGGCGGCAGACGTCCGGCGTCCATCCGAAGGGGCAGCGGTAGCAGAAGGGATCGAGGACGCGCACGACGCCGGGCATCCCCGGCTCGAAGGGATGGCGCCGGGGATCGCCCGTGGCGGCGAGGGCGCCGAGCGTCGCGCCGTGATAGCTGCGGTAGCGCGTGACGATCTTCGGGCGTCCGGTCGCGAGCCGCGCGATCTTGATCGCGTGCTCGTTCGCGTCGGCGCCGCCGAGCGTAAACAGGAACTTGTCGAGCCCCGCGGGGACGACCGCGGCGAGCGCCTCCGCGTAGCGCGCGCGGATCTCCGTCGCCATCCCCGGTGAGGCCGCCGCGAGCACGGACGCCTGCCGGCGGATCGCCTCGACGATGCGCGGATGCCCGAGCCCGGCGGAGGCGCTGAAATCGAGCGAGGCGAGGTCGAGGATCCGCCGGCCCGAGGCGTCGATGAGGTGCGCGCCTTCGCCGCGCGCGATCGGGAGCGGATCGAGCCCGCCCTGCTGCGACCAAGTGAAGAGCGTGTGCTCGAGGCTCAGGCGGACGATGTCAGACGGATCCAGGCCGGGCTCCCTTCGCGCGCATGCGCCGCGATCGCGCCGTCATCGAGCGCCGCTACCGGACGATCGTCCGGCTCTGCTCCCTGAGGAACTGCGCGACGTAGTAGGGGCCGCAGCCGCCCTTGCCCGTCGAGCCCGACGCCTTCCATCCGCAGAAGGATTGAACGCCCGGCCAGGCGCCCGTGGTGGCGCCGGTGCGGCGGTTCGCGTACGTCACCCCCGCTTCGATGCCGTCGAAGAAGCGCGTCAGCTCGTCCTCGTCCTCGCTGAAGATCCCGGCCGTGAGGCCGTACTCCGTGTCATTGGCGCGCGCGATCGCCTCGTCGAGCGAGCCGACCGGCGCCGCGCACAGCAGGGGCGTGAAGAGCTCCTCGCGCCAGAGCCGGTGATCGTCCGGGAGCCGGTCGACGATGACCGGCGCGACGAAGTGGCCGCGCGCGAAGCGCTCGTCCGCAGGGATCTTCCCTTCGAAGACGATCCTCCCGTCGCGGCGGGCCTCGTCCACGGCGCGGGCGTGGGTCGCCGCGGCCTTCCCCGAGATGAGCGGGCCCATGTAGGTCCCCCGCTCGAGAGGATCGCCGATCGCAAGGGCCGACGCCGCGGCGCGCAGCGCGTCGAGGAAATCCGAGTAGATCGGCTGCTCGACGAAGACGCGCGAGCAGGCGCTGCACTTCTGCCCGCCGTACCCGAACGCCGATCGCGCGACGCCCTGCGCGGCCTTCTCGATGCCGGCGCGGCGCGTGACGATCGCGGGGTTCTTGCCGCCCATCTCGACGATCACGGGCTTCGGGTAGGACGCCCCGAACCGCTTGTGGAGGTCCAGGCCGACCGCCTTGGACCCCGTGAAGACGATGCCGTCGAAGCGCGGGTCGAGGAACGCTCCCGCCAGCTCGCCTCCGCTCCCCGTGACGAACTGCAGCGCTCCCGCGGGGACGCCCGCTTCCGTAAGGATCTCGTAGAGCCGCAGGCCCGTCAGCGGCGCCTCGGACGAGGGCTTGAGGACGACCGTGTTGCCCGCGACGAGCGCCCCTCCCGCCATGCCGGCGGCGAGGGCCATCGGGAAGTTGAACGGGCT
>Ga0070671_100004325_pt1 | contig 11237 bp, 10 predicted proteins | sample KBSS73metaG_FD_65341 | JGI IMG/M metagenome (GOLD analysis project Ga0070671, IMG submission 65341) | Switchgrass rhizosphere microbial communities from Kellogg Biological Station, Michigan, USA - KBS S7-3 metaG | ecosystem: Host-associated > Plants > Roots > Rhizosphere > Soil ... | reverse complement strand
TCGACGGCGCGGCGACCAACGCGGTCGCCGGACGCGGCCGGCTGGCGGCATATTTGGCGATCTCGGTGATGATTCCGGTGAGCTCGACACTGACCACCAGAAACATCGCGACCCGCACGTTGCGGCGCACCAGCGCGAAAACGATCACGGCCAGGGTCAGCAGCCGGAACGCGGTGGGCCCGAGCACCGTGCAGAACACATCCCATGCGGTCCCCCAGCCGGGGTGGCCGGCGGCATAACGATGCCCGGCCTCCAGCAAGGACGCGTCAATCGTCGCCAGCCAGGCCCAGTTTGAGGCGTAGCCGACCCACATCAGCGCGAAGACCGCGACGGCCAGTGCAGCCGACGCGATCAGCCAGGTCTTACGGGGTGCCACCCCTTCAGCTCTACCACCTCTATCGCCCTCGAGGCTGCGAGGTCGCGTTAGGGTTACTGGACATGGCCGTGTTTCTGCGAAAGCTGCTGGGAATCGGCAAGCTCCCTGCCGAGCTGCGCGCCGAGGTGGAGGCGGAAGGCATCATTCACCTCGCCGAATACGTTTCTGTCACCCGGCGGTTCAGTGGGCGGGTCCCCGGCATGCGCTCGGCGGGCAGCATTTCGAGTTATGTCGGCTCGCTGGTGCTGACCAATCAGCGGGTGCTTGCCACGTTGTCGTCGGTGCCGAAGCTGGCCGGGCGCACCGTCGATCTGCGGTGGGACGCGCCGCAGGGCGGGGCCGTCAAGGGCGAGCTGTCGACGGCGGGTCTCATGCTCGACGTCGACGTCGCCGAGGTCGATCCCCGTTGCACGGGACATCTTTCGCTGCACTACAAGGAATCGCTGCCCGAGGATCTGCTCATGCTGCTGCCCCGGCGATCTCTGGCCTTCGACGTGCCTCCGGAATATGTGTTCCGCGCCGTCGGTGTGCCCTACCACCCGTAGCCGCGCGAAAAGCGTTAGAACGGTGGTGGGTCGTCGGTGTCCGGTGGCGGTGGGCGCGTGGGGAAATACGCGTCGTCGCAATCGTTCTCGAGGTTTTGGCGGAGTTCGTGATTGCGGGCGCGTTCTTCGTCGATGCGGTGGGCGCGGTCTTGGGCCCTGGTGCTCGTGCGGCGCGGCATCTTCAGTCCGCGACCAGGTTGAGCGCTAGATGCGTTCACCGGTGTGGTGACCGGCGCGGTGGGTCGGCACAGCGATGGAAACAGCAGCCGGCTACCCGGATAGGTAGTGAAGGTCTGCCCGCTTGGGCTGGTCCAGATGACGGTGCCATCGGGTAGTTGTCGGTCTACCCAGCCGCAGAATGTCTTGAGCAAGTGGTGTTTTCGACACAGGCATTTAATGTTCGACGCACACGTCGGCCCGTCTGGATACGGGATCGTGTGGTCTAGGTCGCAATGATCGGCCGGTTCGTCGCAGCCGGGGAATCGACAGGTCAGATCCCGACAGCGGACAAACCGCGCCAACGCCGCCGAGGGCACATACCGGGGCTCGGGCGGGCTGTCGCCGGGATGAATCACCGGCCGAATCGTCGCGGTAGTGGCCAGTTTGGCCGCCAGCAACGGTGCGGGCAGCATCCCGCCACCCATCACCACCGCCGGGTTGGTGTTCGGGCTGCCCGTCGGCGCGGGCTGCGCCAACGCCTGGGCGATGCTCATCTTGCGCAGCTCTGCGGTGCTGGGCGGGGGCGCCTCGGCCCCATCCAGCCGCGCGGCGGTGTCATCGGTGAGGCTGTCCTGCTCGGCGATCACGTTGATCACCACCGCGCTAAGCGTCTTGGCTGCCGCGTCGCAGTCGAGTTTTCCGCACAGGCACTGCAGCCGGTCAGCGCCGTGCCCCAGCGCGCCCAACGCGTCGCTGCGGCGCTGATCCAGCGTGCGCGGATCGGCCGCACACACCGCGCCTGCCATCGCCTCCAACCGTTGATCCAGCGCCGCGCCGTCCTGGCTCAACAACGTGGCCTGCAGATAGGACACCCCGGTGCCGTTGGCGGCGTCGACCACATCCACGTGCCGGCCCCGAACACTGGTTTCAATGCGGCGCACCGCATCGGGGTCAACCCGATCCACCCAGTAATCGATAGCGGCCTCGACCTTGGCCACCGACATCGATCCCCAGCCCACCGCAGCCGCGGCCAACTCCACGTCGACGCTGGCCTGCGCCGCGGTGTCGCGGATCAGCGCGGTGCGATACACGATCGCATTGACCTGCCGGTAGGAAATCCGGCCGGTGGCAAACACCTCGGCCACCCGGGGCAGTCGCTCGCGCAGCGCCATGGCGATCAGCAGCTGATGGGAGGCCACCCCCAGCGACACGTCGTGGGCCGCGGCCACCTCAGCAGCCACCGCGTCCCAGTTGTCGACACACCACTGCTCGCGCTCGACGCAATCCTCGGCCGACATCCGCGCGACAAGCACATCGGCGATCGCGAACAACCGCCGAGCACAGGCAGCGTTTTCCACCCGCGCCCACGCCCCCACCGCGCCGGCACCACAGGCGCCGGCGGCAGCCACCGCGAGTTGATCGAACATATGAGCGAAGCTACCGACCCCCCAAGACGCGGAGCCGCGAAACCTCGCCACCAAGCCCAACCTGTGGATGAATTCGACCCTGGGGATAACTTCGTCAGTGAGCCAAAGGGTTGCCGAATACCCGCGTGCGGTGTTCGGTGGGCCGACGGCAGAAGGAGGACCAACCGAGTGACTGTGCGACGGGACAACGTCCTGCTGGTCCACTGGCACGACCTCGGCCGCTACCTCGGCGCCTACGGCCACGCCGACGTCGAGAGCCCTCGCCTGGACCGGCTCGCTGCGGAGGGCATCGTCTTCACCCGCGCCCACGCCACCGCGCCGCTGTGCTCGCCGTCGCGCGGCTCGTTGTTCACCGGCCGCTACCCGCAGAGCAACGGTCTTGTCGGCCTCGCCCACCACGGCTGGGAGTACCGCGCGGGTGTTCGCACGCTTCCCCACATTCTTTCCGAATCCGGCTGGCATACAGCGCTATTCGGTATGCAGCATGAAACGTCATATCCGGTGAAGCTGGGGTACGACGAGTTCGACGTGTCCAACTCCTACTGCGAGTACGTCGTCGAACACGCCACCCGCTGGCTCACCGACGCCCCCGAGCGGCCGTTCCTGCTCACCGCGGGTTTCTTCGAAACGCATCGGCCCTATCCGCGTGACCGCTACGAGCCCGCCGACGCCGACGACGTCGTGGTGCCCGACTACCTGCCCGACAACGACGACATCCGCGAGGACCTCGCCGAGTTCTACGGATCCATCACCGTCGCGGACACCGCTGTCGGCCGCCTCCTCGACACCCTCGATCAAACGGGCCTCGCCGAAAACACCTGGGTCGTGTTCATCACCGACCACGGTCCAGCGCTGCCGCGCGCCAAGTCGACGCTGTACGACGCGGGCACCGGTATCGCGCTGATCGTGCGGCCCCCGCGGGGCGCGGGCATCGAGCCCCAGACTTACGACGAGCTGTTCAGCGGCGTCGACCTACTGCCCACGCTGCTCGACCTGCTCGCCCTGAACATTCCCGAAGACGTCGAAGGTCTGTCCCACGCAGGGGGCCTCCGAGCGGCAGGCACCAACGCGGTGCGGACAGAGGTCTACACGACCAAGACGTACCACGATTCCTTCGACCCGATCCGGGGCGTCCGGACGAAGGAGTACAGCTACATCGAGAACTACGCGACTCGGCCGCTCCTCGACTTGCCTTGGGACATCGCGGAAAGCGCTCCCGGCCGCGTGATGGAGCCACTCATCCAATCCCAGCGGCCGGCGCGTGAACTCTACGATCTCGTCGAGGATCCGACGGAAACGCACAACCTGTTGGCAGCCGACGTCACCGACAAGTCCGAAGCGATCGCCAACGATCTCGCGCTGCTCCTCGACGACTGGCGCCACAAGACCAACGACGTCATCCCATCCGAGTTCGCCGGCACGCGAATTGCCGAGCGCTACACCGAAACGTACCTACGCATTCATGGCCCACAGATCACCAGCCGATCGGCGATAGCAGCTGAGCGAGGCATCGAAGAGAACCACAGTTCGGGGCAATAGATTTACTCATTGTGATCGCAATGATCGCCCCTGCCAACCGAATTGAATGCGGTTATGCTCTCGCCCATGTCACATGCGACGGCCTATTTGGTGCTCGCTTCACAACGCAGTGGCAGCACGCTGCTCGTCGAATCGCTGCGCGCAACGGGGGTGGCAGGCGAGCCCGGCGAGTTCTTCCAATACCTGCCGACCACAAGCCAATCCCCGCAGCCGAGGCAATGGTTCGAGGGTGTCGACGACCCGTCGATCCATCGCCTGCTTGATCCGCTCGACGAGGGCAAGCCCGATCTCGCACCACCCGAGATATGGCGCGACTACATCCGCACCGTCGGCCGCACGCCCAACGGCATCTGGGGCGGCAAGCTGATGTGGAACCAGACGCCCCTGCTGCTGCAGCGCGCAGCGGGACTACCCGACCGCTCAGGTGATGGCTTGTTCTCGGCACTCCGCGACGTCATCGGCAGCGACCCCGTTTTCATCTACGTTCACCGTCCCGACGTTGTCTCCCAAGCCGTTTCGTTCTGGCGGGCGGTGCAGACCCGCGTCTGGCGCGGTAGACCCGATCCAGTGCGTGACTCCCGCGCCGAGTACCACGCGGGGGCGATCGCACACGTCGTCACGCTGCTGCGCGAACAGGAGAAGGGCTGGCGGGCGTGGTTCGACGAAGAGAACATCACACCGATCGAGATCGCGTATCCCGTTCTCTGGCGCAATCTCACCCAGATCGTCGGCGACGTCCTCGAGGCAATCGGACAGGACCGACGGCTCGCACCGCCACCAGTTCTGGAACGCCAGGCCGATCAGCGTTCCGACGTATGGGTGGACCGCTATCGCGCCGACGCGGACAAGCTCGGGCTACCCACCTGATCCGACCTGTGCGACCACGAAAATCCGGCGGAACGGGAAGAACGTCTTGCCATCGGCCCGCGCCGGGTACGCCGCGTCGAGCATCGGGATCAGCTCCTGCCGAAACTCCTGCCACTGTTCGTCGTTGAGCCTGCTCTTCACCGGGGTGAGCGCGGTGCCGGTGATCCACTCCAGCACCGGATTCTCGCCGCTGAGTTCGTGAACGTAGGTGGTCTCCCATGCGTCGACGGTGCAGCCTGCGTCACTGAGCAGACCGGCATACCCCGACGGGTCATCGACCTGTCCCTCCCGAAACGGGAAGTCCCGCAATGCTTCTGCCCACCGATCACCACGTGCTAGCTCGCGCACGGCCCGGTGCGACGGCGCGTCGAAGTTCCCAGGCACCTGCATTGCGATCCACGACCCGGCCTCAAGCTGCTGGGCCCACCGGACCAACAACGACGCGTGCTCCGGCACCCAGTGCAGCGTCGCGTTGCTCACCACCACATCGGTGTCCGGCCGCGGTGTCCACTCCCTCACGTCGCCGACGTGAGCGTCGACGCCGCGCTCGCGGGCGGACTCGACCATCTCGACCGAGCTGTCCCACGCCTCAACGACCGCGTCGGGCCACCGCTGCGCGAGCGTCGCGGTCAGATTGCCGGGGCCGCAGCCCAGGTCGACCACCCGCCGGGGCGCATCGGCGTTGACCCGCGACAACAGGTCGTAGAACGGGCGTCCGCGATGATCGGCGAAGGTCAGGTAGACGTCGGGATTCCACATGCGGCCAGTGTGGCATCCACACAACTCACAGCGGGTTCGCAGCCCTGGCACAGGGCCGCGGCTGGTAAATACCGGCACCGTATGCGTCGTGACTGCCCTCGTCGACGAACCGGTCCGCCCGGTCGCCGCGCAGACGACCGCGCCGGTGCGCGTCGCCCCCTGGTCGCGGTGGGCACTGGCCGCACTCCTCGGTGCGACGGCGGTGCTGTATCTGTGGAACCTTTCAGCCAGCGGCTACGGCAACACCTTCTACGCCGCAGCCTCACAAGCCGGTTCGCAGAGATTCTCGGCGTGGTTCTTCGGCTCTCTTGACGCGCAGAACTTCATCACCGTCGACAAGCCGCCCGCCTCGCTGTGGGTCAGCGGGCTGTCGGTGCGGCTGTTCGGGATGAACAGTTGGTCGGTGCTGGCGCCGCAGGCGCTGATGGGTGTCGCGGCCGTCGCCGTGCTGTACTGCGCGGTGCGACGCGCGTTTCCCGACCCCAACCACGGGGCGGCCGCGGGATTACTTGCCGGCGCGACGCTGGCGGCGACACCCGCCGCTGCGTTGATGTTCAGGTTCAACAACCCCGACGCACTGCTGGTGCTGCTGTTGACCCTCGCCGCCTATTGCCTGATGCGCGCCACGCTCACCGCGTCGTGGCGCTGGCTGATGCTCGTCGGGGTGGTGATGGGCATCGCCTTTCTCACCAAGATGATGCAGGCCTTCCTGGTGCTGCCCGGCTTCGGCATCGCGTATCTGCTTGTGGCGCCGACGACTTGGGGCAAGCGCGCGCTTCATCTCCTCGGTGCGGTGGCGGCGTTGATCGCCGCGGCGGGTTGGTGGGTGCTTGCGGTCCAACTAATCCCGGCGAATGTGCGGCCCTACATCGGCGGGTCGACGGACAACACGGTGCTCGATCTGGCATTCGGCTACAACGGGATCAATCGCCTACTCGGCCACCATCGAGAGGGAAAGCCGCTCGGCGATTGGGGCAGTTCGAGCGTGCCGATGCTTGGCGGGCATACCGGTCTGCGCCGGCTGTTCACCGGTGAGATGGCCAACGAGATCTCGTGGCTGATCGCGGCGGCGTTGTTCGTCGTCGCATTCGGAACGTATCTGGCCGCACGGCGGGCGCTGAGCCGCGGCGAGTTGTGCGCACTACTGACGTGGGGTGCCTGGCTGTTGGTCACCGGCGTGGTGTTCAGCTTCATGGGTGGGATCGTCCACCCCTACTACACGGTCGCGCTGGCGCCCTCGATCGCCGCGCTGGTCGGCATCGGCGCGATATGGGCGTGGCAGCGAAGATCGCAGTGGGACGGACGCTGCGCGCTAGCCGCGTTGGTCGTGCTGGCCGCGGTGCCCTCGGCATTCCTATTGCGACACAATTCCTTTGGCTGGTCATGGCTGCCGTGGCTGATCGTCGCTGTCGCCGTTGTCAGCGCCCTGGGTCTATTGTGGCCGCGCCCACCGGTGATTGCGTTGGTGACCGGCGGTATGGCCGCGCTGGCCGCGACGACGGCGTTCTCCGTCGCGACGGCCGCTACGCCGCACCACGGGACGATGCCCACCGCGGCCAGGACGTCTCAGGTCTCGGGTGGCTGGATCAACGACGAGGCCACCAATCCCCAACTCGCAGCCATGCTGTCATCGACACACACCAAATGGTCGGCTGCAACGAACGGCTCTCAATCGGCGGCTTCCCTCGAAATCGCTTCTGGCACTTCGGTGATGGCAGTCGGCGGCTGGAGCGGTGACCCGGTTCCGACGCTGCAGCAGTTCATCGACGACGTACGCGCGGGCAAGCTCTCCTACTACGTCGAGGCCGGCCGCGGGCCGAATTCACCAGGCGTAAATGGCAAGGTCATCCGCAGCGAACTGCACACCGCTTCGCATACCCGCGAGATCTCGGACTGGGTCGCTGCGCACTATCCCGGCACATTCGTCGGCGGATCCACGGTATACCGGTTGAACTGAGCGCTACCATGCGGAGGTGGTCAGCACGCGGGACTCCGACGCCCTTCCCGTCGATCCCCCGATCCCTGTCCCCGACGTTCCCGGCGCCGACGCCACCGTCCGCGGACTGCCCCGCCGCATCGACCTCACGCTGCGGCAACGTCTGATCGTCGACTCGTCCGCCGTCGCCGACATCGCGCTTCGCACCGCGATCGCATCGCTGCTGAGCGCCACGATGCTGCCGGCGACGCTCACCGCTGCGCTGCGTCGGTCAGAGGGCCGCGCCGAGCTCGACCACCTGCGCTTTTACGCCGAGCTCGCCAGCGCCCGCGACCCGGAACTGTCCTTTCCCAAGCCGAAGCAAGAACCGCGAATCTCCTCACGCCCGGCCAGTCCCATCGCCGAGTGGATGGCCAAGGGCCGAGTGAACAACATCCGCTTTTATAGCAGCTTCGAGGCGGTCAACCCGGCGCTGCGCGAACAGTGCCACGGATACGTCCGGAACAACGTGGTGCGCGCCCAACACTGGGTCCACGACGATGGTCCGCACCCCACCCTGTGCGTGATCCACGGGTTCATGGGCTCGCCGTATTTGTTCAACGGCCTGTTCTTCTCGCTGCCATGGTTCTACCGGTCCGGCTACGACGTGCTGTTGTACACCTTGCCGTTCCACGGTGCACGCGCCGAAAAGGGCTCGCCGTTCAGTGGATACGGCTATTTCGCAAACGGTTTCGCCGGTTTCGCGGAAGCCATGGCGCAGGCCGTGCACGACTTCCGGTCGCTGATCGACTACCTCGAGTTCACCGGGGTCGACAGGGTCGCGCTGACCGGGATGTCGCTGGGCGGGTACACATCGGCTTTGATCGCGTGCGTCGATGACAGAATTCAGGCGGTTATCCCGAACGTTCCCGTCGTCACCCCGGATAGGACCGTCGACGAGTGGTTCCCCGCCAACTACGTGGTGCGGCTACGTGATCTGATCGCAGGCACGGACGACCAGTTGGTGCACGAGGCAACGAAATACCCGTCGCCGCTGAACTATCCGCCGTTGGTACCCAAGGACCGGCGGCTGATCATCACCGGGCTCGGCGACCGGCTGGCGCCGCCGGAACAGGCCGAAATACTGTGGGAGCACTGGGACCGCTGCGCCTTCCATTGGTTCCCCGGCAATCACATCCTGCATGTGAGTCAGCCAGATTACCTGCGCCGGATGACGCGGTTCATGCGCGACTTCATGTTCGAATGAGCCTGTCCACCGACAGTGGATTCATCGCATCAAGCGCCGGCCGGTGGCGCCCATTCAACGGTGTCGCACCCGCGATGGGGGACGGTTTGTCGGGAGTTCTGATCGCACACGCCCGGTCGATACGCAAGTCAGCTGCGCTACCCGTGATCTCCAGCGCCATCCAGATTTCCGACGACGGCAACGACGCAACTTCGTCGAGGCTCGCCACGCGATAGGCGGCGACGTAACCCGACCCATCGTGCAGACCACCAGGTCGAGACTTACCTATCTACCCGCAGAGGGCTGCGCCAGCGTCAAGAATCCCTCCTCGAGCAGCCGTTTGACGATAACAACCCGGGATTCCCGGTCCAGGACACCAGGAAGCGCGTCCGCGGTGAATACCTCACCCGTCGTCATCGAAGTGACCGCGTCCCGGCATTGCTTCGGCAGTGTTACGACCTTGCCGTGGAACGTGATTCTGACGGCACCGCTGTCGGCGACGGTGACTTCATAGCGCAGACCGGGGCGGCGGCGAACCGGCAGTCGGCCGTCGAGCATTCTCAGCGCTTCCAGGTCGAGCAGGTGGCCCGTCAACACCGATCGCCGAGTTCCACCGAGGATCTCGGCGGCGTTGTCCATCGGAGTGGTGGCTGACAACGAACGGGTGAAACGTCCTGCGAGCTCTACTAGTTGCGCTGTGCCTGCGCGGTGCGCCTCCTGTGCGCGGTGAAAGCCGATCGGAAGGGCGCGGCGAAAGTGCGGATCGATGTCGATGACACGGTCCAACTCGGTACGCAGTACATCGGCGTAGGTCAGCGGCAGTATCCCGATGGTCAGGTGAAACGATGTGCGGTCCAGCGACATCGCCTCATGTACGACGCCGCGCGGCAGATAGAGGAGGTCCCCTGCTGTCAGGTCGAACTCGTCGAGCATGTCGTCTGCCGACGGCTCTCGGACTACCTCACGCCCCACTCTCCATCGCTTGGTCCCAGCGACCTGCAGAACGAGAACGTCGTGGGTGTCTGCGTGGCGTGAAAGACCCTGTGTCCCCGGAGGAGTCAGATACACATTTGTCTGGCATCCCGCACTCAACAGTTCCCCCAGTTGTTGGCACAACCGACCCAGCGGCGCCCACCGTTGGTGAATGTGAGTCAGCGACAACGTCGCTCCCTGGCGATAGCACGCGTAACACTGCTCCAGAGTGGGCGCCGAACCCAGTGGGGCCCAACGATTCAGATACGCTTCTTTGCCGTACTGAACGACCCGCAGTGACTTTGTGATATCGCCCTGAGTGGATAGCAGTTGATCAAACTGGCCTAGTGTGATCAACGACGCGTAATATTCTTCGTCGGATCGGTGAACGATCAGCGGATGTTGTTCCCAGTACTGCGAAGCGAACTCGCCGACGGCGATGGGCGACAGTAGCCAGGCCAACGGCCCCTGCAGATCGGTGGCCGCACTGGCTAGGCCGTCAATGGATACCGTCATTGATGTCCCAGTCCGCCGTGCCGTCTTTGACGATCCATGGGTCCGTGGTGTCGGAGTCTCCCGGCCGTTTGGTCTTGACGTCGGCGGAACGCGGTGTGCGCACGTCGATCGCCTCCGCGGTGATGTCCTCATCGGTGACAGCGATGACGGCGTCGCGCAGAGCGAGCGACTTGTCGCGGATCATCTCGGCCTTAGTCACCAGTTCGTTGGCCCTCTTGCTGACCCAGCGGGCTTTCTCAGTGTCGTATGTTGCCATTTGAGTTCTCCTGTGCAGGTTTGCGATTCGTGGTTGTCTGTCGTCTAGAGCTCGACGACACTGACGCAAACGTTGCAGTCCTTGACAACGCCGTCGCCGATATTCTTGATCTCGGCATGGAAGACGGGGTTGCTCGTCAAATGGCCGTCCACATCGGTAAAGGTCGTGTCAACCCAGGTGCGGTCGACTGACAGAAACTTCTTCTGGGCGGTCGGAATTGCGGTCACCGTAAAGGTGAAGTTCTGCGGGGGTGCACCCCCGAGCTGCCAGAAGGTGGCCTGGGTGGCGCCGGGCGCCAACGGCGGGCTGAAGCTGATCTTGACGGGTCCGATGGTTCTGACAGTGGACATGGGCCGCCTGCTCTCTCCGTGGTGAGATGCTTCCGTTTGAAAGCAGGTTGAGCGTAGGAACGGCCGCAGCCGACCGGCATGAGTACTTCGCTACTTGTTTGCGCCTACGTGCACTACTCAGCGACAGCGATAAGCCCCTGGCGCTCAGTCCTTGATCGCGCTGACCAGGCTGATGTTGCCGGTCATGACGCCCGCCTCGGAGTCAGGGGCCGGCACCGGTCGGCCGAAGGCGCGCAGCTGATACGGCAGTGGCGTGGAGACGGCCCACCAGCCGCGGCTACCGAACCACTCGTGCGCGGGCGCGTGCTGC
>Ga0070671_100004324_pt1 | contig 11238 bp, 10 predicted proteins | sample KBSS73metaG_FD_65341 | JGI IMG/M metagenome (GOLD analysis project Ga0070671, IMG submission 65341) | Switchgrass rhizosphere microbial communities from Kellogg Biological Station, Michigan, USA - KBS S7-3 metaG | ecosystem: Host-associated > Plants > Roots > Rhizosphere > Soil ... | reverse complement strand
TTGCATGCCGATGAACGCCACCAGCAGCAGCACCATGATCGACAGGTCGAACCGGACCGCGCCTATCGTGAGCTGCGGGATGAGCCGCCGAAGCAATTTCACGGGCGGATCGGTCACGGTCATGATCAATTCGAGGACGACGACCGTCAGTCCCTTGGGCTGCCAGTCTCGGGAGAACGACCGGATGAACTCGACGACGACCCGCGCGATCAGCAGCAGCCAGAACACGAACAGCGCGAACCCAAGGATCTCGAAGAAGAGCGCCAACTGAAGCCGACCTCACTACGGGCAGATGTGTGACATTCGATACAGCGCTCGCAGCTGGTCAAATCGCGAAGCGCGACGCCAGCCTACCTGTCGTTCGTCACCCTACTGATACGCGTAGAAACCGGCCTCGGCGATGCGGCGCCGCTCATCGGCGCTGACGTCGACATCGGCCGGGGAGAGCAGGAACACCTTGGTGGCGACCTTGTCGAAAGAGCCGCGCAGCGCGAACGCCAGCCCGGCGGCGAAGTCGACCAGCCGCTTGGCGTCGGCGTTGTCCATCGACACCAGGTCCATGATCACCGGGGTGCCGTCGCGGAACTTCTCGCCGATGGTGCGGGCCTCGCTGTAGTCCTTCGGGCGCAGCGTGGTGATCTTCGACAGCGGGCTGCCCGCCTCGAAGAGCTCGGCCATCCGTCGCGGGTCCATCGCGAGCGCGCCGCGGGTCGAGCCGCGCAGAGCGCTGAACCGGGGTGCCGGGCGCTCGAACTCCCTGGGGCCGCGCAGCCTGGCCTCGAAACGATCCTCGTCGCGGTATCCGCCGCGGTACCCGGCCGGTTCGTCGTAATCACGGGCGGCCAGCCGGTCGTCGTAGCCGCGGCCGTAACCCTCGTCGTCGAAGCGGTCCTCCCGCGGACGGCGGGAGTAACCGCGTGCTGAGCCGCGGTCGTCGTCTTCGTAGTACTCGTCGTCGTAATCATCCATCGGCGCCATACCGAAGTAGGCCTTGACCTTGTGCAGTGTGCTCATCGGTGGGACCCTTCTGCTTCGCGAAGTCTTGGTGTCTGTGATGAAGATGTGACTAGAGTGACTACTCAGGGTGACGTTAGCGGCCGTTGCCCCATTAGCGCGGTACCGACACGCACACACGTCGAACCGTGTTTGACCGCGCTCTCCAGGTCGCTGGACATGCCGGCCGACAGTCCTAGCGGCTGGTCGTAGGACTTCTGCACCCGTTCCTTTTCTTCTTGCAGGCGCAAGAACGCTTCGTCGGGGTCGGCATTCAGCGGCGGGATCCCCATCAGCCCGACGAACTCCAACCCGTCCGCGGCCGCGATGGCCGCGCACAGGTCATCCACCGAATCGGGACGGCCGATGTCGACGCCTCCCCTCGATTCGTCGCCGTCGAGGCTCAGTTGGAGGTAAACCCGTAGCGGCGCAGGCCGGCGGCCGTGCTCCAGCGCCTCGCGGGCGGCCCGATCGAGAGCGGTGATCAACTTGGCGCTGTCGACCGAGTGCGCGGCGTAGGCCCAGTTGGCGATCGAGCGCGCTTTGTTGCGCTGAATCCGCCCGACCATGTGCCAGCGAATGGGCTCCGCGCCCGACACCGCACCGACTTCCGCGCATTTATTCGATGCCTCCTGTTCGCGCGATTCACCAAATTCACGGCATCCCAAACGGTGCAATATAAGGACATCGCTAGCCGGAAAGAATTTCGTAATAGGCAGTAATTCAATTTCATTTGGATTGCGATCGGCGGCCTCTGCGGCGCGCGCGAGGCGAGTCCGCAGCGCCGCAAGCGCGTCAGCCAGTTCGCGTTCACGCACGCTAGCCATCGCGGTCATTCCATCCACACCAACGACGCCAGCCGTCCGGTCGGGGCATCGCGCCGATGACTGAACAGGTTGTGGTCGGCCACCGTGCAGCGGGGGTCGACGTCGATGGCCGTGATGCCCAAAGCCGTTAGCTGCCTGGCGATTCCGGCGCGCAGGTCAAGTCCGGGCGTGCCGCGCGACGTCGTCGTGCGACTGCCGGGGAGCGCCGCCTCGACCTCCGCGGCCATCGCCTCAGGCACTTCGTAGTTGGCGCCGCTTACCGCGGGACCCAACAGCGCGGAGATGTCGCCGGCACGCGCGCCGGCTTTCAGCATGGCCTCGACCGTCCTGGCGACGACGCCGGTTTGCGCGCCGACGCGGCCCGCGTGAACGGCGGCCACCACGCCCGCGTGCGCGTCGCCCATTAAAACTGGAACACAATCTGCGGTAACCACCGCCAAAGCCAATCGTGGCGTGGTAGTGACCAATGCATCGGTATTGTCGACGGCCGCCTCTAGCGGGCCGTCAACCACTACCACGTGATCGCCGTGCACTTGGTTCATCCACACCACACGGTCGTCGCCCAACTTGAGCGCGGCGGCGAGCCGCTTTCGGTTGGCAGCCACCGCCGCCGGATCGTCACCGACATGGTCGCCGAGGTTGAAGGTGTCGAACGGCGGCGCCGAGACGCCGCCAGCGCGGGTGGTGGTCACGCGACGGATACGAACGCTCACTCGCCCAGTATCCGAGTGGAGCTCAGTGACGCATGAAGGGCGGCACGTCGACGTCGTCATCGTCGTCGCCACCGATGCTGACCGTCGAGCCGTTGGTGTGCACCGGAACGCTGGCCGCGTCGGCGGGTTCGAACAGCGGCGTGCGCACCTTTCCGGCCTTGGCCGGCGCGACCGCCGCAGCGTCGGCGCCCACCACGGGTCTGCGGCCGGGGCTGCTGGCTTCGAACCCGGCGGCGATGACCGTCACCCGGACCTCGTCGCCAAGCGAGTCGTCGATGACCGTGCCGAAGATGATGTTGGCCTCGGCGTGCGCGGCCTCCTGCACCAGCGAGGCGGCCTCGTTGATCTCGAACAGACCGAGGTCGCTGCCACCGGCGATCGACATCAGCACGCCCTGGGCGCCCTCCATCGAGGCCTCGAGCAGCGGTGAGTTGATCGCGATCTCGGCGGCCTTGAGCGCACGGCCATCCCCTCGCGCCGAGCCGATGCCCATCAACGCCGTGCCCGCGCCGCTCATGATGCCCTTGACGTCGGCGAAGTCGACGTTGATCAGGCCGGGCGTGGTGATCAGGTCCGTAATGCCCTGCACACCGTTGAGCAGCACCTCGTCGGCGCTGCGGAACGCGTCCATCAACGAAACGGCGGCGTCGCCCATCTGCAGCAGCCGGTCGTTGGGAATGACGATGAGCGTGTCGCAGCTCTCGCGCAGCGAGGTGATGCCGTTCTCGGCCTGATTGCTTCTGCGCTTGCCCTCGAACGAGAACGGCCGGGTCACCACGCCGACCGTCAGCGCACCGAGCTTGCGAGCGATGGTCGCCACGACCGGTGCACCGCCGGTGCCGGTGCCGCCGCCCTCGCCCGCGGTGACGAACACCATGTCGGCGCCACGCAGCAGTTCCTCGATGTCGTCCTTGGCGTCCTCCGCGGCCTTGCGTCCGACCTCGGGGTCGGCGCCCGCGCCGAGTCCACGGGTGGAGTCGCGACCGACGTCGAGCTTGACGTCGGCGTCGCTCATCAACAGCGCTTGCGCGTCGGTGTTGATGGCGATGAACTCGACGCCCTTGAGGCCCTGCTCGATCATCCGGTTGACGGCGTTGACGCCGCCACCGCCGATGCCGACCACCTTGATCACGGCTAGGTAGTTGTGCGGGGGGGTCATCGCTGCACCTTCTTCGCGCAAGCGCTCATCAGCGTCGCCTTTCCTCCCTGGTTGCGATTCTGTGCGCGAAGCCCTTGGCAAACTCTCAACCTCAACCAGAGGGTTATAGTTATGTCAAGTTGTTTCGCGCAACCAGAACGGTAGGGCGAGGTCGCAGGGTATTGATGCAGGCGCGCCGAACGGCGCGCCGAGAATTTCCGCGCAACCTCGAGCCACCTTCCCGCCCGCGGGCCGGTCGGCGCAGCGGACAGCCGCACTGCCGGTGACTCAGATTGCGTCAATATCGCAGTTTGCCTTGACAACCAATGACGCACATCGCTGTGATGTACCGAGATAGCTGAATGTCAAGGGGGGCCCATGAACATCCGCATCGCCGGCGTGGCAATGGTCGCAATCGCACTGGTCGCCGCGGGCTGTGGCGACAAGAGCGCGCCAAGCGCAGCGTCGACGTCGAGCGCAGCGCCGACATCCGCGGTGGCGCCGACGCCCACGGCCTCCGACGAGGACCAGATCCGCGACGTGCTCACCCAGGAGGGCGCGGCGTTCTCCGACTGGAACTTCGCCAAGGTCGGCGAGCTGACCTGTCCAAAGTTCCGCGAGCAGGCCATGTCGACCGACGCCGCGATCCCGCCGATGTCGATGTTCCCGGCGTCGGCCGCGGCGTCGTTGGGGCCGCAGGCGTTTGCCGAGAAACTCGGCACGCAATTCGCAGGTGCGTCCAACGATTCCCTGCTGGCGGTGTCGAACGCGGTGATCAACCAGGACGAGCCTGCTTACAAGACCGCGATGCTCGACGTCGTGAAGCAGAGCACGTCGATCAACCTCGTCAAGGTGGACAACATCGTGATAAACGGCGACAACGCGACGGCAGATGTGCTGCTGACACAACGGCTTGGCACGCAACCCCCCGACACGAAGACCACCCCGGCAACGCTGGTCCGGATGGATGGCAAGTGGTTGGACTGCACCCCACCGGCCAAGCAGTAGTGGCTATTTGACCGTCGGCAGGTCCGGGCTCGAGACGTCATAGGTCTGCCCCGGCTGGGTGAGCAGCGCGGCCAGCTTGAGCGCCTTTTCCTCGGTGCGGTCGGTGGTGCCCCAGACCACTGTGCGGCCGTCATTGAGGGTCAACGTGATGGCGGCGACAGAAGGCGCGGCGATTCGGCCGACCTGTCCGGCGACCTCGGGTCGCAGCGCGGTCATCACCTGCAGCGCGGCCCTGGTCGGCGGGTCGCTGGGCCCTGGGTTTTCGGCGTCCAGATACGGAACCCCCGCAGGCGGCGGAGCGGTCGCGAAATCGACGCCGTCCTTGTCGAACAGGTGCGGGCCGTCCGGATAGTCCTTGACCACGACGGGCAGCCGTTCGATGACGGTGACGCGCAGTGTCGAGGGGTACTGACGCTGCACCCTCGCGCTGGCGACCCGTCGGATCGCCGCCACACGCTCGGCGACGGCGTCGGTATCGACCTGCAGCAGCGGCGTTCCCGGCGCAACAGCGGCCGCGGCCGTCACCTCGTCCTGCGTCACCGCGCCTAACCCGACCACGACGATATTGCGCGCTGCCATGATCGGCGTGAAGTACAGCAGCAGACCAAGGCCGACGAGCACCACGCTCACCAGTGCCGACCACATCAGCACCTTCAGGCCCCGAACCGTCCGGCGGCCAAGCCTTTTCGCGTCTTCTTGGGGCGCGCCCATGACCTTGCGCTTGGCCTCGCGGCGGGCGGTCTCGATCGCCATCGCCCTGGCCTGGGCGGCGCGGCGTTCTTCGCGTTCGCGGCGCGCACGCCGTCGCGGGCCCTCGAAATCGGCTGCCGCCGCCGGAGGCACAGTCTCTTGGGTGGCCTCGTGCGGGGCGTCGGCCGCGTCTTCGCCGTCGGTCGGCTCGGTCGGCTCGGTCATCGGAACGCCTTACCCGAGCCGCCAGGAGCGTTGCGATTGGCCTTGACCCGAAGTGCGGCAAGGATTTCCGGGCCGAGCATCGTCACGTCGCCCGCACCCATGGTCACCACGACGTCGCCGGGGCCTGCGGCCTCGGCCACGCGATCGGCCACCGCGGAGAAGTTGGGCACATAGGTGACCGGAACCGTGACGTGGTCGGCGACCATCGCCCCGCTCACACCCGCCATCGGCTGCTCGCGCGCGGCGTAGACGTCGAGCACGAAGACTTCGTCGGCTTTACTGAGCGCCTGACCGAATTCTCGTGCGAAAGTCGCTGTCCGCGAATACAAATGGGGTTGGAACACGACGATGGACCGACCCTGCGATTCTCTGGCCAACGCGCACACGACCGTCAGAGCGGCGGCGACCTTCGTCGGGTGATGGGCGTAATCATCGAAAACCCTGACCCCGTCCGTCGTACCGACCAATTCGAACCTGCGGCGCACACCCTCGAAGTCCGCCAGTCCATCGAGCACGACATCCGGTGAAGCGCCGGCCTCGATCGCCGCCAGCAGCGCGGCCAGCGCGTTGAGCGCCATGTGTCGACCGGGCACCGCCAACCGCATGGTGCGCGGACTGCTCTCTTCGGCCAACTGCACCGTAGCCACCGCATTCGTGCCCTGCTGCTGCCAGTCCAGCAATGCGCCCGCCAGGTCAGGCTGGTCACCACTGCCGTAGCGCAGCACCCGGATCCCGAGGGCCGCAGTGCGTTCGGCGAGTGCCGCGGCGCCGGGATCGTCGACGCAGACCACCAGCGCACCACCGGGTTTGATGCGCTCCATGAATGCGTCGAACACGTCGACATAGGCCTGCTCGGTGCCGAAGAAATCGAGATGGTCGGCCTCGATGTTGGTAACCACCGCGATATCGGGCTCGTACTGCACCAGCGATCCGTCGCTCTCGTCGGCCTCGGCGACGAAGTACCCGCCACTACCGTGGTGCGCATTCGTGCCTGCCTCGCCGAGGTCGCCACCCACTGCGAATGACGGATCAAATCCGCTGTGCTGCAACGCCACAATGAGCATCGAGGTCGTCGTCGTCTTTCCGGCCGTTCCGGTGACCATCAGCGTTTTGTGTCCGGCCATCAACTTGGCCAGCACAACAGGTCGCAGGATCACCGGGATACCGCGGCGACGCGCCTCGACGAGTTCAGGGTTGGTCTTCGGAATAGCGGCGTGCGTGGTGACCACCGCGGTCGGGCCGCCCGGCAACAGATCCAGTGACGACTCGTCGTGCCCGATGCGGATGGCGGCGCCGCGGGCCCGCAGCGCCACCACACCGCGTGATTCCTTGGCGTCAGAACCCGAGACCTGGCCGCCGCGGTCGAGCAGGATCCGGGCGATGCCCGACATGCCCGCTCCCCCGATACCGACCATGTGCACCCGCTGCAGTTCGTCGGGGAGCGAATTCGCGTTCACCGCAACCGCTTTCGGGCGCCACGTGCGACTTCCAGTGCGATCTCCGCGACGCGCTGTGCGGCGTCCCGGTGGCCCGCGAGCGCGGCGGCGGCCGTCATAGACTGCAGCCTGCCGGGCTCGTTGAGCAGCGCCGGGACGGTGTCGGCGACGAACGACGGGGTCAGGTCGGCGTCGTCGACGATGACACCGCCGCCTGCGTTGACGACCGGCAGCGCGTTGAGTCGTTGCTCGCCGTTGCCGATCGGAAGCGGAACGTAAACCGCGGGCAGGCCGACATCCGTCACCTCGGCGACCGTCATCGCGCCCGACCGGCAAACAGCCAGGTCGGCGGCGGCGTATGCCAGGTCCATCCGGTCCAGATACGGCACCGCGACGTAGGGCGGGTCGCCGTCGGCGGGCTCGCGTAGGTCGAGGGTGTTCTTCGGCCCGTGGGCGTGCAGCACCGAGATACCCGCCACGGCAAGATCTTTGGCTGCGCCGGCGACCGCCTGATTGATCCGCTGCGCGCCCTGCGAACCGCCGAACACCAGCAGCACCTTCGCGTCGTCGGCGAAGCCGAAGTGCGCTCGCGCCTCCGCGCGCAACGCCATCCGGTCCAGCGAGGTGATCGCGGCCCGCACCGGCACCCCGACGACCTCGACGCGGCGCAGCCCGGGGTCGGGCACCGCCGACAGCACGCGTTGCGCCGACCGCGCGCCGACGCGGTTCGCCCAGCCCGCGGTCGCGTTGGCCTCGTGCACGACGACGGGAACACGTCGCCTCCGGAGGGCTCCGCCGCGGGCAGCCAGGTACGCCGGCAGTGCGACGTACCCGCCGAACCCGATCACCACATCGGCGTCCACGTTGTCGAGCACCGCGCGGGCCTGCCTGACCGCGCGCCGCACCCGCATCGGCAGCCGGACCAGGTCACCCGACGGCTTGCGCGGCAGCGGCACGGGCGTGATCAGCTCGAGGTGGTAGCCGCGCTCGGGCACCAGCCGCGTTTCCAGCCCCCGCTGGGTGCCAAGCGCGGTGATCCGCACACCAGGGTCAAGAGCGGTCAGTGCGTCGGCCACGGCCATCGCGGGTTCGACATGCCCCGCGGTGCCACCACCGGCCAGGACCACGGATACCCCCCGGTCGCAACGCTCGCCCCCTCGGGGTTCCGAGCCATTCACCCGTAACGCTGACCTTCCAATGTCCGAGCCCGGCGCTGTTGCTGGGCGCCTCCATGATGCCCTGAGCGTCGCACCTGCCGGTCGGCCGGATGGGGTTTGCGCTTCTTGTCCGCGACGGCCTTCGGCTTGCGCGGCGGTTCCTGCCTGCGCGACTTGGCCGGCTCAGCGCCTGGCCGCGTTCGCAACCGGTCACGCAGCGCCTCGGTGCGGCTGGGCACATACGGCTCCGGCAGCGGCAGCCGCAACAGCCGGTTGACCCTGTCATCGCGCCCCGCCCGCAGGGCGGCCACCGCCTCGGGTTCGTGGCGAGCCGCGTTTGCCATGATGCCGATGATCAAAAGTGTTGTCGCCGTTGATGTTCCGCCCGCAGAAATGAGGGGCAGCTGCAGGCCGGTCACCGGCAGCAGGCCGACGACGTAGCCGACGTTGATGAACACCTGACCCAACACCCACAGCGTCGTGGTCGCGGTCAGCAGCCGCAGGAACGGGTCGGCCGAGCGGCGCGCGATCCGCATGCCGGTGTAGGCGAACAGCCCGAACAAGCACAGCAGTCCGACGGCCCCGACGAACCCGAGTTCCTCGCCGATGATCGCAAAGATGAAGTCGTTGTGGGCGTTGGGCAGATAGTTCCACTTGGCGGTGCCCTGGCCCAGCCCGTCGCCGAAGACACCGCCGTTGGCCAGCGCAAACTTCGCCTGGCGGGCCTGATAGCCCGAGCCCTGGGTGTCCGCGCCGGGGTTCAGCCAGGACTGCACCCGGTCGGATCGGTAGCCCTCGGAGACCGCGAGCACGGCGGCCGAGACCATGACCGCGATCAGCGACGACACGAACACCCGTAGCGGCAGGCCCGCGTACCACAGCAGGCCGAGCAGGATGATGCCCAGCGACACCGTCTGCCCGAGGTCGGGCTGGGCGACGATCAACGCCAGCGCGATGACGGCGGCGGGCACGAGTGGGATCAGCATCTCGCGCAACGACGCGTGTTCCAGGCGCCGCGCCGCGAGCAGGTGCGCACCCCAGATCGCGAACGCGATCTTCGCCAGTTCGGAGGGCTGCATGGAGAAGCCGGCGATCACGAACCAACCGCGAGAACCGTTGGCTTCGTGGCCGATTCCCGGGATCAGCACAAGGACCAACATCACGATCGTGAGCGCGAACGCGCTGAAAGCCATGCTGCGCATCAACTGCACGGGCATCCGCATCGCGACGTAGAACGCGAACAACCCGATGCAGGTCCACAGCACCTGTCTGCCGAAGATCGCCCACGGCGACCCGTCCTCGTCGTAGCTGTGCACACCCGACGCCGACAGCACCATGGTCAGGCCCAGCGTGATCAGCAGCGCGGTGACGGCGATGATGAGGTGAAAGGACGTCATCGGACGGCCCAGCCAGGCACCGAACCTGGTGCGCGGGCCGCGGGCCTCTGCGGTCGTCGCTTCGGCGGGCGGTTCGGTGTTCGGCTTGGTCCGCCGGTGCCGCAACCGGGTCAGGATGTTGCTCATGGCGGCCTACCGGGACAGCTGAGACAGCCGGGACACGGCGGCAGCGAACGCGTCGCCGCGCTGCCCGTAGCCGCTGAACTGGTCGAAGGACGCACCGGCCGGAGCCAGTAACACGGTGTCGCCTGCGCTCGCCAACCCGCGGGCCGCGTCGACGACCGCGGCCATCAGCCGAGTCACATTTGTCCCATGCACCCCAGAATCCTCCCCCGTCACAGGCTCGACGACGGGGACATCCGGGGCGTGTCGCGATAACGCGTCCCGGATCAGGCTCCGGTCCCGGCCGATCAGCACCGCGCCGACCAGGCGATTCGCCGCGCCGGCGACCAGTTCGTCGACCGAAGCGCCCTTGAGCAGACCGCCGGCAATCCAGACCACCCGCGGATACGCGGCGATCGACGCCTGCGCGGCATGGGGATTGGTGGCCTTGGAGTCGTCGACGTACGTGACGCCGTCCACCTCGCCGACCACCTCGGCGCGGTGCCTGCCGACCCGAAAGCCGGCCAGCGCATCGGCGATGGCCTCCGGCGGCACGTCGACGGCTCGAGCCAGCGCCGCGGCAGCAAGCGCGTCGAGAACGCCAACCGGGCCGGCCACCGGAATAGCCGCGGCGTCGGCGAGCGGCACATTCGAGCCGAACGCGTTGTCGATGAGCACCCCGTCGCGCACCCCGAGCTCCCCCGGCCCGGGCTCACCGAGCCGGAAGCCGACGCGTACGGGCGCAGCGGCACCCGGCAGCAGACCGGCCGCGACCGGGTCGTCGAGCCCGACGACGGCGACGCGGCCGTCCAGCACCCGCGCCTTGTCGCGCGCATAGGCGTCCATCGACCCGTGCCAGTCGAGATGGTCCTCGGCCACGTTGAGCACCACACCGGCTTCCGGCCGCAGCGACGGCGCCCAGTGCAGCTGGAAGCTCGACAGTTCGACGGCCATCAGCTCGGCGGGCTGATCGAGCACATCGAGCACCGGGTCGCCGATGTTGCCGCACAGCAGCGCTTGGCGACCGCCCGCCACGAGCATCGCGTGCAGCATCGACGTCGTGGTGGTCTTGCCGTTGGTGCCGGTCACCACGAGCCAGCGCCTCGGCGGCCCGTAATGGCCGGAAACATCCAGCCGCCAAGCCAATTCGACGTCGCCCCAGATCGGCACGCCGGCCGAGGCGGCAGCGGCCAGCACCGGCGCGGTGGGCGGCAGGCCGGGACTGGTGACGACGAGGTCGTAGTCGGCGATCCGCTCGGCGGCGTTGGCGGCGTCGATGACCTCGACGCCCTTCTGGGCGAACTCCGTCAGCATCGACGGGCTGTCGTCGGTCAGCGTCGCCCGAACACCGAGGGGCGTCAGCGCGGCGAGGATCGCGCGGCCGGTGACGCGGGCACCGGCGACCAGAACGTTGGCTCCTGACAGGTCCATGTCAGGCCCCGACGGTGGTCAGCCACTCGCTGTAGAAGAGCGCAACACCAAGACCGCAGGCGATCGCCGTGAGAAGCCAGAACCGGATGATGACCGTGGTTTCCGCCCAGCCGACGAGTTC
>Ga0070671_100004323_pt1 | contig 11239 bp, 12 predicted proteins | sample KBSS73metaG_FD_65341 | JGI IMG/M metagenome (GOLD analysis project Ga0070671, IMG submission 65341) | Switchgrass rhizosphere microbial communities from Kellogg Biological Station, Michigan, USA - KBS S7-3 metaG | ecosystem: Host-associated > Plants > Roots > Rhizosphere > Soil ... | reverse complement strand
CCTGCTTATAATGCCGACCGTGGACCGGTTAATGTGTTTGGGATACGGGCGCATGTAGAGTTTTAAAAGCCACGGTTGTTTTGATAGTATCTCAATATGGTGTGGTAAATTTCATCATCATCACCTCTCACCAGGAATAAACTAACCTCAAATGGACTGAGACTCCAAAGATTTCTGGTATACCAGCGATAATATCTTGTAAAAGGGTTCTTTATTGATTTAATATATTTTTCAGGCTCTCTTACCCTTAGTATAACATATCTATTTTTAGGAGCTGTTATCCCTCCAAATGCACTACCATCTGAGCCTAAATACACATCCTTCATATCCGTCCATTTAATTGTATAACCTCGCTCAATAATTGTAATTGCCTCATTGGTTAAAACGACTGCTGGTTTGTTAGTTAACATTAAAAATGTAATTCTCAGTTGTTTCCAAACAAGTAATGAAATTAGAATTATGAATAACAACGTCAATAAACTATGTGTCATCATCATCCACTTTATTTTATCTGAAAACCAATAGGTTATCGCGGGGGCTGCTATTACAAAGAGTATGGGCTGCAGGGGACTGAATGAGAACTCTTCTTTTTCCATGATAAGGCTTTAATATCATGCTAAGATAAAAATAATTAGGATACATATTATTATGTTTGAACCGTCGTTTATATAACATTATGAAAAAATACCCGGCAACTTTGGTCTTCTTATTCATACTAGGCTCTCTTGCTTTTGCACAAATAACCAAACACCCTGTTACCAAATCGTTTGTTACCTTCCAGATAAAAAACCTCGGCATCAACGTTGGCGGCAGCTTTAGCGGTCTTAAAGCTGATATCGATTTTGATCCGGCTCACCCGGAGGCCAGCAGCATCGAGGCATCGATCCAGGCCAATACAGTCAATACAGATAATGAAACCCGGGATAGCCATTTGAAAAGCGATAGTTATTTTGATGCTGAGAAATATCCCGAAATTAAAATGAAGTCGGTTTCATTTAAGCATAACGGCGGCGACAATTACACAGGAATTTTTAATCTTACTATTAAGGATAAAACCAACCAGGTGCAGGTTCCCTTTACCTATACTGAAAACAGTAACGACGGCTTATTTAAGGGCACATTGAAAATAAAGCGCTCCGATTATGGGGTTGGCGGCAGGAGTCTTGTAATGTCAAATGATGTAATTATTTCAATCGAAGTAGCCACCGGTAAATAATTAACCATAATTTAACATCAAGTTGCATTTGGAAAAAGTGCGTAATAACATACAAGTTGTAACTTTACTTGTATGAAATTGCGTGTACTTGTTTTTATTAATGCATTGGCAGTTGCCATCACTGTCTCTGCGGTCAATTATTATTTTAAGCATAGCTGGTATGATGTGGCCGTTACGTTTGGCTTAACCCTTACCATCAGTTTTGTTACTTTTTATATACTGCTCGAAAAGTATATCTATTCTAAGATCAAGATCATTTATAAGCTGATCCATAACCTGAAGCTTGGACGCGACCTCCGCGATGCTTTAGGCGAACATGTGAGCGCCGATCCGATAAATGATGTAGAGCACGAAGTGCAGGAGTGGGCCCGTCAAAAAAAATCTGAGATAGATGAATTGCGTAAGCAGGAAAAATTCAGGCGCGATTTTTTGTCAAACATCTCACACGAGTTCAAAACCCCTTTGTTTGCCATACAGGGCTATATTGATGCTATTATGGATGATGAATTCGAGGACACCGATATGGCGAAACAGTTTTTGGGAAAGGCGTCAAGGAATGTAGACCGGTTGAGTTACCTGATTAAAGATCTGGATGAAATTTCCAAACTGGAAACTGGCGAAATGCCTATCAATTACAGCAAGTTTAAAATCAACGACCTGATCAAAGAGGTATTTGAATCGCTCGAGCTGAAAGCAAAAGAGCATAAGATAAAATTGGTGTTTAAACAAAAGTATGATGAGCCGATAGTGGTAAGTGCCGACAGGGAAAAGATAAGGCAGGTACTGGTAAACCTGATCGACAACTCATTTAAATATGGTAAAGAGGACGGAAGCACTTCGGTAAGTTTGTTTGAATTGCACGACCAGGTGCTGGTGGAGGTAACCGATGATGGCATCGGTATTGAAGAAAAATATCTGCCACGTTTATTTGAGCGCTTTTTCAGAACGGATACCAGCCGTTCAAGGCAGATAGGCGGTTCGGGATTAGGGCTGGCCATTGTGAAGCATATTATTGAAGCTCATGACCAAACCATTAACGTGCGCAGTACTGACGGTCTGGGTTCAACCTTTGGGTTTACGCTGCAAAAATCAAAACAAGCGCTACCATTTCCGGTAATTCCGGCATTGAAGAGTTAACATTATCTTAACATTGCAAACATTACCTTTGCAAAAATTTAATATAAACGGGCCGAAGAGACCTTAATACGTATCAAATGTCACTAAATAGTATTTTCCAATATTTTGTTCCAAAAGACAAAAAAATATTTTTCCCCTTATTCGAGCAGGCTGCCAACAATGTGGTTGTAATGTCTAACGTATTGGTCGAGGCTGTAAACACAGTTGACACTGTTGCGCGGGAAGAATTGTTTAAACAAATCGACAAGCTGGAAAATAAAGGCGACGAGCTAACCCATCAAATCTACCTGGAACTGGGTAAAAATTTCATTACGCCATTCGACCGGGAAGACATCCATTCGTTAGCTACTGCTATTGATGACGTGGCCGACTTTATACAAGGCGCTGCAAACCGTATGAGTTTGTATAAGATTGACGATTATAACGACGCAATCCGTAAACTGAGTGAATTGATATTACAAGCAAGTCTTGACCTGGAAAAAGCGGTACGGGAGTTAAAGGATCTGAAAAACGTAAGAAATATAGCTGATTCATGTATCAGAATAAACAGTGTGGAGAACCAGGCCGATTATGTTTTTGACCGCGCCGTTGCCGATCTGTTCCTTTATGAAACTGACGCTATTCGTCTGATAAAATACAAAGAGATATTAGCTGCATTAGAGACGGCGACCGACCGTTGTGAGGATGCTGCAAACGTAATGGAATCAATTTTAGTTAAAAACGCCTAATTTCGCCGAATGGTCACCTCATCACTGGTTGTAGTAGTTTGTCTGGCGTTATTATTTGATTATACCAATGGCTTCCACGATGCAGCCAATTCCATTGCTACCATAGTTTCTACTAAAGTACTAAGCCCCTTTCAGGCGGTTCTTTGGGCAGCTGCCTTCAATTTTATTGTATTTTTCTTTATAAAAGAACATAAAGTTGCCAACACGGTATCCAAAATCGTTGTTGAACATTTTGTGACTATACCGGTATTGTTGGCAGGCCTTATAGCAGCCATCAGCTGGAACCTGATCACCTGGTGGTTCGGTATCCCTTCCAGCTCGTCACATACGCTGATTGGTGGCTTTGCAGGTGCAGGCATTACTAATGCCTTGTACCTGGGTGCATCAGCAGCAAGCGCTGTGAATATGGGTTATATATTAAAAATCATTGCGTATATCGTTCTCGCGCCTTTTTTGGGTCTGTTGTTTGCTTATATTGTTACGATCATTGTATTACACCTTAGCAAAAACTCACGGCCTTCTACTGCCGAAAAATGGTTTAAAAGGTTACAATTATTGTCATCTGCAGCATTGAGCTTTGCCCATGGCGGTAACGATGCGCAGAAAGTAATGGGTATTATTTATGTAGCCCTAATTGCTGCTAAAGTAATTCCTTCGGGTAGCCACATGCCAGATTGGATTCCGCTTGCTTGTTACACTGCGATAGCCTTAGGTACCCTTTCAGGTGGTTGGAAAATTGTAAAAACAATGGGCTCCCGCATCACCAAAATCACGCCCTTAGAAGGTGTAAGTGCCGAAACAGCCGGTGCGATCACTCTATTTTTTACGGAACGTTTCGGCATTCCGGTTTCAACTACTCATACTATTACAGGTTCAATTATCGGCGTAGGTTTAACCAAACGTCTCTCGGCGGTTCGCTGGGGTGTAACCGTTAACCTGGTCTGGGCCTGGATCATCACTATCCCTATTTCGGGACTAATTGCGGCCGGAGTATTTGCCTTACTGCGGGTAATAGGTTAATTTTACGCCCAAACGTTTAATTAACTATCCTATGAAAAGAGCATTTATTTTATTGCCCCTGCTAATCCTCTGCATCAGTCTGAGCAGTTTTGATACTTACAAACCGGCACCTGAAACTGATCTTTACCCCCAACTTGTTCCGTCCAATCTCGAAATAGGCAATGCCCTTAAGCAGGCTTTGCAACAGGGTACAGCCAAAAGTTCCGATGAACTATCTGCCGTAAACGGCTTCTTTGGCAATGCTGCGGTTAAAATACTCTTCCCACCCGAAGCAAAAAAAGTTGAAAAAACGTTGCGCAACATGGGCATGAATAAGCTATGTGATAATGTGATCCTTTCACTAAACCGTGCTGCGGAAGATGCCGCCAAAGACGCCAAACCAATATTTATTGATGCCATCAAAAAAATGACGCTTAAGGATGTGTCCGGGATATTACTTGGTCAGCAAGATGCAGCAACACAATACTTTAAAAGGACCACCAGCGCTGCCTTGGCTATTAAATTTAAGCCGACCATACAGGCCAGTCTGGATAAAGTTGGAGCCACCAAATATTACGGAACTGCCGCCAATGAATATAATAAACTTCCTTTTGTAAAGCACCTTAGTCCGGACATTACCGACTATGCTACACAAAAAACAATTGATGGTTTGTTTGTTGAAATTGCTCAGGAAGAATTAAAAATACGTCAAAACCTTCCCGCGGCGCGGTCGACCCCGTTGCTGCAGAAAGTATTTGATTTTGCAGATAAGAAGGCGAATTGAGGGACTCCATTATCTTCATAACGATGGGTTTCAAACCAGGTGCGGTTGAAACCCATCGCTGTATATTTTGAAGAGACCATTAATGAAACTTCACCGTCACTGTTATCTCTTTGACTTTACCATCAGCATTACCAGTCCAGGTCGGACCAGTACTTATTAGCGAAATAGCTTTCTTATCCGCATCATCGCTCAGGCTCTTCACTATTTTGAACTGATTCAAACTGCCGTCTGCTGCTACAGTAAAAGAAACTTTTACCTTCCCGGCCTTGCCATCGGCTGACTGGGCATTCTTTTCCAGGTAATCGTTAAAGGACTTCCAGCCATCACGCGGATGAGCATCCTGGCCCGGGGTATTATTTTCATTTCCTTTTACAACAACAACTTCTGATAACGAACTGCCGGCAGGGTCAAGACTAATTCGCATCGAATCCCGATCGGCCTTTACCTTTTTACCACTATAACCAAGATAATTTACTGAAAGTGTTTGACCTTTAGATACATCGGATAATACAAATGAGCCATTAGCATCCGTAACGGCTCCGAAGTTACGGCCCACTACTCTTACCGTCGCTCCGGTAATTGGCAAACCATCATTGCCCATGACCGTGCCCGTAACAGTCCGGCCATCATTGGGGCTTACATTCACGCCGTCTACGCGACTTTTTAGCAAGGTTTGGGTTGAAGGCGGTAGTTTTGGTTTAAAAACAGGCGAGTTGTTCGCCTTTTTCTTTGCTATATCACCCACAAGCAACTCGTTTGCCCCTATCGAATCCTTTTGGGGGCTACGGTATTTATCATCGTTGCCCCCATCGGAGGTGGCGGGTGCAACTACACCCGTCGGACTTTTATATTCTGCAACGGACTGATCAGCATTACCTATAGGTTCGCTCAACTCATTTTGCTTGGGCGCCTGTGCAGCAATTTTCGGCTTTGTGTAGACCTCCTTATCTGCTTTTGGCTTAGCAACTTCCGTTTGAACAACTTTGTTGCCTCTTTCGTTCGTCAAAGTATCGGTAGAGGCGCTCGGTGTTGTAGATGTGGGTACGTCCTTCTTTTCCGGCACCACGTTTTCTGCTACCACGTCCCTAGTCTCGTTTTTACTCTGCCTGCCGATAAAAAACCATATCGCCACACCTAAAACTATTATGATTGATGCAACCGCAGATAACGGTATCCACGGGATGATTTTCCTGTTCTTCTTTTCGGTACGTTGATGCAGGCGAGCAGTCAGTTCGGCCATATTGGCGTCCTGATTAGCAGAAGCGTGTTCAAAACCTTCCAATGCATCCGCAAGGAACGGATCATCAAGGGCACGCCGCTCCAACTCGTGCATAGCACGGGCATTGAGCTCCCCATTAAGGTACTTCCTGATCTGAACTATGTCTTCCGCTCTATCCACTGCTTCTCTCCAAACATATTTTCAGGTTACGCTTCCCGTTTTGAATGTAACTTTTCACGTCATTCAAAGTAAAGCCGGTTATTTCGGCCACTTCTTTGTAGCACTTCTCTTTTAAATAAAACAAGTCTATACTTTGTTTTTGTACAGGGTTCAACTTCTCCATACATCGTTCCAAAGCCTTCATAGCCTCTTCCCTGTTGTCATCATCAGGATGCAAAAAAGGAGTAAATTCCATAACGTCGTCCAAAGAAATTTCGTCAACGCGTTTGCCCGCCCGTAACTTCATCAAACAATAATTCCGGCTCAATACATAAACCCAGCTTCTGAATTGTTTTATCTCGTGTTGTTTTACTTTTATAATCAGTTCTTCAAAAATGCCCATTACCGCATCTTTGGCATCTTCTTCATCTTTCAGGTATTTTAAGCAAACACCATATATTAAAGGTACGTATTGTTCAAACAATTTACCCAATACGGCCACATCACCGGTTTTGCGGTAAATATTCAATTGCACTTCGTCGTCAGTATTGCCGGTGTTAACTGGTTTGCTAAAAAAGCTCATTTTCAGGCCGGCAAAATAAAATTTTTCATCCGCTTATGGAAATATGAATTCTGCCGCATCTTATGAATAAAATCAACGATTATGAAGAGGATCATATTACTTATTCTAATGACCACGGGCCTTGTTTCATTTAAAAATAGCAACACACGGCATATTATTGGCAAAGTATCTGCCAAAGACGACGGTCAACCTATACCAGGGGTAACCATAAATGTTGAAGGGACAAATATTGGCGCACAGACCAATCAAACCGGCGATTATTCAATTGATGTGCCCGATGGAAAAAGTTATTTAATTTTTTCATTCGTGGGATATCAAACTCAAAAGGTGAAGATATCCAAATCAGATAGGCTGAATGTGCAACTGCTAGTATCACAAAATAATCTTCAGGAAGTAGTAGTAACCGGATATGGTATAAAACGTTCAAGAAACACGGTTGGTTATTCAACTGCTAAAGTAGCATATAAAGATTTGAATGGTGTATCTCCGAATATTTCTAACAAAATGTCAGGAAAAGCTTATGGCCTTTCGGTAAGTTCTGCTTCACCTGCTAGTACCCCAAAACCTCAAAATAGCAGACAATATAATAACTATGGTTATAACGGAGCACCCGATGATGAGAGCTATAAACCGATTACTGAAAATCCATTTTTGAGTGCAAAAGAAAATCCCTTATCCACGTTCTCAATTGATGTTGATGAAGCTTCATACAGTAACGTCAGGCGTTTTATAAACAATGGCCAATTGCCACCCGTGGATGCCGTACGTATAGAGGAAATGAACCCACCCGTTGATTCATATTCAAATGAGTTAATGACTGTTAAATTCAGATACAAACAGCCAGGTTCTAACACGAGCAAATTAAGTGCAGTATCAGTTTCTGATAAACCGGTGGATTTTAGCAGCACCAGCAACGATTTCAGGTTTGCATCGGCCGTTGCAGAGTTCGGCATGTTATTGCGGGGATCTGAATATAAACATAAAGGAAACTTCGACCAGGCCATCAAGATAGCAAAGAGGGCAAAGGGAAAAGATGATGATGGCTATAGGTCGGAGTTTATACGCCTCGCCGAAAGTACAAAATCGCTGGCAGCAAACGGGCAGTTAATCACGGAAGAATAAAATCGCACTCATTGTTAAACTGAGCATAACCTAAACTTATCAATCTATCGCAGGGCCGGGTGAGAGCGGCTCTGCTTTTTTATTATTACTTCGCCGTAAACGGCTATATTTAGGCTATGGAGGAGATTAAAGTTGATATACAGGGTGTCCGGATGACCAGCAATAATGGTGGAACGCATCAGCTTGTCCTGATAGCCTTAAATGAACTATGGGCTGATGTTTTGGGACATACTTTAGGAGAAGCAGTCCGATTGGATTATGCTTATGACGGTTACGACATTACATTTTATCTCATGTTTGAACTGCCGGGTATTGATAAGATGTTCAAACTGCAAGTAAATGCAACTACTGAAACGCGCAAGTGGTTAAGTCTGATCGATGACCAAAAGATAATTACAATAAGGGTTGCTTATCCCGATGGCAAAGGTAGTCCAATATATTATGGTAAACCGGTACCTGTTACTTCGTAAACTCCGCCAAAGCCTTTTCTATACGGCTGATAGTCTCCCGTTTACCCAGTAATGCCGCAATATCAAACACATGCGGACCAAATTTCCCCCCAACCAGCATTATGCGGAAAGGCAACATCAGTTCGCCTGCTTTAATGCCTTTTTCTTCGGCTAGTTTTTTAAATTGTTCTTCAAATGCAGCTGGGTCAATAGGTGCTTCACTACCGCTCAACATGGCAATCAGAGTGTTATAAAAATCGGTTTTAGCATCAGTCCATTTAGGTTTTACTGCATTCAGATCATATTCTTTTGGCTGCTCAAAAAAGTAAGACGACTGCTGATAAAAATCAGGCAGCAACGTGCAACGTTCTTTTACCAGGTCAATCACAGTAAGCAGGAAAGCTTCATCTTTTATAACTACACCTTTATCTTCCAAAATCTTTTTAACATCCGACTTCAGTCTTCCGCCCTCTGACCTCTTTATCCATTCTGCGTTGAACCATTTGGCCTTTTCAAAATCGAATTTGGCGCCTGCTTTGTTTATCCTTTCGATAGAGAACTTTTCAATCAGTTCATCCAGCGTAAATATCTCGTTGTCGGTGCCGTCGTTCCAGCCCAGCATTACCAGGAGGTTCAGAAAAGCCTCCGGTAAAAACCCAAGCTCGCGGAAACCGGGTGTCAGCTCTCCTGTATTTTCGTCAAACCAGTTCATCGCATATACCGGAAAACCCAATCGTGCGCCATCGCGCTTGCTTAGTTTACCGTGACCATCCGGCTTTAATATCAGTGGCAAATGTGCCCATTGTGGCATATCCGATTCCCATCCCAAATATTTCCAAAGCAGTAAATGCACGGGTGCCGACGGCAACCATTCTTCGCCACGAAAAGCATGGGTTATCTTCATCAGGTAATCATCAACCACCACGGCCAGGTGATAGGTTGGCATACCGTCGGCCTTTAATAAAACTTTATCATCACTCTGACTGGTATCAAAACTCACATGCCCACGTATCATATCCTCAAAATGAATGTGCTCATTCTCGGGCATTTTTATACGGATCACATGAGGCTCCCCGGCATCTATCAGTTGCTGAACCTGGTGCAGAGGCATTGCCAGTGAATTGCGCAATGTATCGCGGTAAGCGTTTCCGTATTGAAAATTTGGTATTTCACGGCGATTGCGTTCCAACTCTTCCGGTGTATCAAAAGCATAGTATGCGTGACCCTGTCCAACCAAACGCTCGGCATACTCGCGGTAAATAGATTTGCGTTCGCTCTGCCGGTAAGGTGCATAATGCCCGCCTGCAACAGGGCTTTCGTCGGGAGTAAGTCCGCACCAGTTAAGGCATTCCAGTATATATTCCTCAGCCCCTTTTACATAACGGTTCTGATCGGTATCCTCGATACGAAGAACGAAATCTCCTTTATGTTTTTTGGCGAAAAGATAATTGAACAATACAGTACGCACACCACCAAGATGAAGGCCACCGGTAGGGCTTGGGGCAAATCTTACTCTTACTTTTTTATCTGACATTATGGGGCAAAGATAGAATTTTTTAGGCCGAAAGTCGGCAAGGTCCGTCTAAGCCCGAAAGATTGATTACTGTTATTTGCGTCCAGATAACTCTTATTCTTTCCGACTTTCGGACTTACACGTTCTTTCCGACTTCCCAATTAATTATGTAATTTGGGCATGATTTCCGCGTTCCGTATTCAGTCGTTCTTACCGGCTTTCGGTCTTCGGACTTCCCGACTAAAAGATGAACCCATACCAACAAAGAAAACGCTGGAAATATTCGTTATTGGCTTTTGCAGTAGTTATAGCCAGCGGCTCTTTATTTTACACTGGTTACCTGGTAAAAAGCATTAAAAAAGCGGAACGTACACGCGCGGAAATTTGGGCATTAAGTATTAAACAGATCACCTCCTCAGATGACAATGATTTTCTGAACTATGTGTTCACCGTTCGCGACAGCTTAACCGTCCCTGCTATAATAGTTGATGACAAGGGGGAGTTCATCACCACCAAAGGGTTGGATTCTACCAAAACCTACATCAAGATACCCGATGTACCCGGCATAAAAATCAACCAAAAAAAAACGTACGATCCCGAGTATTTTACGGCTGTATTAACGAGCATGAAGGCTCAGCACGAACCTATCCGCCTCAAAGTATTTGGCGCCAACTGGTATGTTTATTATGAAGACTCGTTTGTGCTCACCCAATTAAAGGTTTTTCCTTACATACAGTTGTCGGTTATCGCTATTTTCCTGTTGGTAGCTTATACCGCATTCAATACTTCACGCAAATCAGAACAAAACCAGGTTTGGGTTGGCCTTGCCAAAGAAACGGCTCATCAATTGGGGACTCCGATATCATCCCTGATGGCTTGGGTAGAATTGATGAAAGAGAAGTTTAATGCCGAGGACGATCCATTGATAGCTGAGATGGAAAATGATATCAAACGGCTGGAAATAGTGGCTGACAGGTTTTCAAAGATCGGATCGAAGCCTGTGATGGAGGAGTATTCTGTTTATGATGTGATCAAGGATTTTGTTGATTATTTCAAGATCCGCGTGAGTAACAAGATCCATTTTGAAATTCACGGTAACCCTTATTTACGGGCAGGGTTGAACATTCCATTATTTGACTGGGTGTTGGAAAACCTGCTAAAAAATGCGGTAAATGCTATCGAAAATACCGGCAATATTAAAGTTGAAATATCGGGCAGCAAAACCAAAAAACAGGTTTACATTGATATTACCGACACCGGCAAAGGCATACCCCGCTCCAAGTTCGATACTGTGTTTCAACCGGGATACACCACACGGAAAAGGGGATGG
>Ga0070671_100004322_pt1 | contig 11240 bp, 7 predicted proteins | sample KBSS73metaG_FD_65341 | JGI IMG/M metagenome (GOLD analysis project Ga0070671, IMG submission 65341) | Switchgrass rhizosphere microbial communities from Kellogg Biological Station, Michigan, USA - KBS S7-3 metaG | ecosystem: Host-associated > Plants > Roots > Rhizosphere > Soil ... | reverse complement strand
GTGTGGCTTCTGCGCGGTCGCGCTATGATGCTGCGGCTGCGAACTGCAGCGCTTCTATAGATACCAGATTGAAATCTGGTAGAGAACGACTAGCGTTAGCCGCGGCCTCGCTTGATGCGCTTTCTCCGTTGGCGGTGCTGAGTCGAGGTTATGCAATCGCCCAGGATGAAGCGGGCAAGTTGTTGATGAGTGCTGCTGATGTTTCGGCCGGTGATCGAGTCGATGTCCGCCTGGCAAATGGGAAATTGAAGACCCGGGTAGAAGAGACCGAAAACTAAACAGAGATGGACGCGAAAGATCCAATTAGAAAACGAATTGTGATCAACCTCGATGCGCCAGCCGGACAGGCTGGTTATGCTGCCGGGCGTCCAAACTATCCAGCATCACGCAAAGTTCGTCGTTGGCCCAAGGTTTTGGCAATTCTTTTTGTCATCATCATCATGGGCGTGGCTGCAGTAGCTGTAGGTGGTTATTTGTACTGGAGGCATTATCAAAGTACGCCTGCTTATTCCATCGCATTATTGATAGATGCTGCACAGCACAACGATATGGCTGCCTTTCAAAAACAGATCGATGACGACTCGATAGCAAAGAACATGGTTACGGAGGTCAGTCAGAAAGCATCGAGTAGGTACGGAATCGCGTTGAGTCCGGCATTACAGAAGCAAGTTGACACGATGGTTCCCACGTTAATGCCCCGCTTGAAAGATACGATTCATCAGGAAGTCGCTAAAGAAATAAAGGAGTTTGCTGCGAAGTCGGATCCAAAACCTTTCATCGTTGTCGCACTCGCTGTTCCGACCATCGTGAAGATCACAACAGAAGGCGACAAAGCCAAGGCAACCGCACTGCTCCCGAATCGTCAGATCGAACTTGGATTGCAGCGAGATGGAGACTTATGGAAGGTCACCCAAATGAAGGATGACGAGTTAGTTAATCGGGTGGTTGATAGTGTGATGAAAGACTTGCCGCCGATTGGCTCAAATGATGCAGTGAACGGTTTGTTGAAAGCGCTAAGGAAGCCGAACAAGAAATAAGAAAATTCCGGCTTTGAGCTTTGTTCGTAACGTTTAAGTGCGATTGATTAGCAGCTTCCATCGACGAGCAAAGTACAAAAGACGAAGAACCAAACAAAGTTTCGACTAAGATCTATTCCGCTACAGTATGAAAGAAGAAACAACAAGAACCTTTGAAGCGTCACTCGAAGCGCTTGAACAAATAGTGCGCCAGCTGGAAAGCGGCGACTTGCCGCTTGAAAAGAGCCTGGAGTTGTTCGAGCAGGGCATTCGTCTCTCGCGTGAATGCCAGGACCGGCTTAGTCAGGCTGAACGCAGAATCGAGGTACTGATGCGGGATAACCAGGGACGTTCCGTGGTTAGCCCTTTTGAGCCAAACGAAGGGGAACAAAACGAAGCTGATGACGAAAGCGTTTTCTGAACCTATGCAAGCAGTTGCCAGTCATGAACTCGACAGTCTGTTAGCGAGTAGTCGTGCTCTCGTTGAAGTCGAACTCAACAGACTATTGCCGCTTGCCGGCACCGCTCCTGAAAAAGTTCATCAAGCTATTCGCTGGAGCGTATTCGCTGGTGGCAAACGATTTCGGCCGGCATTGCTGATTGCGACGGGAATTGTGTTTGATGCGCCCGTCGAACGATTGCTCAAGACTGCTTGCGCTTTAGAAATGATCCACACGTATTCCCTCATCCATGACGATTTACCTGCAATGGATGACGATGACCTGCGACGTGGCCGGCCCACGTGCCACGTTCGGTTTGGTGAGGCCACGGCAATTCTCGCGGGTGATGGGCTGCAAACACTTGCCTTCCACACGATCGCCCATGACCACGGATTAGACGACTCGACTCGCATTGCGCTAATTCGTGAACTTTCAAATGCTGCCGGAACACCGGCGGGCATGGTTGCGGGACAAGCACTGGATATCGATGGTGAAGCGCGGGTAGTCAGCGGCAAAGAGCTTGAAGAGATTCATCGACTGAAAACCGGCGCGCTGATAATTGCTTCCGCACGAAGCGGTGCGATTATCGCTGGCGCGTCGCCGTCTGAATTGGCAACGATCACGAGCTATGCGGCCCAGCTAGGATTGCTATTTCAGATCACGGACGATCTTTTGGACGTGACCGCAACTGCCGAAGCTCTCGGCAAGACGCCTGGAAAAGATGCTCGTTCACTAAAAGCGACTTACCCAGGATTATATGGAATAGAAGAAACGCGAGAGGCCGCCGCACGAGCTCACGGTTCGGCGTGTGAGGCATTAGCACAAATCGATCGCCCGACGGAAACACTAAAGAAAATTGCCGATTTCATTTTGAACCGAACGACATAGCTGATCTCGTAGTCCGCCTTCATCCGTTAGTCTCGATTTATCAGCCCACAAATCCAGCCTTCCTTTGCATCGACTTCAATGCTTCCGGAATAAACGATGTAATCTGATGTGTCTCTTCACGACCATCCGCGTAGGTCTGATACAAACTGAAATCTGGCAACGAAAGACAACTCAGCGGAGAGTGCTGATTGTATCCGGTGTCGAGACCGACCGCGCTGTTTGAAATGTATATACCGTGACGTCCTAAACGTCCCCTCAATGGCAACAAAGGCGTTGGCGTGTGGCCAAAGACGCAGGGCTTGCCACGATAGTTTTTGTAAAAGTCCATATCACGCATCCACAGCAACGATGTCGTGGAACTTTCACTCGGATGTTTTCCTTCATCGAGCCCGGCGTGCACGTAGATAGCGTACTCGTCCTCGTGGTAGTACGGAGTCTGCTGCATGAAGTGGAGGTGTTCGTGCGGGAGCGCTTCTTCGAAGGCATGCCGTAAATCTTCCAGGTCTTTTTCACTATCAACGCGCACTGGTCGACCGGTGTATTGTTCGAATGTTTTCTCGCCACCGGTGACTGGCGTCAGCCAAATGTTGCTTGTGCCTTCGAGGAAATCCATCAGCATCTCCTCGTGATTCCCACGCAGACAGACCACTCGCTCCGGATTTTCATGGCACATCTTGCGAATGTGATCGACACAGCCCGGCGCGTCAGCGCCTCGATCGATCAAGTCACCTAAAAATATGAGCGAGTCGGTTTCAGGATCACGCGGCAGCATATCGAGCAGGTTGAGCAGCTGCGCACAACGACCGTGAATGTCGCCGACCACAAAAGTTTTCATTCCGAGAGTTCCTCGGGATGTTCGCGATGGTTCTTGATGTTGCTCATCAATTCGATGAAGCGAGGATCGCTGTGCATATCGGTCCAATTGGGATCGCTTTCAAACCATGGCACATTTTCGTTACCGAGGCCAATTGCGGTCTCCAGCCATCGAAGGGCTTCGACTTGTCTGCCTTGAAGCAAATAAGCAGAGGCGAGCCAATATGAGATGTCGTAGTCAGCTTCGGCCACCAATCTCACTTTGTGTGTTAGTTGCTCATTAGCCTTCGTGTGTTGACCCTGTGCACTCATACAAATTGCGAGGATTGGTCGCATGCCATCCATTTGGGGATGTCGCTGCAAGACCATTTGCAAGATACGTGTCGCTGCATCGATCTCACCGCGATAATAAAGAACACGGGCACGAAACACTTTGATCATCGGATGTTCCGGCTCTAGTTCTGCCCCTTGGTCCAATTCGTCTAACGCTTCTTCGTATCGTCCCTGATACATGAAAATTCGCGAACGGTTGTAACTGGCAAGGACTCGATCACTTGGATTGAGTCGAGCCATCCGATCAAAACTTCTCAGAGCTTTGTCGTAAGCACCATCCAGACGCGCGACGATTCCACGGACAAACTGAACACCCGGATCGTTCGGATATTCATCTCGTAACGTTTCGATTTCCGCGCGGGCTCGCTGTTTCTGTCCGCCGGTCAGATAGATGATGACCATCTGCATACGCGCCTCGAGCAAGCGCGGATCGAGAGTCAGGGCTCTCTTGAAAGCGATCTTTGCTTTGTCATGGTCCCCCGCCTGACCTAAACCTTTTAGAACGCGATTAACGTAACAACTTCCGAGAGCAGAATAGGCGAGGCTAAACTTTGAATCGATTTCGAGCGCGCGTCGGAAGTGTTCGATGGATGAATCTAATTGTTCGCGTTCGAGTGTGTGATAGATAAAGTTTGCAAGGCAGTCGCGACCACGCAGGTATTCTTCCGAAGCGGCCGCGTTAGTAGTCGCTCCCTTTGCCAGTTCAACTTGTTCGTCAGGACTTAGTTCAAGTCGCAACCCCTCAACGATGCGCTTAACGATAGTGTCCTGCACATTGATGATGTCGCTCGCGTCAGCATCAATTCGTTCACTCCACAAAATCTGGCTAGTCCTGACATCCAGTAATTGCGCGGTAACTCGAAGCCGATCACCTGCACGCAGAAACGTTGCAGTTAGAATCGCGTCGACGCTGAGCTCTTGTCCGGCTTCGGCTGGATCGATTTGACGGTTTTGATATTTAACGATAACTGAAGACGGCCGGACTATCAGGGAACGAACTCTCGCAAGCTCAGTAATGACGGCATCTGCAAGCGAAAACTGATAGAAGTCAGTCTCTTTATCATTGCCCACGTTTTTGAAAGGAAGTATCGCGACACTCTTGCGTTCACCGTCAGCCATACTCGACAGAGGTGACTCATCAGTCTCTGATGGAACACTAGTCCGTCGCCCAGATCCTCCCGAGGCAAAGTCAGAGCCTCCTTTCGTTTTCAGCCATCGCAGCGCACGCGCAACCGGACTGCCGGCGTTGAGATGTTTCGGCGAGACGGGTGCAACACTGTCGTCGAGTCCGGGAATCGACTCCGAACCTAACTCACGAAAGACTGCTCGAAGATCGTTAGCGAAATGAGATATTTTTTGATATCGATTGCGCGGTTCCTTGGCGAGAGCTTTATCTATGATCTGTTGCAAACGCGCCGGCACCCGACCTGGTCTGACTTGTGCGATTGGCGCGGGCTCTTCATGCAAAACGGCATGACGAACATCGACAGCAGTCTTGCCTTTGAAAGGCCAACTGCCGGTTAACATCTCATAAAGCAAAACACCGGTGGAAAAAATGTCTGCTCGTGCGTCTACACGGTCACCTCGAGCTTGTTCAGGCGCCGCGTAAGTGGCCGTTCCATATGGAATGCCAACTTCGGTTAACTCAGTGTGATGGATGCCGGAAGTGCGGGCAGCTTCATCATCAAGTAGTTTCGCTAGACCAAAGTCCAAAACCTTTGCCTGCCCTGTCGGCGTAACCATCACGTTTCCAGCTTTGATATCTCGGTGAATAATTCCCCGAGCGTGGGCAGCGGCTAAAGCATCAGCGGTCTGCAAAGCGATCGAAAGAGCACTTTCCAGAGATAGTGGTCGGCCGTTCACCAATTGACGAACGTTCCGACCCTCGATGTACTGCATCGCAATAAAGTGGATCCCGTGAATTTCGTTGAGATCAAAAATGGTGCAGATGTTTGGGTGATCCAGTGCCGATGCCAGTCGAGCTTCGCGCTCGAAACGTTTTAAGTTGGCTTCTTTAGAAGTGAGTTCAGCTGGTAGAACTTTGATTACAACCGTGCGGCCCAACTTTGAGTCGATGGCTCTATAGACTGTTCCCTGACCGCCCTCGCCGAGCTTCTCAAGGATTTTGTAATTGCCAAGCGTCGACCCAACCATGGGATTCATAATCGAAATAGCTGAGGCAGGTATTAGATGCCACCGTAACCGTCAGCTTGTCGACATTGATTGAAGCTATTTAACCCCCAAGTGTTGTTGCGCCGCAACTGGGAGCAATATAAAAACAGAAACCACCCGCAGGCATGATGCAATTGAAGTGTTCCTGATCTACTCTCTTGATTCGTTGTATTATTGCCGTCGCAACTAATCCTAAAGAAGCCGAGGACAACGCATGTTTGATTCGCGCCGGATAACTCTGCGCATTGTTCTGTCTGTTGGTGTGTTAGCAACAACACTGATTTTAACGCGTCAACTTCCCATCGTGTCCGGTCAGGAAAAATTTCCTTCCAACCTTTATTCGGGTTTGCGTTGGCGAAACATCGGACCGTTTCGTGCGGGGCGAGTTAACGCCGTGACCGGCGTTATTGGGCAACCGAGTGTTTACTACTTCGGTTCGGTTGGTGGCGGAGTTTGGAAAACATCGAACTCCGGACGCACGTGGAATCCCGTGTTCGATTCGGAAACGGTCGGCTCGATCGGTGGTATCGGCGTTGCTCCTTCAAATCCAAACATCGTGTATGTCGGTACTGGTGAAGCTGATCTTCGCGACTCCATCTCTTTCGGCAACGGCATGTACAAATCCATTGATGCTGGAAAGACGTGGAAACATCTTGGACTGGAAAACACTCGCCAGATAAGTCGCGTCCTGGTCGATCCAAAAAATCCTGACGTTGTCTTTGTTGCGGTGCTCGGTCACGTTTACGGTGCTCATCCGGAACGCGGCGTTTATCGCACGAAAGATGGCGGTTCAACCTGGCAGAAAGTTCTTTACAAGAACGACGACCTAGGTGCTATCGATCTCGCATTTGATCCCGCCAACTCGCAAACGATTTACGCGAGCATGTGGAACGTCCGCCGTCCACCATGGTTTATCTATGCGCCAGCCAATGGCCCAGGAAGTGGGATCTTCAAATCGACTGATGGTGGAAACACCTGGACACCTTTGTCGACTGGTCTTCCAGCCGAGGGAGTTGGTCGAATTGGACTCGCCGTTTCACAAACAAATTCCAATCGGGTTTACGCAATCGTGGATGCAAAGGAAGGTGGACTCTTCTCATCAAGCGATGCCGGTGCAACGTGGACGAAAGTTTCCGGCGACAATCGTATTTGGGGTCGTGGCTGGTACTTCAACAAAGTGACTGCCGATCCAAAAGATCCTGACACGGTTTATGTCCAGAATACTTCTGTGTACAAGTCCACTAATGGCGGGAAAAATTGGACCGCGATTAAGGGCGCACCTGGCGGCGACGACTATCACCAGATGTGGATCAATCCGGATGATCCAAAGCGGATGATTCTTGCAAGCGATCAGGGCTGCGTGGTTACCGAAGACGGCGCCGAGACGTGGAGTTCGTGGTACAACCAATCAACCGCACAGCTTTATCACGTTGCTGCCGACAATAGATTCCCATATTGGGTAACCGGTGCGCAGCAAGACAGTGGCGCTGTTGGTGTTCCTTCCCGAAGCAGTCACGCGGAAATATCAAATCATGATTGGACCGGAATCTGTGCCGGTGGTGAATCGGGCTACACAGCACCTGACCCGTTGCACCCGGAAATACTATTCGGCGGCACCGTAACACGCTGTAATGTCGTGACGGGCGCCACGCAGAACGTTTCTCCTGAGAAGGGCACTGGTCCGTTTCGTCACGCGTGGACCCAACCGCTGGTTTTTTCCGCAGCCGATCCGCGCGCCCTCTATTTCGCAAACCAGTTTCTTTATAAGACTACAAACGGAGGTGAAAGCTGGACTCAAATAAGCCAGGACATGACGCGTGAAGAGCCCGGCGTGCCTGCCAATCTCAATGAGGCTGCCGCGGCAGACGTATCAACTGGCGCTCCCGCTTCAAGACGGCTTGGCGTGATCTACACGATAGCTCCGTCGCCTCTGCTTGCGCCGACGATTTGGATAGGCACGGATGACGGTTATCTACACCTTACGAAAGATGATGGAAAGACTTGGACCAACGTCACTCCTCCAGAAGTGAGCGCCTGGAGCAAAGTCACGATGATGGATGCCTCACACTTCGATATCAATGAAGCATACGCAGCTGTTGAGAGACATCAGCTTGAAGATTACGCACCCTATATCTATCGAACACGCGACTCAGGAAAAACATGGCAGAAAATCACGAATGGTTTGCCGGCGGGTGTGTATGTGCAGACAGTGAAAGAGGATCCATTGAGGCGCGGTTTGGTGTTTGCCGGAACCGAGCTCGGTGCTTACGTTTCGTTTGATGATGGGGATCACTGGCAATCGTTACAGCTGAATCTGCCGCACGCGTCCGTACGTGATCTAGTGATCCATAATGACGATCTCATCGTCGCTACTCATGGACGCGGATTTTGGATACTCGACAACATAACGGCACTGCGGCAAGTCGAGGATCAGATAACGAATATGAATGCCGTCCTCTTCAAGCCCGCTGTCGCAATCAATGTTATTGCTGGTAGTGACGACGGAACTCCGCAGCCTCGCGACGAAGCATTAGCCGACAACCCGCCTAACGGAGCGATTATTGACTACTACCTAAAAGCGGCATCGGCTGGACCTGTAATTTTGGAGATTCTCGATCCAGCAGGACAAATGATTCGACGGTACTCCAGTGCGGATACTCCGGCGCGCGTTGATCCTGATTCTTTAAATATTCCTGCATTCTGGCGACCTACTGCTCCGCCGTTATCGGCAGCAGCTGGAATGCATCGTTGGGTCTGGGATCTCCGCCCAACGCCCCCGGTTCGCACGCCTGGTCAGGGTGGAGGCGGCGGTGGTGGAGGAGGAGGCGGTGGTGGCGGCTTTGGGTTTGCTCGACCTACGGTTCTTCCTGGGAGATATACAGTCAGGTTGAGTGTAGGTGGGCAAACACTGACTCAGCCACTGATTGTTGAGCCTGATCCGAGAGCGCAGTAATCCGTAACGCGTAGGCGATCTGGCGTCTCATTCTCCCCAAGCTTCAGCTTGGGGTAACGCGCAACTCATTGTTCCTTGGTAACCGTTTCAACGGTTTATCTTTTTTCCGCGGCGGCTGCGAGATCTTTTCTGCGAAATGGAAACCGTTAAAACGGTTCCATGAATTGAATGGACGCAATGCTCCCCAAGCTGAAGCTTGGGGAGAATGAGAAGGTTCAAGTCCAGCCTACACAAGCGCTCTAATTGCTTGTGAATATCACCCCAGCAAAAAGCGCGTGGTCCATTGATCCGAAATGGGCCACGCGCTTCGTCACTGAATCTAGTTACCCCGGCTGCTGCTCGTTTCGTCAGCAACACCCATTTGCCAGAGCATAAACGAATAATCGTAAGCAGTTTCGTGCAGCGCATCGTACCTGCCCGATGAACCACCGTGACCGGCACCAAAGTTAACCTTCAATAATAACGGGTTCTGATCAGTCTTCAGCGCCCGCAATTTTGCAACCAACTTTGCTCCTTCCCAGTACGGCACCTGGCTATCATTAACTGAAACTTTAACCAGCATCGCGGGATAGCTTTTCTTACTAACATTGTCGTAAGGCGAGTAAGTCTTCATGTATTCGAATGCTGGTTTCTCGTTCGGATTTCCCCATTCGATATATTCACTCGTCGTCAACGGCAATGATGCGTCGAGCATCGTGTTCAGAACATCCACGAAAGGAACCTGTGCGATGACAGCCTTGAAAAGATCGGGACGCAGGTTACTAACCGCACCCATCAATAAACCACCGGCACTCCCACCCTGGATAACTAAACGATCCTTCGACGTGTATTTGGTATTCACGAGATGCTCGCCACACGCGATGAAGTCGGTGAAGGTGTTCATCTTATTCATCATCCTTCCGGCCTGGCGCCATTCCTCGCCGAGTTCGCCTCCACCTCGAATGTGTGCGATGACATAAATCACACCTCGATCAAGCAGACTCAAACGCGACGACGAGAACGTCGGCGGAATGGAGATACCATAAGATCCATATCCATATAGAAGGAGCGGAGCACTGCCGTCGAGTTTTATTCCTTTGCGATAGACCATCGACATTGGAATCTTAGTTCCATCGGCTGCAGTTGCAAAAACCCTCTCTGATTTATAGTTGTTGCGATCGAACCCTCCTGGCACTTCAGTCTGTTTCAACAATGTCGACTTGCCGGTGTTCATGTCGTAGTCAAAGACAGAATTTGGCGTAACAAGCGAGTTATAGGAATAACGCAACACGCTGGTATTGAAGACTCGATTCGCATTCAAACCAGCAGAATAAACCGGTTCCATAAACTGGATGCGGTTATGTTTGTTGTTCTTGAGATCGACAATCTCGATTTGCTGCAAACCATTTTCCCATTCCGACAATACGGCGTGTTCGGCAAACATCGAGATGTTTTCGATCTTCACAGACGGCTTATGTGGAATAAATTCTTTCCAGTTCTTTTCGGACGGATCGTCTACAGGTGCCGTTACCACGCGAAAGTTTTTAGCGCCCTTATTTGATCGGATATAAAAAAGATTTCCCCTGTGATCGACGTCGTACTCGTGATCAGCTTCGCGGGGTAGAACAACTTTTAGTTCTGCAGTTGGATTTGCTGCTGGAATGTAACGAACTTCGGTTGACGTCTTGCTGGTAGCTTCGAGAAAAATTATCGCTGAATCGCGCGTGCGCCAGTTGCCGATGTCAAAAAGCTCATCCTTTTCTTCGTAGACCAGATCGCTCTTATCGCTGCCTAAGGTGTGACGGAAGAACTTGTCACTTCGTTTCGTGACTGCATCCTCAGTTACATAAAAAAGCGTCTTGTTGTCGCTGGCCCAAACCACGCTGTCCACGCGCTCAATCGCCTCCGGAAACATCTGTCCGGTTCGGAGGTCTTTGATATGCAGCGTGTATTGTCTGTAACCGGTATTGTCAGTCGTGTAGGCCAACAAATTTCCGTCATCGCTCGGAGTGAAGGCACCGACGCTCATGAACTTCTGACCCTTAGCTAGTTCATTCTGATCGAGAACGACCTCTTCGGGCGCCGACGTGCTGCCGTGCTTGCGGCAGAAAATAGGATACTGCAATCCAGTCACTGTTCGGTTGTAGTAGAGGTAGTCGCCCCATTTGTAAGGAACGCTATCATCGGTCTGTTTTATATGACTCAGCATTTCGTTGTAGAGCTTTGTCTGAAGTGCTTCTGTCGGCTTCATCATCGCGTCGGCGTAATCGCTTTCAGCTTGGAGATGGGCCAAAACGGCGGGGTTTGTCTTTTCTCGAAGCCAAAAGTAATCGTCGACGAGGGTCACGCCATGAATGTTTGTAGTCTTGGGTTTCTTTTCAGTCATTGGTGGTTGAGGTGCTGCCGCGCCTCCATTGTTTTGCGCCTTGATGGCAATTGTGGTTGAGAAACAAAGGAAAACTGTAAGAAGAAGCGATTTGGTTTTAAACATGGGGCACCTTTTTTAATGAACGCGGTTTCTGACTCAATTCGTGCAACTACAAACTGCAGAGCAAAGGAACTGACATGGGAGACTGATTTGAAGTTTATTCATCAGCACACGGCTGGTTAGTCGTGAACCGTTCAACCTCGAAGTGGAGTACCCCA
>Ga0070671_100004316_pt1 | contig 11249 bp, 8 predicted proteins | sample KBSS73metaG_FD_65341 | JGI IMG/M metagenome (GOLD analysis project Ga0070671, IMG submission 65341) | Switchgrass rhizosphere microbial communities from Kellogg Biological Station, Michigan, USA - KBS S7-3 metaG | ecosystem: Host-associated > Plants > Roots > Rhizosphere > Soil ... | reverse complement strand
CCGGGGACACGCTGATCTACGGCGACATCGCGAAGAACTGGATGCAGCACGGGGTATACGGGTTTAGCCAGACGGCGAGCGGGCCGGTTCCCACTCTGATTCGTTTGCCGGGATATCCGCTGTTTCTTGCGCTTTGCTTTGGGATCTTTGGGGCCGACCACTACAGAGCGGTGATGGTGGTGCAGTGCCTGATCGATCTGGGCACGTGCCTGCTGGTCGCCGATCTGGCGAGAAGGCTGTTTGGGCGGCGTGCAGGAATGGTGGTGCTCTGGCTGGCGGCGCTGTGTCCGTTTACGGCGAACTATGTTGCGGCTCCGTTAACGGAGACGCTGAGTTTGCTGTGCATCGCGGTGGCCTTCTGGGGGATGGAGCGCTGGAGGGCGGCGGGGCTGGGTTGGAACCGGTGGCTGTGGATGATCGCTGTGGCCCTGGCTTATGCGGTGCTGCTGCGTCCGGAGCAGGGTTTGCTGGCAGCGGCGGTGGTTCCAGGGATGCTCTGGATGGAGCTTCGCGGCAGGAAGGGGGAGCTGGCGGGAGCGGTGGCGCCGGTGTTGGTGGCTGCGGTGTGTGTGGTTCTACCGCTGGTTCCGTGGACGGCGCGGAACTGGAGGACGTTTCATGTATTCGAACCGCTGGCTCCTCGGTATGCGACCGATCCGGGCGAGATTGTTTCGCGGGGTTTTCAGCGCTGGTACAAGAGTTGGGGGATCGACTTTGTCTCAACGGAGAACGTGTACTGGAACTGGGACTCTGCGACGATCGACGTTGCGGACATTCCGACGCGCGCCTTCGACAGTGAGGAGCAGTACACAAGAACGGCTGCGCTGATAAGCAAGTACAACGTGGAGACGACGGCTACACCGGAGCTGGATGCGGCCTTTGACGCACTGGCGAAGGAGCGGATCGCGGACGATCCGCTGCGGTACTACGTTGCGTTGCCTGTCGGGCGGCTGGTGAACATGCTTCTACGTCCGAGAACGGAGATGATGGAGATCGACCTGGAGTGGTGGAGGTGGAAGCATCCGGCAAAGACGGTATTCGCAGGCGCTTACGCCCTACTCAATTTCGCATACCTCGCCCTGGGGGTGTTTGGGTTGTGGCGCTGGAGGCGGGAGAGGTGGGACGCTCCGCTGGCGTGGGCGATGGTGGCGTTCGTTGTGCTGCGTTGCGCAATGCTGCTGACGCTGGACAACTCGGAGCCGAGATATACGCTGGAGTTCTTTCCTTTGCTGCTGGTGTGGTCGGGAGCCTTGTTTGCAGGCAGGGACGGTCTGTTCACTCGGGAGAATTCATCGGTGTAGTGTCGGGAATGATGATCTCGCGCCGGCCGAAGAGGCGGGAGTCGAGCGAGAAGGCCCCGGGCCCGAGCAAGGCGACAGAGACGGCGCCTGCGATGGTCTGCATGGATGCGAGACCTGATGCATAAGAAGGAACCAAAGGGAGCGTGGAGACGAGGCCGCTATAGCCGGCAATGACCAGTGCGCTCGCTAGCGGCGTGACAAGTCCGAGAATTAAGAGAGCACCGGCGACGATGCTGACGGTGCCACAGGTCCAGCTTTGCCAATCGGATGCAGCAGCTGTGGCAAAGCAGCTTATGGCCTGGATGATTGCGGCGCAGCCTACGGTGCACCGCAGCAAGAGCAGTCCCAACCCCGGCCAACGATTCGGGAACGTGGAAAACAGCCGTTGCAGGTGGCCCCTCCCGGGAGCGTGACGACACTGCGGCCCCCCATGCGAGAACAGTAGTGAACTCAGAGGAGAAGTGAGTCACGGTAAGTCGGGATATTTGGATACCTCGTTGGAGGTAGACGGACGGATAGGAACTGCTCAGGACGATTCGCCCTGACGGCGCAGGCGGGACCAGAAGCTGGCGAGGCGGCTACGAAGAGTGTTGGCGGGGTTGCGATAGGCGATGTTACCGGGGACGGCGAGCTCAACTTCGGTCCCTGCCTCAGCACGGCTGAAGAGCTTGAGGTTGGCCCCAATGCGGTGGGCACGCTCGCGCATTCCAATGAGGCCCCAGTGGCCTTCGCGTCCGGAGCGCATGATCTCGGGATCGACACCGACGCCGTCGTCGCGGACGAGGACGTGGAGGTGGCCGGGCGTGTATTCGACTTCGACCTCAATGCGGGTGGCGCGGGCGTGAAGGAATGCGTTGACGATCGCCTCGCGACCGATGCGGTAGACCTCGTCGAGGATGACGGGATGAAGAGCGCGGGCCTGTCCCTGCACGATAATGCGGAAGGCTGGGTGGCTTGCCGCGTACTGCGAGGCGAGGTCCTGCGGAACGCGGGAGAAGAACTGTTCGAGGGTGAGGCCGCCACGGCTGTCGGAGCGCAGGCCGCGAAGGGTGTTGCGTCCCTCTTGGTTGACCTGCTGCATGAGACCAAGGATGTGATCGAGCGATGGGCGAACGGGGGAGTCGGAAGGCAGCTGCTCGGCGGCGACGTGGAGTTGCATCGAGGCACTGAGGAAGCCCTGGAGCAGGGTGTCGTGCAGGTCCTGGGCGATTCGAGTGCGTTCAGCCAGGCGTTCTTCAAAGCGGAGATTGAGGCGTTCGGTCATCTGCCTCATGCGCCAGTGAAAGATCAGCGTGGCGAGGAGACCCAGGCCCGCGGCGAGGGCAAGCTGGAACCACCAGGTCTGCCAGACCGCTGGAGCGACGGTGAAGTTATATGCGGCTTCCTGACCAGTCCATTCGCCTTCGGTGTTGGAGGAGAGAACACGAAAACGGTAGTTGCCGGGCGCGAGGTTGGTGTAGACGGCCTGCCGCAACGGAACAGGATCGCTCCAGTCGCGGTCGAAGTTATCGAGACGGTAGCGAAAGCGGACACGATCTGGGACGGCGAGCGAGAGGCCTGCGTAGTTGAAGATGAGCCGATGAGTGGCTGAAGGGAGGTTCGCGGCAGTGTCAAGACGAACCGGGTTGCCGTCGGCGGAAAGCGATTCGATGTGGGTGAGCGACGGGATGGTGGAGGCGAAGGCGCGCGCGGGGTCGACTGCGGCGAGTCCTTGATTCAGTGAGAACCAGATGCGTCCGCGCGAGTCGGCGACGACGGAGCGATTGCGGCGGATAGCCTCGGTTCCGGGAAGGCCGTCGGCTGGTCCATATTCACGAAGACGAACGCCGGGTGCGCCGCTGAGAAGTTGCTGGCGGTCCAGGCTGACAAGGTGTGAGGAGGTGGCGATCCAGAGGGAGCCGAGTCGGTCCTCGGCGAGGCCGAGAATGGGCTCGCGCAGAACTGGATGCAGAGCAGAGAGTGATTGAACGCGGCCGGAGCGAAGGACGGCAAGGCCTGCGGAGGTTCCGATCCAAAGCGCGCCGGAGGAGTCGTGGAGGAGGGAGATGATGTCATTCGAGGGAAGGCCGTCGCTGGAGGTGAGGGTCTTCCAAGACGAGCTTGCAAATGAAGAAGAGCGCGGCAGCCGGGTGAGGCCGCTGGGAGTGGCAAACCAGATGCCTTCGGAAGTGTCTTCGATGGCGGTGACGGAGTTGGAGGGCAGGCCATTTGCGGTGGTGAAGGTAGTGATATGGCCACCGTGCAGAACGCTGACGCCGCTGTTGAGCGTGGCTGCCCAGACGGAGCCATCGGGGCTGTGATGGATTGCGTAGACGCTGTTTTCAGGCAGGCCATCAGCTTTGGTGTAGGTCTGCGAGCCGACAACGTTTCCGTTCTGAAGATGGATGTGGGTGAGACCGGCGTGTTGGCGGCCGACCCAGAGTTCGTCACCCGTTCCATCGATGGAGTAGACGACCTCGCGATCGAGTCCGGCTGCTGTGATGCGCGTGGTCGCGCCGGTGAACAGAGAAGAAAGGCCGCCTGAAGACGGGCCCATAAAAGCGCGGCCATCCGGGCATACGTAGACCGGGCCCCCACTGTTTTGAGCGTCGGCGTAGGTCACGAAGGCGCTGTCGCGGAGCCGCTCGATACCTTGAGGTGAACCAATCCAAAGGTTGCCTTCACGATCTTCATAGAGCGCGGTAACGATGTTGGAGGAGGCGGGATCGCTGGATACTTTGTAATCACGGTCGAGACGGAGGACACCGTGAGGAGTTCCGATCCAGAGATTGGCATCGCGATCACGAAACAGCGTTAGGATCTGGATCTTTTGGAGAGCTTGCGGGATTCCCGCGGTGGTAACGGCGGAGCCATCCCACAGCGCGAGGCCGTTGTCAGTGCCGATCCAGAGGCGGTCATCGCCTGCAGAGACGAGGGCGTTGATCTTCTTGTCGGGCAGGGTTCCGGGAGCCGGAACGAGATTGCCCGCGTTCAGCCAGAAGAGGCCGCCATCGCGGGTTCCGATCCAGACGCGACTGTCTGGCGTTTCGGCGATGGAGATGGCGAGCGAGGTGGAGGGATTGGCAGGAACCAGTTGATGGAACTGTCCCTCGCTGTAACGGAGTTTGCCCGCGAGCAGCGCAGCAACCACGAGTTCGCCTTTGGTTCCGCGATTCATGGAGATGACGCGTTCCGAACTTCCGGAGAAGAAGCTGTCGACGTGACCGTTGCGGTAGCGCAGAAGGAGCTGGCCTTCCTGCTTGATCCATAGCGCGCCTTCGTCGTCGGTTTGAAGATCAAGAACGTGTATCGAGGCGGGAAGCGCGGGGTCGATGCGATGTCCGTCGATGAAGGATTGGCCGTCGAAGCGAAGAAGTCCGCGGTCGGTTCCGATCCAGAGGTAGCCGTCGGGTGTTTGCGAGACGCCGTTCACCTGGCCACCGGGGAAGCCATTGCGTACGCCCCAGAAGGTACGGAGGTATTGTGTCAGTGGGCGATCGGGATCGAGCGCATTGGCGACACCGAATTGACCGAGGAGGAGAAGGAAGACCGCTAGCCACATAAACAGACCACGGGCAGGCGAGCGTCGCGGGCCCGTTACAGTGTGGTCAGGGCAGGTACTCGAACTTCTCAACGACGACCTCGGCCTCGTGCTGTAGAGGCTCCTTGGAGTAGTGGAAGCCGCACAGGTGCATGCGAACACGCTCCTCGCCGGGCGTGGGAACTCCGGAGGTGAAGACGTGCGTTATGGAAGGGTGGGTTGAATGCGAAGAGCTGGCGGCCTCGAACGTTGCTTTTCCGGACTCCCAATGGATCGATGCCGCGACCGGTCCTGGAGGAACGTCGAAGCGGGAGACGTTGGCGGGGATGTAGTAGGGCTGGACTACGAATTGTCCGTTCTTGCTAGCAGGATCGCCCCAACGGCTGAACTCGATAGTGAGTTCGCGGTGCGGTGGCTCAGGAACGGTGTCATCCCATGTGAAGAGACTGAGCGCCAGGGCGGGTTCCATGTGCGAGACGTCGCGGAGCGTGAAGCGATAGGTGCCGTAGCCGAAGCCGCGAGTCTGTATGACCTCGGAGCAGGCCCACGCGCCGGGAGATCCTGTGATGCGAAGGTGAAGGAACCCGTTGGGGTCAACTGTGGCGTTGTCGGTGCTGTAGCTGTTGGGGGATCCGTTGCGATCGCCCTCGATGCTGCGGACCTCCCATTCGTAGCCGCTGAAGTGGATGAGTTTCTTCTGAGCATTAACAACCGCAACCTGTCGTGAAGACAGCGTGCCTTTGCTGGTCGCGACCGCGACGATGGCTCCTCCTTTGGTGGGAAGAGTGTCCGTGACGGGCGGGGGATGAAATCCGGGGTGGACGAGAAGGGCTGCATAGTCGGTCCCGAGGTGAATCATAGATTTCCAAGAGCCGTCCGGTCCGATGGAGGTGAAAGGGCGATCGGCAAAAGGCTGAACCCACCAGCGCTGTGACTTTGCGTAGATGACGATCACGTCGCCAGCCGCGGCTCCGGTGACGTGGCCAGAGATGGGGCCGAGCTTGCCGGGTCCACCTGCGTCTGCTACCGGAACGTCGTTGAACGTAACGGCCGGAGGCTTGGAGTTTCGGCAGCCTGAAAGCAGGAGGAGGGCAAAGGCAGGAAGAGTAGACATGATCCAGCCTTTTCGCCAGGTTGTACGCATAGAACGGATTGTAAGGCAGCGTAAAAATTTCGGCGACAAGGTGTCTGAAATGAACCGGTTGGATTTATGAGTCCGAAGCAATAGTTGAGCTGTCGAAGGCATCCTTGAGAAGGCGGCGGGCAAAGTCCAGCTCCTCTGGAGTGATGGTGTGAGCGCGACCGGGATAGCGGCGGACGGTGACGGAGGCTCCCATGTCGATGAGGACCTGCGCGGACTGTTGGACGCGTTCGAAGGGAACGTGCGGGTCGGGGTCGCCGGAGCCGAGGAAGGCGGGGGTCCCGGCCAGCGAGCCGGGGTGAGTGAGGTCCGTGCCGGGCGGCCCGACGAGGCCGCCAGTAAGGGCGATAAGACCGGCGTAGCGGCGGGGATGTGAGGCGACGAACTCAGTGGCGAGACATGCGCCCTGCGAGAAGCCTCCGAGGAGGATGCGATCAGGAGCGATGCCAGCTGCGATGGCCTGCTCCACGATGGTCTCGACCTTGCGAAGTGCGGAGTCGAGCCACGGCTGATTCATCTCGATCGGTGCCATGAAGGAGTTTGGATACCAGGTGTGGTTGGCGGCCTGCGGGGCGAGGTAGGCAAGCTTGGGGTGAAAGAGCGGTTGGGCGAGCGAGAGGATATCTTCGGCTGAGCCGCCGCGTCCGTGCAGCAGGATGACGACACCGGCAGCACGGTCGAGCGCTTCGCCGAAGTGGTGGACGAGCTGGTCGCGATGCGGATCGGTGGAGGCAGCCGTCATGATGCGGGCACCGTTGTCTTGTGCAGCTCGATTGTGGGAAGGCGCTGCTCGATGACGGCGCGATGCTGCTCGAGCCAGGGAGGGATGCGCAGAGCCTCGCCGAGCGATTCGATGGGCTCATCGAGCGCAAATCCCGGGGGATCGGTGGCGAGTTCGAAGAGGACGCCGCCGGGCTCGCGGAAGTAGATGGAGTGGAAGTAAGTGCGGTCGAGCACGGGTGTGACGTCGACGTGCTTGTCGAGGATCTCGCGCCATTCGACCTGCGAAGCATCGTCGGCTGCGCGAAAGGCGATGTGGTGGACGGTTCCCGCTCCCATGCGTCCGTGATGGCCCTCGGAATTGATGAGCAGGTCGATGTGGTTGCCGAGCGCGCTGCCTTCAGCGGAGAAGCGCAGACGATTGCCCGTTTCAGCGCGCCGTGTGAAGCCCATCACATTGAGGATTGCTTCGGTCTCCTCATATTCTTTGAGAAAGAGAGTGACGCCGAAGAAGCCGCGAAGCGCGTGCTCTGCCGGTATGGAGGCGAACCGTGGTGGGTTGGCGGATGCAGCGTCCGTGTGGCCGACTATCTCAAGCTTCATGCCGTCGGGATCGGGGAAGGTTAGCACGGTCTCTTCGAAACGCTGGCTGCGCTCGACGGGAAGACTGAAACCGAGGAGGTGCTGTTCCCAGAAATCAACCGATGAGAGCGAAATGCTGAAGGCGGTAAGGGTGACTTCGCCGACGCCGGAAGTGCCTCGCATGGCGCGAGGCCAGGGAAAGAAGGTGAGGATGGTGCCGGGAGTTCCTGCGTCGTCGCCGAAGTAGAAGTGATAGCTGCCCGGGTCGTCGAAGTTGACGGTGCGCTTGACGAAGCGAAGGCCAAGAACCTCGGTGTAGAAGTCGAGATTGGTCTGGGGATCCGATGCGATGGCAGTGACATGATGAAGGCCAACGATGGGTTTCGGCATATGGATCCTTTCTTGGTGAAGGCTCTTTGTGGAAGGGACTATTTCTTACACGCCACGATTTGGAAATCAACCACTACACAAGCGGCTTGAGGTCTTCGAAGACGGTCGGGATAAGTTCGGAGACGGTGGGATGGATGTGTACGGCGTGCGTGATCGTGGTGTAGGGAGCGCGTGCGTACATGGTGTCAATGATGCAGTGAATGGCCTCGTCGCCGCTGGTACCCAGGATTGAAGCGCCGAGAATCTGCTTGCTTTCGGCGTCGACGAGAACCTTCATGAAGCCGTCGGTCTCGCCCTTTTCGGTGGCGCGGGCGACCTTTGTCATAGGGCGGGTTCCGATGAGCGCAGGTTTGCCGGATTTGCGGACCTCGCGCTCGTTGAGGCCGACGCGCCCCAGCGGTGGGTCCATATAGAGCGCATAGGTGGGAATGCGGTCGGAGACGCGGCGTGGCTCGTTGTCGAGCAGGTTGGCGGCGACAATCTCGAAGTCGTTGTATGCGGTATGGGTGAAGGCCCCTTTGCCGTTGCAGTCGCCCATGGCCCAGATGCCGGGCGAGCTGGTGCGGAGCTGATCGTCAACCTGGATGTAGCCGTGCTTGTCTACGGCGACACGGGCTTTGTCGAGACCCAGATCGTCGGTGTTGGGTCGACGGCCTACGGCGAGCAGCACGTGAGAGGCCTCGGTGGGTGTTGCGTCCTCCGGGCAGTTGACACCGACGGAGACACCAGCGGCGCACGGAGCGAGTGTGATGCACTCTGCGTTGAGGCGTATGTTGATGCCTTCTTTTTCGAGAATTTCTTTTACGTTGGCGGAGACGTCATCGTCTTCGCGCTGCACGAGGCGCGGGCCCATCTCGATGATAGTGACCTCACTGCCGAAACGGCGGAAGGCTTGCGCGAACTCAATGCCGATGTAGCTTCCACCGACGACCGCGAGATGGCGCGGAAGCTCGTCCAGCTCAAGAATGCTGACGTTGGTGAGGAAAGGGACCTCGTGGACGCCGGGCAGTTCAGGCACATTGGCGCGGCCGCCGACGTTGAGAAAGATCTGTGGCGCAGTGATGAGATCTTCGCCAATGCGCATCTCGGTCGGCGATTCGAAGCGCGCGTGGCCCCTAAACACCGTGCAATTCTCCATGCCGTCCAGCCAGGTTTCGATGCTGTTCCGAGACTTCATGAGGACTTCGTTCTTGCGCGCCTTCAGGGCTTTCATGTCGGCCGTGATGGGACCGGCGATGTTGATGCCGTAGGCCTTTGCGGTGCGCGCTTTGTGTGCGACGTAGGCGCTGGCGACGAGTGTTTTGGTGGGCGTGCAGCCGGTGTTGACGCAGGTTCCGCCGAAGAGCTTGCGCTCGATGATGGCAACCTTGCGTCCGGCGGCAGCGAGTCGTCCGGCGAGCGAGGGACCGGCCTGGCCGGCCCCCACGATGATGGCATCAAAGTGTGTCGGCGTCATAGATGCGAGACTATCAGCAGACCACCAAAGATGGCGATTGCGTCCTCAATGAGTGCGGCGACGAGGGGTTTGCCGGTGGTGCGCGAGAGCCATCCGCGGAACTCTGCTCCACCAAGTGTGCCGGCGACTGCGCCGACAGCTCCGGCGATGAGGCCGAGGACAAGTGACTGGCGGGCAGCGCCGATGGCGGCGCCGGAGAGCGCGCCGGTGACGATGCGCGCGATGAATTGAGGCGGCACCTTGCGGCTGGGGGTCTTGGGCAGCTTGTCGTTGACCAGTTCCCCGAGTGCCGCTAACGAGAAGATCCAGCGCGTGATGGCGGAGCTGAAAAAGTGAAGCGCGGTGCCTTCGAGGTTGAGCCAGCCGCAGCATGCGGCCCAGCTGATCATAGTAGGCGCCATCATGGCACGCAGGCCGGCGATGATGCCTATAAGAAATGCGGATACAAAGATGGGCATGCGAGTCCTCGAGCTGCTTTGGGAGTAGATTCTTCTCGATAGTAGAGAGCTGCGTGAGTGGTAACAAACCCTGTCCGTAGAGGAATTTAATACCTCTTTCGAGTAGCTTGGAGCTAAACGCGTTTAGCTAGGCTTGAAGAGTGATCAACGGAGGAGACAGATGCAGATCAGTTTTGGCGGCAAGGTTGTGCTGGTGGCAGGAGGAACAGGCGGTCTCGGACACGCAGTAAGTCTCACGTTTTTGGCCGAAGGTGCCAGGGTGGTCGTGACGTATCGCGAGGCAAAGGGAATGGAGCAGTTGAAGAGTGAGGCGGTCGGGATGCCGGGCGTACTGGAAGGCGTGCAGGTCGATGTCACCGACGAAGCCGCGATCGAGAAGCTGATTAACGAGATTGTGACGAAGCACGGCCACCTGGATGTGCTTGTGAATACGGTTGGAGGCTACGCGGGCGCGGTAAAGATGTGGGAGACGGAACGCAAGGTCTTTGACAGGATGCTGGACCTGAACCTGCGCTCGGGATATGTACTGGCGCGCGCAGCGGTGCCGGTGATGCTGAAGCAGGGAAGCGGGGCAGTGGTGAATGTTGCAGCAAAGGCCGCTGTCGATCATGGGGCAGGTGCCTCAGCCTATGCAGCTTCAAAGGCCGCTGTGGTTGCGCTGATGGACTCACTGGCGGCAGATGTGAAGGGGACAGGAGTGCGGGTGAACTCTGTGCTCCCGAGTATCATCGATACAGCGGTGAACCGTGACGTGATGCCGGACGCGAACTTTTCCACGTGGCCGAAGCCGGAGGAGATCGCCAGCGTTATCCTATTTCTCGCAAGCGACGCAGCTGAGGTTATTCACGGCGCTGCAATCCCCGTGTATGGCAAGCACTAATACTTTTCGCTGAGCATTCAAAAGTGGTATCCCCGGGCAAGGCTTTCCAGTGATGTGCGGCGTAGCCGGAGTGGCTATCGTTATTTTTGGCAGCGACCCAGCCTGAGAAGACGGCTGCCTTAATCTTCGACATAAGGTTCGAAAAAACATCAGGAGAAGACAGATGAGCTATATCAAAACCAAGGACGGCGTTGAGATTTTTTATAAGGACTGGGGTTCAGGCCAGCCTATTGTGTTTAGCCATGGATGGCCGCTATCGGCTGATGACTGGGACAACCAGATGCTGTTCTTCCTGAAGCAAGGTTATCGCGTGATTGCGCATGACCGCCGCGGCCACGGACGTTCCAGCCAGGTCGCCGATGGCCACGACATGGACCACTACGCCGACGACCTCGCTGCCGTCACGGCTCATCTCGATCTCAAGGATGTGATCCATGTCGGCCACTCAACCGGCGGAGGCGAGGTTGTTCACTATCTGGCTCGCCATGGCGAGAGCCGTGTAGCCAAGGCCGCTATCATTAGTGCGGTGCCGCCGCTAATGGTGAAGACGCCGGCGAATCCCCTCGGCCTCCCGAAGTCAGTGTTCGATGATCTGCAGGCACAACTTGCTGCGAATCGTTCGGAGTTCTATCGTGCTCTGCCGGTCGGGCCCTTCTACGGCTTCAACCGTCCCGGGGTGAAGTCTTCGGAAGCAATCATCGAGAACTGGTGGCGTCAGGGGATGATGGGGGGCGCCAAGGCGCACTACGATGGCATCGTTGCCTTCTCTCAGACTGACTTCACTGAGGACCTCAAGAAGAT
>Ga0070671_100004315_pt1 | contig 11250 bp, 8 predicted proteins | sample KBSS73metaG_FD_65341 | JGI IMG/M metagenome (GOLD analysis project Ga0070671, IMG submission 65341) | Switchgrass rhizosphere microbial communities from Kellogg Biological Station, Michigan, USA - KBS S7-3 metaG | ecosystem: Host-associated > Plants > Roots > Rhizosphere > Soil ... | reverse complement strand
TTGTCCTTGGTGATGATCTCCTGCCCCGGGATGTCGAGGACCTGCTCCATCATGTTGATCCTCCGACCGACACGATAGAAAAAGGGCGTCACATAGTTGAAGCCGGGCTGCGCGACCCGGACGAATCGCCCGAAATGTTCGATCGTATATTGATAACCCTGGCGAACGATCTTGACGCCGGTCATGACGATCAGGAGTGCAAGAACCGCAACGGCGGTCATGAACGTAATGAGCATGTATCTTCCCCGACTTCCCCAATTGAGGGCATGATGCGACGGCCATGGCTGTAGCGGAAGCGAAAAGCGACAAGGGTCTCGACCTGTTCGCCATACGGTCGGTGCTGTTCCTGCCGGCGTCGAACCCGCGCGCCATTGCCAAGGCTCGCTCGGCGGGCGCGGATCTTGTGGTTCTCGACCTCGAAGATGCCGTGAGGGCCGAGGACAAGAAGGATGCGCGGAAGGCCGCAGTCGAGGCGGTGGCTGAGCGCTGGCCGATGCCGGTAGCGATCCGCATCAACGGCGTGGGCACGAGTTATCATTCTCTCGATCTCGATTCAGTCGCGAGGTCGAAAGCCGACTTCGCCGTGATTCCGCGAGCGATTTCCTCCCACCTGGTGCGCGATGTCGCGGAGACGGTGCGGAAGCCGGTGCTGGCCATGATCGAGACGGCGGCGGGTGTGCTTGCCGCGGCCGAAATCGCACATGCGTGCGCTGGTCTTATCGCTGGCACCAACGACCTCCGCGCAGACCTTCGCCTGCCGCTCGGTGCGACCCGGGAGCCCATTTCGGCCTCGCTGCAAATGATCGTCCTGGCGGCTCGCGCCGCCGGGGTCGCCGCCTTCGACGGCGTGTTCAACAGCCTCGATGACCCCGAAGGATTCACCAGCGAAGCGCAGTCGGGCCGAGCCCTGGGTTTCGACGGAAAGAGCCTCATCCACCCCAACCAGATCGCGCCTTGCCACCAGGCTTTCGCGCCCACAGCAGCCGAGGTCGAGCGCGCCCGTGCGTTGGTTGACGCGTTCCAGGGCGGGGCGGAGCGCTTCGGCAATGAGATGATCGAGCGAATGCACGTCGAGGCCGCCGAGCGAGTGCTGGAGCGGGCCGCGAACTGAGCCGAGGCTTGGCGAATCGCGCTCGTCCTGCCATGGGCCGATATGGCCCAACTCTTCGACGCCCCTGACATCCCGCTCGGACTGACGTTCGACGACGTCCTCCTGCAGCCCCTCGAATCCTCCGTCCTTCCGAGCCAGGCCGACACCCGGACCTTCCTGACCCGCGAAATCCCGCTCAACATCCCGGTCCTGTCCTCCGCGATGGACACGGTGACCGAGGCTGACATGGCGATCGCGCTCGCGCAGCTCGGGGGGATCGGAGTCCTTCACCGCAACCTCAGCGTCGAGGAACAGGCGATCGCCGTCCGCCAGGTGAAGAGGTTCGAGAGCGGCATGGTCGTCAATCCGATCACGATGACCCCGGACCAGTCGCTGGCCGAAGCGCTGGAGCTGATGAAACTGAACGGCATCAGCGGCATCCCGATTGTCGAAACTTCCGGGAAGCTCTGCGGAATCCTGACCAACCGCGACGTGCGTTTCGCCGAGAACCCACGCCAGCCCGTCAGCGAGCTGATGACGCGGGACAATCTCGCGACCGTTCCGATCGGAACCACCGAGGCGGAAGCGCGGCGGATCCTCCACCAACGGCGGATCGAGAAGCTCCTTGTCGTCGACAAGGCCGATCACTGCGTCGGCCTGATCACCGTCAAGGACATCGAGAAGTCCGTGGCGGCACCGCTCGCGACGAAGGATGCCGAGGGCCGACTTCGGGTTGCCGCCGCTACGACCGTCGGAGACGCAGGCTTCGCTCGCTCCGAGGCGCTGATCGATGCGGGCTGCGATTGCGTCGTGATCGACACCGCCCATGGCCATAACCGCGATGTCGCCGCCGCGGTCGAGCGAGTGAAGGGCCTGTCCAATTCGGTCCAGGTCATCGCCGGCAACGTCGCAACCGCCGACGCAGCCAAGGCGCTGGCCGACGCGGGCGCCGATGCGATCAAGGTCGGCATCGGCCCCGGCTCCATCTGCACGACGCGCATCGTCGCCGGCATTGGCGTGCCGCAGCTCACTGCGATCATGGAGGCATCGAGGGCGGCGAATGGCGTCCCTGTCATCGCCGACGGCGGCATTCGTACCAGCGGGGACATGGCGAAGGCGCTCGCGGCAGGTGCATCGACGGCTATGGTCGGCTCGCTGCTCGCCGGCACCGACGAAGCTCCGGGCGAGATTTTCCTCTACCAGGGCCGCAGCTACAAATCCTATCGGGGCATGGGCTCGGTCGGGGCGATGGCCCGCGGCTCGGCCGACCGCTATTTCCAGCAGGATATCAAGGATCATCTGAAGCTCGTGCCGGAAGGCATCGAAGGGCAGGTGCCCTACAAGGGACCCGTGCGCGAGATCATCCATCAGCTGGTGGGCGGCGTGAAGGCGGCGATGGGTTACACCGGCTCGACCACGATCCCCGAACTGCAGAGGCGCGCGAGGTTCGTGCGGATCACCAATGCGGGCCTGTCCGAAAGCCATGTGCACGACGTCACGATTACCCGCGAGGCGCCGAACTATCCGACGCGTTAGCCGATGACTCCCGCTGCGCGTCTTCAGGCCGCGATCGAAGTGCTGGACGAGGTGATTTCCTCCGTCCGTGAAGACGGCCCGCCCGCGGACACGATCGTTACGCGTTATTTCAAGCACCGCCGGTACGCCGGTTCGAAGGATCGCCGCGCGGTCCGAGAGCTGGCTTTTCGCGCTATCCGTCGCTCCGCCGAACGTCCGGAAAGCGGTCGCGCTGGGATCCTCGGACTTGTCCAGGATGAGCCGGCGCTCCTCGAGTCATTCGGTGAACCGAGAGGGCCGGAACCGGTCATTGAAGGCGAGGTGCCGGCTTCTTTCGGGCTCGTTCCCGACTGGCTCAAACCGGAGCTCTCACCTTACGTCTCCGAGGATGAGTGGCCTGCGCTTCTCGAGCGCGCCCCACTTGATCTCAGGGCGAATATTTCACGAACGTCTCGCGATGATCTGCTCGGCGAGTTTGACGGCTCAGCACCGACACCGCTCAGCCCATGGGGAATCCGGCTCCCCGTGGACAGCCGCGTAGATGATCACCCCGCCTTTCAGTCCGGCCTTGCTGAGGTGCAAGATGAGGGCAGTCAGCTGATCGCGTTCGCTTGCGAGCCGTCGGACGGCGACCGATTGCTCGACCTTTGCGCAGGTGCGGGCGGCAAGTCTCTGGCGCTGGCCGGCGCGGCACCGGGAGCGTCGATTCTCGCAGCGGACAGCAACCGTGCTCGACTGGCGAAGCTCGCACCCCGCGCGGAGCGGGCAGGCGCGTCAATCAAGACGCGACTTTTGAATCCGCCGCACGAGCTCGATCAGCTCGTGGACTGGCATGCTTCTGCCGATGCCGTGCTCGTCGACGCGCCGTGCTCGGGAAGTGGTACGTGGCGCCGTAATCCCGAAGGCCGATGGCGGTTGACGCCGGAGCGGCTCGACCGCCTCGTTGCCCTGCAAGGGCGTCTGCTGGACATCGGCGCTGAACTGGTAAAGCCGGGCGGCAGCCTCGTTTATGCCGTCTGCTCATTGCTGTCCCGCGAAGGGGCAGGACAGATTGCCCGCTTCCTTCAGGATCGTTCATCGTGGATTAGTGAGGAAACGCCCATTGCCGCTGGGCGTGTGGACGGCTCCGGCAGGCTTCTGACGCCTGCTCACGACCGGACCGACGGCTTTTTCGTCGCGCGGCTGCGCCGACCGTGTTAGTTGGCGGCGAATATTGGAGAGATTGATGCGGTCATTGCCTCGGCTGTTGCTCATCGGATTTGCTGGCGCTGCACTTGCCGCGCCGGTCGCAGGCCAGCGTGCGGACGACCAGATCCTTCCGAAGTCCGTCGCTCTGCAGCATCAGGCAAGGGACCTCGTCGGTGCCGGCAAGCTTGAGCAGGCGGAAGACCTTCTGGAAACGTCGCTTGCCGTGGACCCGCGCAATCGCGGTGCATTTGTCGATATCGCCCGCGTTGCGGAGAAGCAGCATCTCTATGGCAAGGCGATCAGGATGACCAACAAGGCCCTGATGCTGGAGCCGAACGATCCGGACGCCATCGCCGTCCAGGGCGAGGCGATGGTCGAAATGGGTGCCATTGCGCGCGCGCAGGCGAACCTTACAAAGCTGCAGCAGATCTGCGGCGCCAAGGGTTGCCCGCAGATAGCGCAGCTAACGGCTGCCATCAGTCGCGGGCCGACCGTCGCATCGGCCAAGGCGCCGGAAGTTCCGAAGTCGAACTAGGCGCTTAGCGCCCGCGCCAGCGATATCCACTCATCGACGCTGAGGGTTTCGGCGCGGCGCTGCGTGTCGATGCCCAGTTCTTCGGCTGCCTCAAGGGCGCCTGGCATTCGCTTAAGGCTTGAGCGCAGCATCTTTCGGCGCTGCCCGAAGGCAGCCTCGGTCAGCCGCTCCATCGTCTTCGGGTTCACGCCTGCGGGCTGTTCCGCCGGGACGATGTGGACGACTGCGGAGGTGACCTTGGGCGCTGGCACGAAGGCCGAGCGGTTGACCGTCATCGCGATCCGGGCACGTGAGCGCCATTGAGCAGCGACAGAAAGCCTTCCGTACGCGTTGCTGCCCGGCTGAGCGACGAGCCGCTCCGCGACCTCCTTCTGAAACATCAAGGTCAGCGACTGCCACCAGGGCAGCCAATCGCCGCTCAGCCATTTCAGCAAGAGAGCCGTGCCGACATTGTAGGGCAGGTTGGCGACGACGTGCGCCCCTACGCCTGCGACCGCTGGTTCGTCGATCGCCAGGGCGTCGCCCTCGATGACTTCCAGCTTGGTCCCAAAGGCTTGTTGGAGCTCTGCTAGCGCGGGAATGCAGCGGCGATCGCGCTCGACCGCCACGACCGAGGCGCCAGCGTCGAGCAGAGCCCGCGTGAGGCCGCCGGGACCGGGCCCGACCTCATAGACGCGCTGTCCGTGAAGATCGCCCGGGACCGCCGCCACCCGGGCGAGGAGCTGCCGATCAAGAATGAAATTCTGACCGAGCGACTTGCTCGCGCTGAGGCCATGGCGCGCAATGACGTCGCGCAGAGGCTCGGGCGATACGCTCAAGCCGTTTCAGCGCGAAGAATTGCGTTCTCGGCTGCCATCCGCATCGCTGCTGCCATGGGACGGGGATCAGCCCGATCCTGTCCCGCAATATCGAACGCGGTGCCGTGGTCGGGTGCGGTTCGGACGATAGGGAGGCCGAGCGTCACGTTCACGGCTTCCTCAAAATGCAGGGCCTTGATCGGGATCAGCGCCTGGTCGTGGTACATGCAAAGCGCTGCGTCGTAATTGGCGCGCGCGCGGGTGTGGAACATCGTGTCTGCAGGGTGAGGACCGGTGACGCGCCAGCCTTCAGCCAGGAGCGCTGCGATTGCCGGCTCGATGATCTCAAGCTCTTCGCGGCCGAGTTGCCCGCCTTCGCCGGCATGGGGATTCAATCCCGAAATAGCCAACCTGGGTTCTGCGATGCCGAAATTCCGTTGCAGGCCGCGGAGTGCGGCGCGGCCGCGGGATTCGATGAGCGCGCTATTGAGCTGGGCAGCGACCTCGTGAAGGGGCAGGTGCGTCGTCACCGGCACAGTCCGTAGCGTCGGCCCCGCCAGCATCATGACAACATTGCCCGGCGAGATTCCGCAGCGTTCCGCAACGAATTCGGTCTGTCCGGGATGCGAAAAGCCGATCGCGTACAGCTGCTCCTTTGCGACGGGGCCAGTCACGACGGCCGATGCTGAGCCTGAACGTGCAAGCCCGACGGCGAGCTCGAGCGAATCCAGCGATGTATGAGCCCCGGCCACGCTCGGATGACCTGGGACGTCACGCTCCGGCGCGTTGATTTGGATGAGCGGCAGGCCGTAATCGAATGCCGCATCGGCCTCTCGAGGATTCTCGACAAGTTCGATGGGCCCGTCCCAGACTGCAGCGACCGATCGAGCATCCCCGATAGCGACGAACTGCGGGAGGCCCAGAGCCTCCCGACTGTCCCAGCATTTGGCAATTACCTCCGGCCCGATCCCGGCGGGGTCGCCGAGCGAGACGGCAAGCGGGGATTGCAGGGCGCGCGTCATCAGCCGCCGCCTTTAGCCAAAATCACAGATCAGCGGAATTCGATTACCGCGTCGCGTCTGAGATCGCGCAGGTAGCGGCGAGCACGCGAGTTGACCCGCTCTTCGTTGAGCTGGTTGTAGACGTCGTCGTAGCTCGGCGCCGACTGATCGACCTCGTCGCGCCCACAGATGACCAGCACGCGGACACCCTCTTCGAGTGAGCCGAAGGGCTGCGTTGCCTGTCCGACCTGCATCGGCAGCATCAGTCGCTGCAGGGCAGCGGGAAGGTCGCGCATCTTGACCTGGTCGCTGGTCACGACCTCACCGTGGAATTCGGTCGCGATCTTTTCCGCGCCGCCACAGCCGCCGATGGTCTTGGAAGCCTCGGCAAAGCGGCCGACGATCGGTTCGGCCTCTGCACGGCTCGTGCCCTTCGGGAAGGCGATCGAAATCTGCTTCAGGCTGAGGACAGCGTCGCGCGGATCAGGCGTCAGGATCTTGCGCGTGTCCTGCACCGCGATGATCGAAAAGCCGCCGGGTACGGGAATCGGATTGCTGATCGATCCCGCCGGCAATTCGCGGAGCGCGGTCGCAAGCGGCGCGGGCAATTGCTCGGGCCGAACCCAGCCGAGGTCGCCGCCGACGGCCGCAGTCGAGGCTTCCGAATATTGGCGCGCATAACCGGCGAAGGAGGCGCCGCCGCGGAGCTGCGTCAGAATCTTGTTCGCATTGTCGAGGATCTGGGATTCGGTCGCCGGCGTGGCGGAAAGGAAGATTTCGCCGATACGATATTCCTCGGTGCCCTTCGAGGCGTTCATCTTGTCGAGAACCGCCTTCACCTCATCGTCGCCGACGCTGACGCCGCTTTCGATCTTTGCGCGCTGGAGCCGCTGCCAGGCGATTTCGCCCTCAACCTGGCGGCGCAATGACTTGATGCTCGACCCACTCGATTCGAGGAAGGCCGCGAGCTGGTCGGGCGTGCGCTTCACGTTCCCCGCGACGCGCTGGACCGTCTTGTCGATGTCGGATTGCCTGATTTCGATCTTCTCGACCTTCGCCGCCTGGATCTGCAGCGTCTCGTCGATCAGGTTGCGAAGCACCTGCTCCGAAAGCCGCTGACGCTCCTCGGCGGGGATCTGTCCGCCATTGGCGATGGCCAGGAGTTGCAAGCGCTGCTCGATGTCCGTTTGGGTGATGACGTCGCCGTTGACGATTGCAGTGGCCTTGACGACCGACGGCATTGCCGTGCCGAAGACCTGCGGGTTCTGCGGCAGCTTGAGCGACTGGGTGCTATCGATCGGCGGCTGCTGATCACTCGCCGGCCGCGCCGCGTCCTGCGCCATTGCACCACTCGCAAGTCCAAGCGCGACAGCGCTGCCGGCGATCAATGCGCGCGTACCATTCACTCGAAAAGCTCGTACCACGTGTCGATTGTCCCTTATTTCCCGGTGCTTGCCGTGCATCAGGCCCGCTGAACGCAGGCTTAGCGGCTGATCCCCTTGAAAGCCAAACTAACGGCGAAAGTGCTTCCCTTGCGGAAGGTGCCGATGCGCTCATAGTCGCGCCGCCAGGTAATACCAACCTGCAGGCAGTCATCTTCATATGCGATCCCGAGGCGGTTGCGCACGGGCTGCCAGCCGTCGGCCTCCGACGTTGGGTCCTCTGTCTTGTCGGTGAGGTCGATCACGCTGGCACCGAAGATGGACCAGTAACGGTGGAATTTGATCCGCGCGGCGACGCGCAATTCTTCCTTGTCGCGAAGGTCCTCGATGGCCGGATCGATGTTTCGGTTGAGTTTGAGATATCCGACCTGGGCATAGGTCTGGTTCGTCCCGATCGTCAGGTCGACCTCGTTTCGGCGGACGGCAAAGCTGTGCTTGTCGATGCGGTAACGGTGCGTGATGTCGATCAGGCGGCCGTATCGGATACGTGTCCTTCCCACGATGTCGGAGAGGTGGCCGTTAAGACCGGTGCCATCCGGGAAAATCGCATTGCGCTGACCGAACCGGTAACTCTGACCGATCGTGCTGTTGATCGAGATGTTGCTCCGTTCGAGGGACCAATCCATTCCGTAGGTCACTCGCGATGCATCTTCCCAACGGTCGTATCCCGGGAAGCGGTTGAGCGCGAAGAGGTTGCTGTCCTCGAGGTCGACAGAGCGCGCGTCTTCGTTCGGTATGTCAATGTTGGGAGTAGGCGGAGTCAGCACGACCTGCACGCGAGGAACCAGTCGCTGAATTCCTCCCAGCAATGGCCCGATGAACGGCCATTTGAGGTCGGCGGCAAGGGCTCCGATCGCTCTCGCGTGCCACCCGTTGGTGCCGCGGTAGATGATGGTGCTCGTCTCTTCGGCGTCATCCGTGTGGTAGAGGTCGCCGCGTCCGTAGGCCGTGAAGCTCACTTCCTGGCCCCAGGGAGTCAGTCGCCTGAGATCCCAACGGATGCTCGTGAATGCACGCTGCGTGTCCTGCCCGTCGATCCGCAGGATCGCGAGGCTGTTCGCCTGGACCTGCACTGGGCCGCCCAGAATGTCTCCTACCCGAAATCGAGCGTCGATCGCCGGAAGCGCGATCGGGATTTGCTTCTGTTCGTCGTCGACCCGCAGTCCCTGAAACGCCCAGGCCGCGATCGAGATGTAGCTGTCCGGCGTAATCCGCTCGACATTGACGACGTTGCGCAGCCGGTCGTCGTTGGTGAGGTCGTAGCGGTGCGTGACAGTCTTGTCGGTCGCCACACGCAGCGAGGTCGTTATGCTCCAGCGGGGATCGAGCTGCCAGCGCCCGTTGGCGTCGAAATATCCGCGAAGGCTGTGCTCGCCCGGTTCCGCCGTTGCGTCGGTTTCGTCGATCCTGCCGTAAGTCAGGAATCCGCCGATCTGAAAGGCGCCCAGCCGGTTGAGCTCGCGATATTTGACTTCGATCGCGGGGAGGACGCTCGTGTAGAAATGCGGGGTGATGGTAGCGTCGCGGTTCGGCCCCATCTGCATGTGGTAGGGGACCGCGACCTCAAGCCCGTTGCGGCTCGAGAATGAGAAGTTCGGGACCAGCCAGCCCGTGGCGCCTTCACCCTCACGCGACAGGTTGAATATCGGCAGCAACGGGATATTGATGCCGAAGAGCTGAAGCCGGCCGCCTTCGAACCGGATCTTGTTGCTCTTCGGATCGTCGATCACCCGCGCCGCCGTGATCGCCCAGCTCGGCCGCTTGGGGCACCCCGTTTCGCTCGTGACCGGGCATGGCGAATAGATGGCGTTGTTGAAAACAAGAACGCCGTTCACCCGCGTTCCGTGAGTGGCGGCGAGGCGGCCGCCGCTTTCGAGCACGACCATTAGATTGTCGACCGTGCCGTCCTTCAGCGTGTCGGTCAGCTGGACATTGTCGCCGATGATCTTGTCGCCTTGGGGCGTGATCACGACGACATTGCCCTTGGCGTGGACCTGCCCGGACTTGCGGTCCCAGATCACCTCGTCGGCGGCCAGATAGTTGCCGTCGCGGTTCATCCGCACATCGCCGGTCGCGGTGACGACGTCGGCGTCGTTGTCGTAGCTGACCAAGTCGGCGCTGAACCCGACGATCTCGTCTGGAGCCGTTATCGGGGCGGGCGCAACTGGCGGAGCCGCGGAGGCGGCGGAGAACGGGACGAGCATTGGGAGCGCCGACCACCAGGCAAATTTCGTCCGCAACGCCTGTCGTCCGCCCTCAATCCCTACTTCTCAGGCAGTTGCCTATTGCACCGGAAAGCCGCGCCGACAATCACACTCACGAGAGTTAGCGGCGCTTTTGCCATTCTTCGGCTTGCACCCTAAAGGCCCGCGGACACGTTCGACGGTCATAAGGGATAGCCGCCGATGAAGATTCGTTTCGCCAACAGCCGGCCTTCCGGCGACTACGCACTTGTTCTGCCCGTAGCAGGCAAGGACCGAGGCTCGCTCGACGGCCTCAACTCCGCCAAGGATTCCGTCTCCGCAGCGCTCGACCGTCAGCGGTTCGAAGGCGATGCTTCCGGCGTTTCCGAGCAATTCTTCGACGACAACGGCTCCGTGCGCCGTCTTCTCGTCGTCGGGACCGGCATGGGCGTGTCCCCGCGGGATGCCGCGGAGAAGGTCGGCGGAACGGCTGCATCTCGCCTGCAGACCTCAGGCGAGAAGAGCGCGGTCATCGACCTCAGCGGCCTCGGGTACGATGCCGAAGCGACCGCGCGCGTCGCTCTTGGCGCAGCCCTTCGTTCATGGCGCTACGATCGCTATCGGACCAAGCTCAAGGACAACCAGAAGCCGACGCTCGACGAGATCGTTATCGTTGGGGGCGATTCAGGGGCGGCGAAGCGCTACGAAGAACGCTGGGCTGCGGTCGTGGAAGGCGTCTCCTTGACCCGTGAACTGGTCACCGAGCCAGCGAACATCATCTATCCCGAGACGTTCGTTGAACGGGTCCGCGCCTCGCTCAAGGATACCGGTGTCGAGGTGGAGATTCTCGATCGCGCCGCGATGGAAAAGCTGGGCATGGGCGCGCTGCTTGGCGTCGCCCAGGGCTCGGTCCGCGAAGGCCGGCTGCTGATCCTAAAATGGAACGGCGGCGGGCAGGGCAGCCAGCCGGTGGCCTTTGTCGGCAAGGGCGTGACCTTCGATACGGGCGGCATCTCGATCAAGCCTGCCGCGGGCATGGAAGCGATGAAGTGGGACATGGGCGGCGCTGGCGCCGTCGTGGGCGCGCTCAAGGCGCTGGCCCTTCGCAAAGCCAAGGCGAACGTCGTGGGGATCTGCGGCCTCGTCGAAAACATGCCCGGTGGCAACGCGCAGCGGCCGGGCGACGTGGTGACGTCGATGTCGGGGCAGACCATCGAGGTCATCAATACCGACGCGGAAGGCCGGCTCGTCCTCGCTGACGCCGTCACTTACGTGCAGCGCAACTTCAAGCCGTCGGCGATCATCGACCTGGCGACCTTGACCGGCGCCATCCTGATCAGCCTCGGCCACGAATGGGCCGGCCTCTTCTCGAACGACGAGGATCTTGCCGGCAAGCTGGAGGCGGCCGCCGGCGAGTCCGGCGACAAGCTTTGGCGCATGCCGCTGGCCGAATCGTTCGATCGCCTGATCGATTCTCCGATCGCGGACATGAAGAATGT
>Ga0070671_100004314_pt1 | contig 11251 bp, 10 predicted proteins | sample KBSS73metaG_FD_65341 | JGI IMG/M metagenome (GOLD analysis project Ga0070671, IMG submission 65341) | Switchgrass rhizosphere microbial communities from Kellogg Biological Station, Michigan, USA - KBS S7-3 metaG | ecosystem: Host-associated > Plants > Roots > Rhizosphere > Soil ... | reverse complement strand
GACAGCGATGACGAGGAAGACATCGTTGTAGGCGAGAATGTTCGCTTCGCGGGTCACGCGTTGGCCCAGAAGCGCTGCGCCTTCGGCCGTGCGGAGCGTTGGATCGCCGACAACCCCGGCTACTTGCTGCGAGGTTCCAGCCAGCCGCGCTGCGTCCGTTGGATTATCGAGCACGACTTGCTGGACCAGGATGTTGGAATGGAATTTCTCGCGGATCGTCTGAAGCGTTCCGAACAGAGCCGAACCAACGAGGCCCCCCAGGTTCTGCGTCGCCAGAAAGACGACCAGCCAGCTGATGAAGAACTGGGGGCCTTGGAGGAGCGCACGGGAAAGCCCGATGACCATCGCCGGGCCGATGAAAAGCAGTGCCGCAAATCCGACGAGCGCCTGGCTGAAGTAGAGTTGCGCAGGCCCGGTGAGGCTGGTTGCCTCCGAATCGAGAATAGCGGCAACCACGATCAGGAGGCAGGCGATCTGGATTGGCCGGGCTGGCGTTTCGGCGCGCGTCGCGAAGATGGCGGCGAGCAGCCCCGCAATCGAGGCGAGCGTTACGATTATGTAGAGCGTCCGGAATTGTTCGGTCCCATAGCCGAGCGCTGACAGGAGGCCGACCGACGCATAGGTCTGCTCGGCGAGGACTATACGTACGCAAAAGGCAACCGCGGCAATGCGGAGTATCGGCCACTGGCCGATGAAACGCGTCATCAGCAAAGGCCGTGCCCGGCGATGCTCGATCGTGATGGCGATAGCGATCAGGATCAGTGACCCGATCAACGCCCAACCGAGCGATGCGCGCTCCAGCCACCAGTCGGTCCGGCCGAGCGCAAGCACCGAGCATAGCAGGCCAACTCCTGGAACCATGAGAGCGATCGTCACGAAATCCGTTCGCTCGAACACCTTGCCGCGTTCGCTCGGCGGCAGCGGGAGCGTAAGCACGGCCGCCAAGGTAAGCAGCGCAAGTCCGAGCTCGAACATATAGGCCATGCGCCAGTCGCCCCACTCGAGGAGCGACGGGGCCAACACGCGCGCCATGGGCGTCGCCAGCTGCGGGACGCTCACACCAATCATGATCCCGTGAATGCGTTTCGGGCTGGGCAGGGCTTGGAACCACGTCAACACGCCGAGCGTGGACAGGCCTGCTGCGGCGAGGCCGCTGATTGCCCGAACAAGCATCGCCGACCAGAAACCGTGCACCAGGAGGTGCATCAGCGTTGCGCCGATATAGCCGACGAGAACGAGCTTCAGAAACAACTGGAGCCCGAACTCCTGGCGAAACTTCACGAGGATGAGGTTCGCGCAGATGTAAGTTGTGGCGTAGGCTGCGGGAATCCATGCTGCTTCCTCGGCCGTGAGACCGAGAGTTCCCTGGAAATAGGAAATGTTCGCACTAACCAGCGAGTTGCCCAGTCCGCCGGTCAGGCCCGCGAGAATCCCGATCGCGCCATAGGCCCACATCCGCCACGTCGGATGCTCAGGATTGTACGGCGAGCCCGGTATCACGGGTCGCTCGTAAGGCTTGAACTGGTAAGCGACGGTCATGCGCAATGCCGCTTCACAAAGGGCGACTGACGCTTCGACAGGCCGTGGGGCTTTAGCGCATTACCACTGTCGCAAACTGCTTGCCACGCGACCATGCACGTCCCTTTCCTTTGGGGACGCATGTATTGAATCCGGTAACCTACGGAAATTGAGAGATTTCGAGAGCGAGCCTCTCATCCTTGGTGAGGCGTCAGCAGCCCTCGCAGTCCTTCAAAGCTTGCCGCAGCCTCGGCGTCATCCAGTCGACAAAGGCTCGAGTCTTCAGCGGCAAAAGGCCCTGCTTCACGTAGACGAGATGCACCGGATACGGCTTCGGCGCATATTCGGCCAGCACCTCGACCAGTGCGCCTGAACGCAGGTCATTGATGATCATGTAGCTGGGCAGCCGGGCAATGCCGAGGCCCTGGATTGCAGCGCGGCACGCGGCGCTCACATCGCTCGCGTGAACGCGAATGTTGAGGTCGGCTTGGTGGGTTGTGTCACTTCCCGGCTCAGCCAAACTCAGGACAAGCTTGCCGAATTGAACAGCGTCATGACCGGCAAGGTCCTCGGGCGCGATTGGCGTTCCCTTGCGCGCGAGATATTCGGGGCTGACGCAGGTCACATTGCGGATTTCCCCGACCTTCACCGCGACGAGTGAACTATCGGCGAGCGGGCCAATCCTGATGCCAACATCGATATGTTTCTCGATCAGGTCCAGAAACCGATTGGCCGAGACAACGTCGAGAGTAATTTCGGGGTGTTCGCGCAGGAACTCGTAGGCAAGCGGGAGCACGAGCATCCGCCCGAACTCCAGCGTCACCGTAATCCTGAGCTCTCCCCTCGGGACCTCATATTCACCGGATGCGCGGAGCTCGGCTTCTTTTATGTCGCCCATGATCTGCCGAACCGCGTCCACATAATCGCGGCCGGCATCGGTCAACTGGATGTTGCGGCTGGTCCGGATAAGCAGCCGGGTGCCAAGGTGGCGCTCGAGCTCGGCGACCTTGCGGCTGACGCTCGGAAGCGGCGCGTTGAGCTTGCGGCTGCCAGCCGACAAGCTGCCTTCGTCCACGACCGCGAGCAGGACCTGCATTGCGTCGAGACGATCCATCGGGACACACCATCCACCGCTAATGGGCCCTCAATAGCCGTTTCCCGCGTGCACTCATAGAAATTCGCGGCGCCGATATTGCACCAGTCGAGAGGCTGGCTCTCGCAAACAGCCTCTGCCGCTCGAATGCCGGCCAGGCCACATGTCGTCTCGAACCTTAACGAGGAGACACTCCCATGAAGGGCACTGCCGTAATCACTGGAGCATCAAGCGGCATTGGCGCGATCTACGCGCAGCGGCTCGCCGAGCGAGCCTATGACCTTGTCCTGATCGCGCGGCGGGCCGACCAGCTAGCGTTGGTTGCCGAGCGTATCCGGTCCAAGACCGGGCGCAAGGTCGAGGTGTTCCCGGCCGACCTCACCGACGAGCTCGATGTCGCGCGGGTCGAAACTCTCCTCAAATCGGATCCCAGCATCACGTTGCTCGTCAACAATGCTGGTCTGGGCGCCGCGGGAACCCTGCTCCAGTCCGACGTCGATAAGATGAGCTCGATGATATCGCTCAACGTCACAGCGCTGATGCGCCTGACGTACGCGATCGTTCCGAGTTTCGTGGCGCGCCGACAGGGCACGATCATCAACATAGGATCCGTCGTGGCGCTCACTCCGGAGACGCTGAATGGCGTTTATGGCGGCACCAAGGCCTTCGTGCTGGCTCTTAGCCAGAACCTTCGAAAAGAGCTCGGAGGGCACTGGCGTCCAAGTGCAAGTCGTCCTGCCAGGAGCAACAGCCACGGACTTCTGGGCAATCTCCGGAAAGCCGGTTGAGCTGCTGCCGAAAGAGATTGTTATGAGCAGCGACGACCTTGTCGACGCCGCACTCATCGGACTGGACCGAGGCGAGTTCGCGACCATCCCACCGCTCCAGGATGCGGCTTTGTACGATGCGTACGAGTCTGCGCGCGAAGCGATGGTCGGCGAGCTTTCCCATGCAACGCCGGCGCTCCGTTACCGCGTCGCTGCCTGAACATTGGAAAATCACGAGGAGAACGATCGATGAGCAAGACCTTGTACACAGCCCACGTCCATACGGTCGGCGGCCGTGAGGGGGCAGCGAAGAGCTCGGACAACCAGCTCGATGTCAAGCTGTCGAAGCCCGGAACCAACAGGCCAGGCACCAATCCCGAGCAGTTGTTCGCAGCGGGCTGGTCAGCCTGCTTTGAAGGCGCGCTTGGACTGGCCGCCAAGGAAGCCGGCGTAGAGCTCCCATCCGACACCGCGATCGATGCAGAAGTCGATCTCAATCTTGGTGATAGTGAAGGATATTTCCTGACGGGCCGTCTCAACGTCAGGATCCCCGGCATTGCCGAGGAAATCTCCCGCTCGCTGATCGAGCGCGCGCACGAGACCTGCCCTTATTCCAAGATGACCCGCCACGGGATCGACGCGGCCGTCGTATCGGCCGTTCCCGTCTAGCCATGCCAATGCCTCAGCGCGGGCTTGTCCCCTTCCTGCGCTGCTGGCCGAGGACGCGGACGGGCTTCCTAGCCCCCCTCCCTGACCCGTCCGCGTCCTCCACCACTTCAGCGGCGCGAACGTCGATTTGACCACACCAAACAACAAGAGCACTGGGCCCGGCACGCCTGCCTGTTGCGCACTCAAGCGCAGGCCCCTGTCGGAGTGACGTGGCGCATTCACCTGGCGTTTTGGAGGCGGAAAGCTCGCCATCTCAACTTTCAGCTGGGCGACTCGCAAGCATTCTAACTGCCGGGATCCCCAGGCCTCGGCATCGCAGAAGGAGAGGTCATATGCCCGAACTGCCATCGATTGGCCGTCGCGACTTTCTCGGTTCAACCTTGATAGGGACGGTCGCGACGATGCTTCCGATTTCCAGCTCCCTCGCGTCCCCACCTCGACTGTCCAGCAGCACATCCCCCTCACTCAGTCCTACTCCCCATACGCCTGCCGCAGGCCAAATGGTCGGTGCTACCCCAATCATCGGCGCAGCGGCGGTAGCTCAATCTCCCGGCGACACATCGGTCCGGCCATTCAAATTTCGTGCGACGGACGAGGAGCTTGCCGAGCTGAAGCGCCGCATCAAGGCAACCAAATGGCCCGAGCGCGAGCAGGTCAACGACGATACGCAAGGCGTGCGGCTGGCGACGATGAAGAAGCTCGCCGACTATTGGGCGAACCAGCATGACTGGCGCCGTGCCGAGCTGCATCTTTTCTCCTATCCACACTTCATCACCGACATCGATGGGCTCGACATCCACTTCATCCACGTGAAGTCGAAGCATCCAAACGCGCTCCCCCTGATCGTGACGCACGGCTGGCCAGGTTCAATCATCGAGCAGTTGAAGATCATCGGGCCGCTGACCGATCCGACAAAGCATGGCGGCACGTCTGCGGACGCCTTCGATGTCGTCATCCCGTCGCTTCCAGGATACGGCTTCTCCGGCAAGCCGAACGCAGCCGGCTGGGATGTGGCGCACATCGCCAAGGCATGGGACGTGTTGATGAAGCGCCTCGGCTATACCCGCTACGTCGCACAGGGCGGCGATTGGGGGAACGCTGTGACCGAGGTCATGGCGCTTCAAAGGCCTGCCGGCCTCCTCGCGATCCACACGAATATGTCAGCAACGGTTCCGGGCCCGGTCGCAAAGCTTCTTCCCGGCGGGCCCGAACCGGCTGGACTTTCTCCGGACGAGAAGCGAGCCTGGGACCAGCTGGTCGACTTTTACGCAAATGGTCTCGGCTACGCGATCGAGATGCGTAATCGGCCGCAAACGCTTTATGCACTGGCGGACTCGCCAGTCGGCTTGGCCGCCTGGATCCTCGACCACGATATCCAGAGCTACCGTCTGATCGCCAACGTCTTCGACGGGGCGCAGGAGGGCCTCACGCGCGACGACATACTCGACAACATCACGCTCTACTGGCTGACCAACACGGCGATCTCGTCGGCGCAGCTCTACTGGGCCGTGCGCGGGGGCAAGGGCGGCTTCTTCGATCCGCGCGGAGTCCCGCTCCCGACAGGGGTCAGTGCGTTTCGTTATGAGATCTACCAGGCACCGGAGACTTGGGCACGCTCGGCCTATCCCAATCTCGTCTTCTACAGGGCGCACGACAAGGGCACTCATTTCGCCGCGTGGGAGCAACCACAGCTTCTAGCGGAGGATCTCCGCGAAACATTCCGATCGGTGCGGAGCGCCTGATCTCGGCTTCACGGTAACATGTTTGTTCGCCTTCTGTCGGAAGCTGGTTATTCTTCAACGCACGTTCGTCAGGGTCTCGCGCAGGTCGCCGGCCTTCGCGATTTTGTTCCAGCGCTCGAGGAAGACCTCGCCGGAGTATCTCTATGAATTCGGTTCTTGCTGAAGAAACGGGTGCGGGGACGTTCCAGGTCCGCATCGATACGGGCGATCACAGCTTTTTAATGGACGAACCTGCTGATTACGGCGGGCTCGCTAGTGGGCCCAGCCCATTTGACCTTCTTGGAGCTGCGCTTGGCGCGTGCACGCTCATGACCATGAAGCTCTACGCGAGGCGGAAGGGCTGGACACTTGAGCACCTGAGCGTTCGAGTGACCCATGAAAAAGGCTCCCCTGAGAGGCGCGACCGTTTTGACCGGGTCATCGAGCTTGGCAATGTCACGGACGAACAGCGCGATGGCTTGCTCAAGATTGCTCAGCGTTGCCCGGTCGATTTGTTGCTCGAACGCGGCGCCGACGTGACCGTCGCAATTTCCGAAGCGAAGTTACCGCGGGCCCAGCCCGACTGCCTTCACGCACAGGCGATCGACGACCTGTGCAGCGAGGCGGGCTAAATTCAACGCAGCGTCTTATCCCGTGCCGAATTCCGCCTCGCGGAATCCAGGGCGAGATCCACGCTCGTTCGACGCAAAGGCAGCGAAGCACAGCGCTCCTTCAGCTTCGCCCTAGCTCCGTGTGTGGACTTGATACGAAAGTCGTGGTGCCCAGGGGCGGAATCGAACCACCGACACCGTGATTTTCAGTCACGTGCTCTACCAACTGAGCTACCTGGGCGCGCTAGGTGGAGGCGAGACCTCCGCTGCGAACGGCTCCCCTAATCGCCGCTCTCGCCGCTGTCCACCCTTTCGGGGTCCGCTGGCGGACCCGGGATGCGGTAACCTCCGCCGAGCCACTTTAGCAGGTCACGGTCCTTACAACCTCGGCTGCAGAAGGGCGCGTACCCGCTAGCCTCGGGCTTCCCGCAAAGAGGGCAGATTTTTGGCTGTTCAGATTGCTTCGGCATAGGCACCGGACATGGGAAGGCTGGGATCGGCACGCAAGCTGACGGCGCCCCCGATCTGGCGCGACAGTGTTTTGAGCCAATCTTGCCTCGCTTCAAGCGCCATGATGAGGGCCGGATGGGCGACGAGACGCTTGGCGCCGGGGCTATCGAGTCCCGCTCTTCGGAGAAAGGCCCTGGCTTCAAAGCCCGAGCGGTCCTGCGCAAGCTCGACGAGCGAGGCGCGGCTGCGAGGACGGACGATCTGGACGAACCCGAACCCATTGACTGCAGTTCGCTCGAACGGCTGCGGGAGAATTGCGTCGATTGCCCCCGCCGCTACCTGCCGAGCAGTCTTGCTGCCGGCAGTGGGCAGGTCGATGCCGATCGAGCCGCCGATGTCGAGCCGACGGACCGCACGGGCGGCTTCCCTCGCGCCCAGCATCGCCAGCTCGCCCGGCGCGAGATAGCCGTCCACATCGATCAGCGTCATCGCGGGCGTGGTCGATAGACGCAGTTCCCCGCCGGCAAATGTCACGGCCTCCGAGCGGGCCTGGTCGATCAGGTCGTCCCACCCAACCTCTCGAAGTTCATCGACCGGGGAAGGGAAAGCGAGTCCGCGGCCCGCGATACGCCTGGACAGCGGAGGGACTATGCCCGGCTCCTTGTCCGTCATTCTGGCGAGCGGCCGTTTCCAGGGTTCAGCGCCGGGGATTGCTTCCCGGGTCAGCTCAATGATCAGGTTCGCGCCTTGCGACGTCGTTCCAGCGCCTTTGGGCAGCAGATATTCTGCGCCGTCTTCGCCCACCGCGATCGCGTTTCGTCCGTTGAACCCGTTGCTGGTCAGCCGCGCCCGGATGATACTTCCTGCCGGCACGGCTCCATCAAGCTCGATCCTTGCCTCGATGATCTGGCCGTCGGCGACGAGAGCGGCTCGGGTCTCGCCGATCCCGCGCTCGATCAGCCACTCAGGCAAGATCATACCCTGCAGACTTCAGCAACACGCGGGTCTCCGCGAGCGGCAGGCCGACCACATTGGAATAGCTCCCCGCAATATGGCGGACATAGACCTCGCCATAGCCTTGCAGCGCATAGCCTCCCGCCTTGCCGCGCCATTCACCGTGGCTGGCGTAATAATCGATCTCTTCGCCAGACAACCGCTTCATCGCGATCATCGTCTCGACAAGACGATCCCGGATCCCTTTGCCGGGGACCGCTAGCGCTACGCCCGTAAGGACGCGATGGCGCCGTCCGGAAAGGAGCGTCATGCAAGCTCGAAGCGTCAGTTCATCCTCGACCTTTGGCAGGATTCGGCGGCCGACTGCGACTACGGTGTCGGCGGCGAGAACCAGCGCTTCGGGGTCTTCGGCCGCGACGGCCATGGCCTTCGCCCTCGCAAGACGCAGTGCATGCTGGCGCGGAAGCTCGCCCTTGGGCACGCTCTCGTCAATGTCGGCCGGGTGGACACCGTCAGGAGTGACGCCGATCCTGGCAAGCAGGTTGAGGCGCCGCGGACTCGCCGAGGCGAGGATCAGCCGCACGAGCGGAACTCAGCCCGTATAACCGGGCGGGCCTCCTCGGCCGGGCATGAAGCGATAGGTGATGCGGCCCTTCGTTAGATCATAGGGCGTCATCTCGACGAGCACTTCGTCGCCGGTGAGGACGCGGATGCGGTTCTTGCGCATCTTGCCGGCCGTGTGGCCGAGAACCTCGTGGCCGTTCTCGAGACGGACGCGGAACATCGCATTGGGCAGCAGTTCGACGACCTGCCCCCGCATCTCGAGCAATTCTTCCTTGGCCAAGCGATTCCTCTCCGTTCTGCGCAAAAAGTCGCGGAGCCTTAGCGGCGGCTCGCGAAAATGTGAAGCTGGGGCTAGACGATCAATACGGTCGAGCCGCTTGTCTTGCGTGCCTCCAATGCACGATGTGCCTCCGCGGCGTCACAAAGCGGGAAATGCTGCTTCACCTCGACCTTCACCTTACCGCTGGCGACCATCTCGAAAAGCTCCGCGGCAGCGGATTCAAGCTCGGCTCGAGTAGAGGTGTAATTGTAAAGAGTAGGACGAGTGAGAAAAAGCGATCCCTTCTGCGCGAGGAGGTTCGGGGCCATTGGATCAGGTGCGCCAGAGGCATTGCCGAAGCTCACCATCATTCCACGCGGCTGAAGGCAGTCGAGGGACTTGAGGAACGTGTCCTTGCCAACAGAATCATAGACGACCGGAACCTTCGCGCCCCCGGTGATGTGTTCCACCTCGGCCACAAAATCCGCCCTTGTGTAGACGATCGGATGGTCGCAGCCGTGGGCACGGGCGAGCCCGGCTTTCTCCTCGCTGCCGACAGTGCCGATAACCGTTGCGCCCAGCGCCTTTGCCCACTGGCAGACGATCAGGCCGACACCGCCGGCCGCTGCATGGATCAGGATCGTGTCGCCGGGTCTGACGGCATAGACCTGGCGCAGCAGCATGTGCGCGGTCATGCCCTGAAGCATCATCGCCGCCGCCTGCTCTGACGAGATCGCGTCGGGCAGTTTCACGACCTTCTCGGCGTCGATGAGCCTGACCTCGGCGTAACCGCCGAGCGGACCGCCGTAAGCAACGCGGTCGCCGACGCTGACGGCGGTAACTCCAGGCCCGGTCGCTTCAACGATGCCCGCCCCCTCGACCCCCGGGGTGAACGGCATGTCCTGCTTGTAAAGGCCGGTGCGGTGATAGACGTCGATGAAGTTAAGTCCCGCGGCTTCCTGCCGGAGGCGCACCTGGCCGGGGCCGGGATCGCCGACTTCTACCTCTTCCCAACGAAGGACATTGGGCCCTCCAACCTCATGGACTCGGATCGCGTGCGGCATGCCGGGCAGATGGGCCGTGGCCGCAGCAAAGAAAAGCCCCGCCGCGGCGGACCGCGGCGGGGCTCTCCTTTCAATCGGGTGGTCTAATCAGACGGCGGCATGCGCCGCCAGCGCCGCTAGCAGAAGCAGTGCGACAATGTTGGTGATCTTGATCATCGGATTGACGGCGGGCCCCGCGGTATCCTTGTAGGGGTCGCCGACCGTGTCTCCGGTTACCGCAGCCTTGTGGGCCTCGGAGCCCTTGCCGCCGTAATTGCCGTCTTCGATATACTTCTTGGCATTGTCCCAGGCGCCGCCGCCCGAAGTCATCGAGATGGCGACGAAGAGGCCGGAGACAATGACTCCAAGGAGCAGCGCGCCGACAGCGGCGAGGCCGTTCTCCTTGCCCGCCACTGCGCCGATCGCGAAGTAGACCACGATCGGAGCGAGCACGGGCAGCAGCGACGGCAGGATCATCTCGCGGATGGCGGCGCGGGTCACGAGATCGACGGTGCGCGCATAATTCGGGCGGACCGAGCCGTCCATGATGCCAGGGTTGTCACGGAACTGGCCGCGCACTTCCTCGACGACCGCGCCCCCGGCACGGCCCACGGCGGTCATGCCCATAGCACCAAACAGATATGGCAGCAGTGCCCCGAGAAGCAGACCGACGATTACGTAGGGGTTCGACAGGCTGAAAAGCGTGTCGAGGTTGGTCGTTACGCCGATTTGTCCACCAAACTCGCGGAGGTCGGCAGTGTAGGCACCGAACAGCACAAGCGCGGCGAGACCGGCCGAGCCGATCGCATAGCCCTTGGTGACAGCTTTCGTGGTGTTGCCCACTGCATCGAGAGCGTCGGTGCGGGCGCGCACGTCTTCCTCGAGACCGGCCATTTCGGCGATGCCGCCTGCATTGTCGGTCACCGGGCCATAAGCGTCGAGCGCGACGACCATGCCGGCAAGCGCGAGCATCGCTGAGGCCGCGAACGCGACGCCGAGAAAGCCCGCCAGCTTGTAGCTGGTGATGAGGCCGACGATGATGACGATTGTCGGTGCTGCGGTCGATTCAAGACTGATCGCCAGGCCCTGGATGATATTTGTGCCGTGCCCGGTCTGGCTCGAGCGGGCGATCGACTGCACTGGCCGGTAATTGGTGCCCGTGTAATATTCGGTGATCCAGACAATCAGCGCAGTGACGGCAAGGCCGATGAAGCTCGCCCAGACGAGGTTGGTCGCCGGAAAGCTGAGGCCCGCTGTCGTCGTGATCGTCTGGCCGAGGTCGCCGCCTAGCGCGTACCAGGCCGCGCCATAGATCGCCGGAACTGCGAGCAAGGTAGCGGTCCAGAAGCCCTTGTAGAGAGCGCCCATGATCGAACCCTTGCGGCCCAATTTCACCATATAGGTGCCGATGATCGAGGTGATGATGCAAACGCCACCAATCAGCAGCGGCAGGCTCATCAGCGGCATGAGCAGCGGTGATGCGCCAATTGCAAGCGCGACCGAAACCATGGTGATGCCGACGGTGACGACATAGGTCTCGAACAGGTCGGCGGCCATTCCGGCACAGTCGCCGACATTGTCGCCAACGTTGTCGGCGATCAC
>Ga0070671_100004312_pt1 | contig 11253 bp, 10 predicted proteins | sample KBSS73metaG_FD_65341 | JGI IMG/M metagenome (GOLD analysis project Ga0070671, IMG submission 65341) | Switchgrass rhizosphere microbial communities from Kellogg Biological Station, Michigan, USA - KBS S7-3 metaG | ecosystem: Host-associated > Plants > Roots > Rhizosphere > Soil ... | reverse complement strand
GCTACCGTCCGCGAGGCGGTCGTCTGGGTCGATCGTGCCGGCAAGGTGCTCGGGCGCGCGATCGACGAGCTCCTCGAGGATCCCCGCGATCCGGCTTTGTCGCCGGACGGCACGCGGCTCGCCTTGAGCACGGGACCGATCCAACAAGGCGATATTTGGAGCTACGACTTACGCGGACGGCCGCCGATCCGGCTGGCCGTCGTCGATGACGACCGACATCCCGTCTGGAGCCCGGACAGCAAGCAAGTGGCCTTCAACGTCATAAGCTCCGCCACGAACGTGAACGTTTATACCGTGCTTGCGGACGGCAGCATGCTGACGCCGCGACCTTTGCGCTCACAGCCGACCGCTTTCGTTCCGCGGGCTTGGTCCACGGCCGGAGAGCTGTTCGGCATCTACCGGCCGATCCAGAACCCCCGCATTGCTGTGCTGCCCGTTGCGGGCGACGACCCGCCCCGAGATATCGTCGCGACGGATTATCAGGAGATGGACCCGGCGATCTCGCCTGATGGCCGCTGGCTCGCGTATGCCTCCACTCGGACGGGCCGCCTCGAGGTTTGGGTCCAAGGCTATCCCGAGGGCGTCGCCGTGCGCGTCTCGAGCGATGGCGGCTACGAGCCGCACTGGTCCGCCGACGGCCGCGAGCTCTACTACTTGCGAGGGGACTCCGTAATGGCGGTAACCGTGCAGGCTGCGGGGGAGCTCTCGTTCTCGGCGCCCGAGAAACTGTTCTCAGGACCCTATGTCATGCAGCAGCTTCCCGGCTTCATGTCGTATGACGTTGCACGCGACGGCCGCTTCCTCATGATCGAGCTGCCGGGAGGCCAGGCCGCGAACGCCGGCTCCGAGGGCATCGTCGTCGTGCAGAACTGGACGCAGGAGCTCGAGCGGCGCTTGCCGCACAAGTAACTGCCCGCGATGGTTTGAGCCTCACGAGGCCCGACGCTCGCTCACGGCATTCGAGTCTTTGTAGAAGTTTCCCGATGGCACGACGACGGTTGCATCCGCTTCGGCGAAGCGCACCCCCAGCGGGTCGCCCCCCTTAGCAACGATCTCGATGTTGCGCGTGAGCATGCGTCGCTGCATCGTGATGCCGCGGTCGCTCGTCCGCAGATGCTCCTCCGAGTGCAGCGAGATCGGCCCCTGCCCCGACTGCGCCTCGAAGTCGCCCGGCGTGATCTGATGCTCCTCGGGCGTCATCTCGCCCCAGAGCTTCCCGTTCAGCCTGATGCCGTCGAACGACTGCCCCTTCGGCATCTTCATCACGAACGCCTGCACGTAGTGGCTATCGTCGACCGGCACTACCCATGAGATCAACGACGACTGTCCGGGCTTCAAGAAGATGTCGGGCACGCTCATGACGTTCGGCATGAACCATGACGACACGCGATCGACGCTGCGACCGTCCGGCAGCTCGCGCACGGCCGAGTAGCAGACGCCGTAGTCGCTTTCGAAGTAACGGACCTCGGGCAGCAGTGCGAACTCGGCAGCGAACTGCGGCCCCGTGAGCGTCGAGTGCAGCACATGCACGTGCCACGGGTCCATCACGTTGTCGTTCACGTGCAGCCAGCTGTTCGGCACGACGTCGAGGCTCGCGTCGCCGGTCGAGCCGAAGCCGCCGAGCGTGCACCACAGCGCTTCGTCGTCGCCGAGATTCTCGAGGATGTCGTAGCGCGGCAGCACGGGCTGCTTCTCCGCCGGCCCGAGATACGCGAACACGAAGCCGTAGCGCTCCTCGACCGGATACCACGGTTGGCGCACTCGATCGAGATCCTTGCCGCCGCGCGGCTCGCACGGCTGCTCGAGGCAGTGGCCACGCACGTCGAACAGCCAGCCGTGGTAGCAGCAGCGGATGCCGCGATCCTCGACCTTGCCGTAGTAAAGACTCGTGCCGCGATGCATGCAGCGCGGATAGAGCAAGCCGGCGAGGCCTTGTCGGTCACGAAAGAGAACGAGCTCTTCGCCCAGGATCGTCACGCGCTTCGGCAGATCACGCAGCGATTCCGATAGCGCGATCGGATGCCAATACCGGCGCAAAAGCTCGCCCATCGGCGTGCCTGCTCCCACGCGAGCGAGGTGCTCGTCGAAGTGTTGCGGAGGACGGCCGTAGGCCCTGCCGTCGCTCGACGTCTTTCGCCACTCTGTGTCGCTCATGCGCCGCCCTCGCGAACGCTTGCTCGTTGCTCCACCATGCGTCCGGATCCGCCCGTCGTCAAATCCTGATCGGCTCACCTCGTGACTCGGGCGCCGGCCCGCGCTACGGTTAGACGGGAGAACCCCCAGGAGTCTGAATTACAACCAACGACAGGGAGCCAATCATGAGCATGTTCAGCGGAATCATGGAGAAGCTCGGATTCAACAAGTCGGCCCAGCAGACTGCGAACGCATCGATCGCGGCCGCCAATCCGCAAAGCGTGCCGCCGCCGACCGACGTGAAGATCACGTCGGCCGCGCCGCAAGCGACGCCGCCGTCGGCACCGACGGCGCCAACGGCGATACCGGTTGTCGACGTGATGGGCCAGCTCGACAAGCTCGCGGCCGCGAGCTCGCAACCTCTGAACTGGAAGACGTCGATCGTCGACATGCTCAAGCTCTTAGGCATAGACAGCAGTCTCACGGCGCGCAAGACGCTCGCCACCGAGCTAGGGTGTCCGCCCGAGAAGCTCGGCGATTCCGCGCAGATGAATATGTGGCTGCACAAGACCGTGCTCGAAAAGCTCGCGCAAAACGGCGGCAACGTGCCGAAAGACCTCTTGCACTGAGCACGGTAAAGGGCGGCGGCGGTCTCAGTCCGCCGCTCCCCTTTTGGCGCGCGCCGCGCGTTTGCGATCTCGCTTTTCTTGCTTCTTCTGCAACCGCTCGCGGCGCGCCGCGGCGAGCTCGGGGAACTGGGCTTCGACGTATGGGCGCACGACGCGCTCGAAGACGATGGCGCCGAGCACGAACGCGACGACGCCGGGCGCGCCGAGCCAATCGAATAGATAGGCGGGCCACACCACGGCGCGGATCGTGTTCATCAGCGAGTCGACGCCGAAGCGGGAGAGGTACTGGATCGCCTGCGACGCGACGAAACTCTCGGCGCCGCTGATGCTCGAGGCGGCCTTGGCTGCATCTTGCTCGAAAGAAACGGTTTCGAGAGTTATGAGCGTGGCGACGTAGCCGAGCCCGTAGAAACCGCCGCCTTTCGTTGCCCACAACGCGATCAGCCAGTCGCGCAGCAACGGGAACGCAAAGCTCGGCTCGCGCGCGAGCCGTTTCACGATGCGGGAATGCCGAACGAAGCGTGTTTCCTGCGGCTTTCCTTTCTCGTCGGGGGCTGATCTCACTCCGCAAGTCTAACGTACGGGTGATAATGCGGTCGCATGAAGGCGCTCGACACGACGCAGTTTTCCCTCCAGGCGCTGCGCCGCTATCCGCTGCGCACGTCGATGCTGCTGCTCGCAATCGCAATCGGAGTCGCGGCGGTCGTGATGCTGACCGCCGTTGGCGAAGGAGCGCGACGCTACGTCACCGGCCAGTTCCAGTCCCTCGGCACGAATCTCCTGATCGTGCTGCCGGGCAAGTCCGACACCGCGGGTGGCGGCGGCATCGAGGGTCTCTTGATCGGCGAGACGGCACGCGAGCTCACGCTGCAAGACACGATCGCGGTGAGCCGGCTCGCGCGCGTGCGCCAGGTGACGCCGGTCGTCGTCGGCGCCGGCACGGTGTCGACGCGCGCGCGCGTGCGCGACATCACCGTCGTCGGCACGAGCGAGCCGATGGCGTCTATCCAGCACTGGACGATCGGTCTCGGCCGATTCCTGCCGCCGAGCGAGCTCGACATCGCGAGCCCGGTGTGCGTGCTCGGCTACACGGTCGCGCACGAGCTCTACGATGAGGAGAACCCGGTCGGCCAATGGCTGCGAATCGGCGACGCGCGCTGTCGCGTGATCGGCGTGCTCACGCAGCTCGGCCTCGCGGGCGGCTTCAAGGTCGACGAGACTGTGATCCTGCCCGTCGCGAATGCGCAGCAGATCTTCAACACCTCGGCCGTGTTTCGGATGCTCGTCGAGGCGACGAGCCGCGACTCGGTGAAGGCCGCGAAGGGCGACATCGTCGCGCTGATCAAGGCGCGGCATGCGGGCACCGAGGACATCACGGTCGTCACCCAGGACGCGCTCGTATCGACGTTCGACACGATCTTCGGAATGATCACGGCGGGGCTCGCCGCGATCGCGGCGATCAGCCTGATCGTCGCGGGCGTGCTGATCATGAACGTGATGCTGGTCGCGGTGAGCCAGCGTACCGCCGAGATAGGCCTGCTCAAGGCGGTCGGCGCGCGCAACCGGCAGATCATCGCGCTGTTCCTCACCGAGGCTGCGTGCCTGTCGCTGCTCGGCGCCGTCGTCGGGTTGGGCGTAGGCATGGCAGGGTCGTGGGCGCTCACGCTCGCGTTCCCGGTGCTCGATTTCTCGGCGCCGCCGTGGGCGTCGGCGTCCGCGGTCGGCGTCGCGATCGCGAGCGGGCTCCTGTTCGGGATCTTGCCCGCGCGCCGCGCGGCGAACCTTGATCCGGTGCTCGCGCTGATGAAGCACTGACGCGGCCCAAGCGTCCGCGCTGGCGCGGCTTGATGAACCTCCGCTCAGCGCAGCATCGACGATGCGATCCAGCCAAGCGGCGTGAGCGTCAGCAGCGACAACGCACTCGCCGCGGCAAGGGCTAGTCCGCCGATCGGGTTCTCTCTGACGAGAGACAACCATTCGCTCACCAACGATGTCTCGGTGGCCTCGAGCCATTCGAGCACGCGGCTCTCGATTCGCGCCCGCTCGCGTTTGCTCGGCTCGAGCGTGGACCAGAGCTCGGCAATTTCGGCGTCCGTCATGGCGAGGCTCCACGTTGTAATAGCGCCTCGATCCGCACGCCGAGGCGTTCGCGCGTGCGCTCGAGGATCTTTCGAACGTTCGCCGGCTCGAGCTTCACGACCTCCGCAATCTCGCTCGCATTGAGCTCCGCGCCATAGCGCAGGCTGACGATCTCCCGTTCGACGGGCGCGAGGTCAGCGAGCGCGCGCAGAAGGGCCGAGCGTTGACGAGCGACATCGACGTCGCGTTCCGGCGCCGAGTGCTCATCCTCGACGTCCGGCAGCTCGCCGGTGTGTGTGAGCTCCGGGCGCCGGCGGCGGAATCGCCGCCGTGCGGTGTTGAGCGCGATGCTGGTGACCCAGGTCGCGAAGCGAGCGTCGGTGCGCGCCGAGTAGCGGTCGAGCGAGGTCAGCACGGTCAGCATCGCATCCTGCGTGACGTCCTCGGCCTCCGCAGTCGAGCGAAGCATGCCGCGGACGACGCGGAACACGCGGTCGACGTGCTGGCGGTATAAGCGCTGCGCCGCGATCCGATCTCCCGTGCGGGCTTGCTCGACGAGCCGTTGGACGCTCGGCTCGTCGAGCGGCTCGGCGTCGCCGCCGAAGCGCGTTGAGAGCGCCTCGAAGATGCCCGCGAGCGTCCAGGTCGGCTGCGCGCGATCGTAAGCGAGCGCGGCGCTCACGATCGGCGCTCGGCTTGCTCGAGATAGCCGAGCGTCCATGCGGCCGATTGCACCGTGCCCATGAAAGCTACGAGCACGAACACGGCGGGCACGAGCGTCAGCGCGCCGATCACGGCGACCGGCGCCGTGCCGAGAAGCCGGGCTGCCGCGACGAGCAGCAGCACGAACGGGCCGATCGCGATGACGCCGACAGCGACCACGAACAGTGTGCCGACGAATGCCGCCACCATGAGCTTCAGCGCGTGCCGCATCCGGCCGTGCAAAAACAACCGAGCTTTGCGAATCGCGTCGAGCGCGTGACGGTCCTCGAGCACCGCGATTCGCGACGCGAGCGCTTGCACCGCGTACAGCGTCACAAGCCACGGCACGGCTACGATCAATGTCGCGATCGCCAGCGGCACGAGCACGCCTCGGCCGAGCAGCCGCACGGCGAGGACATACGGCGCCGCCAGCACGAAAATGCTCACCAGCGTCGCCATGACGTAGATCGCCGCGATGCGGAACAACACGCCGCAGTGCGCCCAGCCGATCCGGAAACCCTCGCGGACCGACAGGGCTTCTTGGCGATGCGCTCGGCTAACCCCTTCGATCAGCGCGCCCTCGCTCACGAGCCTCATGAGGACGCCCGCGACGATCGCAACGAGGGCTGCCGCGACGATGGCTGCGACCAGCGCGCCGGGCGCGCCGCCGGAACCGGCGGTTTCCCCTCCGCCGCCGCCGCCGCCGCCGCTGCCAAGCCCCACCACGAAAGCAAATAGCCACAACGACTTGTGGCTGCGGCCTATCTGCAAGCTCTGCCTTACGATCTCGACGACGGTCATGACGGTCCTCCAGGACTTCGCGATGGTCTCCGTTACCTGGAAGCCGGCGAGGAGCCAAAGTGTGACGACGACGTTCCCGCTCGCGCTCATCCCTGTGCCTGATCCGATGGTAGCCTGACGTCATGCGCAGCCGCGATTTCCTTCGCCTCATCACGCAGTCGGTCGTCTCACACCGGCTCCGCAGCTCGCTGACCGCGCTCGGGATCGGCATCGGCGTCACGGCCGTCGTGCTGCTCACGTCGGTCGGCGAAGGCTTGAACCGCTACATCGTCGAGCAGTTCACGCAGTTCGGCACGCACACGCTGTCGATCAACCCGGGCAAGACGAGCACGTTCGGAATCTCTCCCGGCGTGCTGAACTCCACTCGGCCGCTGTCCCTCGACGACGCGGCGGCCATCGAGCACGCGCCGTACGTGCTGCACTCGGTGCCGGTGGTATCGGGCAGCGCGTCGATCGAAGGCAACGGCCGCGAGCGCACGGTGAATGTGTTCGCGGTCGGGCCCGCGTTCGACCAGGCGTTCAAATTCAACATTGCGCTCGGCACGTTCCTACCGGCGGACGACCTCGACCGCGCGCGGCCGGTCGCCGTGCTCGGCGCGAAGGTCCACCGAGAGCTCTATCGCGAAGGAGCGAACCCGCTCGGCGAGCGGATTCGTATCGGTGGCGAGCGCTACCGAGTCGTCGGCGTAATGGAGTCGAAGGGCGACATGGTCGGCTTCGACCTCGACGACACGGTGTACATCCCGGCGGCGCGAGGGCTCGAGCTGTTCAACCGCCGGGGGCTGCTCGAGATCGACGTGCTGTACGCGGACAAAGCGCCCATCGAGGAGGTCGTCGACGGTATCAAGCGGATCCTCGTCGCACGCCACGGCGGCGAAGACTTCACGGTCACGACGCAGCAACAGATGCTCGACGTGCTCGGCTCGATCATCGGAGTGCTCACGCTCGGCGTCGCGGCGCTCGGCGGCATCTCGCTGCTCACGGGCGGCGTTGGCATCTTCACCATCATGACGATCGCAGTGCGCGAACGGACCGAGGAAGTCGGGCTGCTTCGCGCGATCGGCGCGCGCCGCTCTGCGGTCGCGCAACTGTTCGTCGGCGAGGCGATGCTGCTGTCCGCTATCGGGGGCGTCGGCGGGCTCGCGCTCGGCGTCGCGATCGTCGTCGTCACGCACTGGGCGCTGCCGTCGATGCCGGCGCGGATCGCGCCGCTCTATGTCGCGCTTGCGATCGGGATCGCCGTCGCGATCGGCCTCATCGCAGGCGTCTTGCCCGCGCGCGCGGCTGCGCGTCTCGAACCGCTGGACGCGCTGCGCGCCGAGTGAGGAGCGAATTCCCAATCTCGCAACAAGCCCGCGCCGGAGATGGCCATTCGCAAGAAACGATGTATCCTCTCCTCCCGTCTGAACTAGAACGCGAATAGCCCGCGACCAAAGCGGATGCTGGCGCATCTGAGTCCTCGTCCCGAACGCCTTCTTGACGTCGGCGCATCGCCTACAAGGAGCATTCTCATGACGCTCAGACGTAGTACTTCCGTCGCCCTCCTCGCCGTATTGCTCGTGAACGCCGCATCGGCCCACCACAACATGACCGCCATGTTCGACTTGAACGACAAGGTCACGTTGACGGGCACTTTCACGAAGGTGGATTGGAGAAACCCACACATCAACTTGACGATGGACGTCAAGGACGCTTCGGGGAAAGTCGAAACTTGGCAGATCGAGGGACCGTCGCCGAACTTCTTCAGGACACGCGACGTCGGGAAAGCCGATTTCGACGCGGCCGTCGGTAAGACCGTCACGGCGGAAGCGAGTCGAGCACGCGACAAGTCCGCCTCGGGGCTGATGCGAATCGTCACATTGCCGGACGGCAAAGTGGTGTCCGCCTGTCCGCAAAACTGCTGACGCCCGCTCACATCCCGCGACATTAGCGAGGGATACACAATGAACGCCTTCTACAAAACCGTCGCGTCCGTCATCGCGATCGTCTGGGCTTCTTCCGTCGCGGCTCAAGGTGCGGCCCCGCTGAGCGACGAAGCGAAAGCGCGCAGGGCGATCGACAACGCCCGCAACTTCGAGCAGAACGCGCGCACGCTGACGGTGTTCGACCGCCAGGGCAAGCGTTTGAATACCGTCGGAACGCGCGCGTTGTACGGCAATCCGGTTTTCTCGCGGGATGGAACGAAGCTCGCCTACAACAAGAGAGACCTCGAGCAGGAGAACGCGGATCTCTGGGTCCTCGACCTCGCGACGGGTAAAGAAATCCAGCTCACGCACGGCAAGATGCGCGAGCAGATTTCGCAGGCGGTGTGGTCTCCGGACGGCCGTCAAGTCGTCTATACGGCGCTGCGCGACGGCAAGTACGGCGTATACCGTCGCGCAGCGGACGGAGAAGGCGCCGAAGAGCTCCTCTACTCGACGCCCGGCATCGCAGTACCGACCGACTGGTCCGCCGACGGACGGACCCTGAGCCTCGGTCAAGGCGACCTCGGCGGCAGCATCGTGTCGTCTTTCGAACTGAATGGATCGAGCCCGCCGAAGATCACCGAAATCTTTCGTAGCCCGAAGCAAGTGCAGCCCGAAAGGCTGTCTCCCGACGGTCGCTTGATCGCGTACATCTCGAACGAGTCCGGGAAGAATGAAGTGTATGTCCGGCCGTTCAGCCCGGGAGCGAGCAACGGGGGTCCGTGGCAAATCTCCGAGCAGGGCGGCCTCGGCATGGCCACATGGCGAAAGGACGGCAAAGAGCTCTACTTCATGGCCGCGGACCAGAGCATCGTGGCCGTCGCCGTCAGCACGTCCCCGGCGGTTCAGTTCGAGAAGCCGCGCGTGCTGTTCAAGCCAGACGCTGCGATCGCGGCGTTTCCGGGCACGACCGCCATCAGCAGCGACGGCGAACGAGTCGTGATCGCCGTGCCCCCACCGCAACTGCGCCAGCTAACGTTCTACAACCGCCAAGGCGAGGTAACGAGGAGGGTCGGCGAGCCAACGCAATTCGTCGTGCAACCGCACTTCTCGCCGGACGGCAACAAGCTCGCTTATATGAAACGCGATCCGAAGACTTCGCAAGTCGACATCTGGACGTACGACCTCCAAAGCAATCAAGAAAAGAACGTCACTCATGACGACTGGCCCGAGAACGCGCCGATCTGGTCGCGCGACGGCAAGCACGTTCTGTACGCGTCGAACCGCGAGCAATACGCAAGCATCTATCGCAAGACCTGGGATGGCACCGGCGAAGAAGAGATGCTGTTTCGATATACACCCGGCGCCGGAATCGTGCTTACCGACGAGTCGCCCGACGGCAAGTTCGTCACGTTCTTTACGGGCGTGCTCGTGCTCGTGCCGCTCGGCGGCACGGACCCGCTCGCGCGCAAGCCGATCGAATGGCTGCGCGACGAGTACGACAACGTCGCGGCGAAGTTTTCGCCGGACGGACGCTTCGTCGCTTACTGCACCGACCCGGACGATCCGATGACGCTCGATGTCTTCGTTCGTCCCTTCGACTCGAGCAAGCCCGACGCACCGCCTCCGGGCGATCCAGCGCGAATCTCAAAGGGCGGCGTCGCCGCCGGCATGATCGCGTGGCGCGGCGACGGCAAAGAGCTGTATTACATGACGCGGGACTTCGAAATGATGGCCGTCGACGTCTCGACCGCGCCAACCTTCAAGGCTGGCGCGCCGAAGATGTTGTTCAAGCTGCCGTCGCAGCCGCTCGGCAATCCGTCGCAGTGGAACAATGTGAGCCGCGACGGCCAGAGTTTCGTGTTCTCGATGCCAGCGCCGCGTTAGAGGCCGAGGAATCGATCGCGCGAGCGGCCAACGAGACACCAACGAGGTCTCTGGCACCCGCGCCTAGAGGCCGACTCAGAAGTTCATTTCGACGTTCAAGTGAAACACGTCGCCGTTGCCGCCCACGGGATACGGCACGGCCGTGTATCCGACGGGCGAGTTGTTCAGGCGCAGCCACTCGGCGTTCACACGAATGCCGCGAGTCTTCATCGGGTAGTAGTTAACCCCGACACGCAGCTCCGAGCCGTCGCCGTAGTGACCGCGGATCTCGCCACCGGCGATGTACGTCTGCAGGATGTTGCGCATGGGCATTGCGGACGCCTGTATTTGATAACCGTGATCGTCGATGTTCGCGATTCCAGGCGTATTGATCCCCTCGAAGCTGCTCAGCGTGCGCCAGTAATACTCCGCCTCGAGCGACAGGCCATGCCATTTGAGCCCCCCGTCGAGGCTCGACATCGCATAGTGCACGCGATTGACCGCGATTCCCGGCGCGAACAGGTTCGGCGTGAAGATGTTGCTGCCGTCCGTCAAGCGAATCTGGCTGTTCTCGACGTCCTCGCTGCCCGGCTGGCTCTGCTTGTCCTCCGTACTTTGCGTATGGTGAACGCCGAGACGCGTCGCGAGCTGCTCGTGCCAGTCGTAATCGCCGAATGTTCCATAGAGCCCGAACTCGCCCGTCGACGGCAGCCACTGTAGCGAGATCGAGGTCGTGTCCAACTTGTTGTCGAGCTTGGCCGCGCTCACGCCGAGCGTGCTCAGGTTGTTGCCGATCATCACCATGTATTTGAGCGTGGTCGTGATCTCGCCCTTGAGCCAGACGCCGCTCGTGTACGAGCCGCGGAAGAACTCATCCGAGATGATGCGATCGTCGACGCCGAGCCAGTAGGGAAACTGGCCTTCCGTGCTGCGAGTCGACGGCAAGCTCGTGATGCCGCCGCCGAGCGTGATGAACCGGTTGAAGTTGTAGCTGATGTTGCCCGCGCCGACGACTTGAGCGGGCTCGCCTTGCGAGGCATTGGTCGACCAGACGTAGAGGTAATAGCGGAATTTCGGGCTGAGGAACCACCCCGAGAACGGCAGAAAGAACTTGTTGAGCTGAATATCCTGCCGCTGCT
>Ga0070671_100004308_pt1 | contig 11259 bp, 10 predicted proteins | sample KBSS73metaG_FD_65341 | JGI IMG/M metagenome (GOLD analysis project Ga0070671, IMG submission 65341) | Switchgrass rhizosphere microbial communities from Kellogg Biological Station, Michigan, USA - KBS S7-3 metaG | ecosystem: Host-associated > Plants > Roots > Rhizosphere > Soil ... | reverse complement strand
GACCCTCTCGCTCCTAGGCTGAAAAGAGTCATCACAGACACCGGATGGGTCGGCATTTGGTCTTTTGCTGGCAGTCCCTCACAATGCATACATGTTTCCAGCCCCGACTCCTTTTACGATGTTGCTCAAAGATTTGGGGGTTATGACCCTGGCAGCGGTAGTTCTCTTCGTTCCCTCGTGCAGTTCGAACAATGCCGCCAACCCAACCCCTAATGCAGCCAATTACACGTATGAAGTTGTTCGAGTTTATCCGCACGATTCCCAGGCATTCACCCAGGGATTGACTTTTCACGATGGGAAACTGTTGGAAAGCACCGGACAAGAAGGACGGTCAAGCCTGCGCAGCGTTGATCTCGATTCGGGTCAGGTCGTGAAGAAAGTGGACGTGGCACCGCAATATTTCGCTGAAGGGATGACGCTGCTGAACGGAAAGATCTATCAACTGACCTGGCAACATCATGTCGGGTTTATTTACGACTACCAGACTTTTCAGCAAGTGGGTCAATTTAATTACCAGGGTGAGGGGTGGGGTTTAACGACTGACGATCATTCGTTGATTCTGAGTGACGGATCGAATCGCATACGGTTCCTGGACCCGGACAGCTTTCAAGTCACTAGAACCATCGTAGTGACTGACAATGGCAAGCCTGTTAACAAGCTAAACGAACTCGAATTTATTCAAGGCGAGATCTACGCCAACATCTGGCACGATCAACATATCGTTGCGATCAATCCAAGTAGTGGAGCGGTGACAGCATGGATTGATTGCGCAGGATTGCTCCCGCAGAGCGAAGCATTGGGTCCCGAGGCCGTCCTGAATGGAATCGCGGCGGATAAAAGTAGCGGAAGGTTGTTTGTAACAGGCAAACTGTGGCCGAAGTTGTTCGAAATCAAGCTCAAGAAATAGAACGATTTTGAATTTCCAATCTGCCATCTGAAATCTGCAATAGAAGATGTCTTTCAGTACCTACTTCAAAACAATCTCTTACGCGATGATCGGTGTTGCCATGTTGGCGCTGGTTCTTGCCGGTGGGTTGAACTATTGGTTGGCGCTCGGCTTCCTCATATTGATGATTGTGGGTTGGCGACTTGAAGACAGCCGCTGGCAACTTCCTGAACGCATCGGCCTCGGCATTGTTCTGTTGTCTATTCCGCTCTTTTATGCTGACTGGCAATACCAAAAGTTTATAGGTGAACCAGCCGAACGACTCGGCGTGAATGCACTCGCGCATTTGATTGTCTTTCTATCTGCGGTGAAGTTGCTTCAAGTTAAGAAAGATCGCGATTGGGTCTTTCTTTATTTGATTTCATTTTTCGAAGTGCTGCTGGCTGCTGGCTTGAGCTTTAGTCCGATCTTTTTAGGGACCATGAGCCTCTACCTGTTGACTGGCCTCTCCGCGGTAACTGCATTTGAAATTCAAAAGGCCCGACGATCAGTTTCACTTTCCGAAACGCGGCTCCTCGTACCGCCAGATTCTCGAGTTTTCAAAAATCCGGACAGGCGTCATCAGTGGCGCAACGCTGAGGCAGCACGACTACCGTTTGTTGCGATTGCGCTTCTGGTCCTGATCTTCATCATGGCGTTTCCACTTTTCTTGATTGCTCCGCGCGCAGGCTCGGCAGCGTTAACAAGAGGTGAGGTCAGTCATTCACACTTTGTCGGTTTCTCTGAAAACGTTTCACTCGGCGAGATTGGAAATCTTAAACAAGACGATGGCGTGGTTATGCGCGTCCGAATTGAAGACTCGCAGTCGATCAATTCATTGCGCTGGCGAGGCGTTGCGCTTGATGAGTTCACAGGGCACGGCTGGAAAAAATCACTGGAGGCTCGAACTGCAGTTCAAAAGGATAACGAGCGTGGCTTCATTCAAGTCGGTACGGCTGAAGCGCTTCATCGATTAACTACACAAACAGTTTTTCTTGAGCCGCTTGAGTCAACGGTGCTTTTTGCTGCTTCCCGATTGGTCGGAATCCAGGGGGATTTTCCTTACGTCCGAATCGATGCGGAAGGATCAGTTCAATCTCGCCATCACGAGTTTGAACGTTTGATGTACAAAGCCATCTCTGATACGGCTGAACCACCAGTTCAGGCACTTCAAGGTGACTTGCGCCCTTACCCGGCTGCTTACACCCGTTACACACAACTGCCAGATAACCTCGATCCAAGAATTGGAAAACTAGCGACCGCTATCATTCTTCAGTCTCAAGCTCTGAATCGTTACGACGCAGCTAAGGCGATCGAGACGGAGTTACAAACCAAGTACGGATATTCTTTGCAGATGAAAGCGAGTGGCCCGGATCCGCTTTCAGATTTTCTGTTTAATGTGCGAGCAGGTCATTGCGAGTATTTCTCGACGGCCATGGCCGTGCTCTTGCGCTCTCATGGGGTAGCAGCTCGTGTAGTGAACGGATTTTTACCGGGCGAATACAACGAAGCGGCAGGCGCTTTCACTGTTAGGCAAAGCGATGCGCATTCCTGGGTGGAAGTTTACTTTCCTGAAACGCGCTCATGGGTAACTTTCGATCCAACACCTCCGGCCGGTAGAACTGAACCTGTGCGAACGGGCATTGCCGCTCAGGTCGAAAAATATGCTGAGGCGCTCGAATTAGTTTGGTTTCAGTATGTCGTGGGTTACGACAGACAGGAGCAACGGTCACTAGCGACTGCCATTCACGATCGCGTGTTTGTTTATGCGCGCCTTCTTTCGTCTCTGCTGGCAACGATTCGCGGCATTTTGCCAAAGAATGTTTTTTCAATTCTGCTCGCGGCTCTGGGTTTAATACTCCTAGCACTTACGTTACTACTGGGCCGGCGAGTGTTGAAGTTTGGCTGGCGAAGTGGTTTAAGTTTTTCCGCAGCGGAAGAAAACGCGGTTTCGAGTGTAGTTTTCTACGAGAGATTGTTATCTCTGATGGCCCAACGCGGCTTCAATCGTGATAAGCATCTAACCCCACTCGAGTTTGCCGACAAGGTCGGTTCGCGAGACGCGGCGTTGATCACGAAGGCGTACAACCGGGTGAGATTTGGTAAAGAGCAGCTCTCGAAGATCGAGTTATTGGAAATCAATCGCATCCTGATTAGTTTGGAGAAAGCGTCAGATGGAATGGAAGCGTAGGGTAATTCAGCTGGTATGCGCTTCGATCGTTTTTGGATCGTGCTTACCGTTTGTCATTGCGCAAAGTGGGACAAACGACAGTAAGTTTATCGACGATGCGCGCAATTCGTACTCGATGCTAAGACGGCAAGGGTTGCTGGAGGCTCGGGCATCGGTTGTGCCAAATTGGGCGATCCTGCTCGCTGATGTTAAGCAAGCCGAGAAGCCAGCAGCAATGAGGCTGGCAAATCGACTTCGCTTTTCGTTCGTTGCCAACGCAGACGGTCACATCGAGGTAACACACACTGTGATTGGTCCCAAACCGAACAAGGCTGTTACCCAAGCTCTCGATACAATGGCGAAGGGAGTTGAGTTATCTGTCACTGGATTTCTGATGAGCTGGGCGCCCTTCATGTTGACGCATTTGATTCCTGAAAAACTTGATCACTTCGTTCTTCAGGATGTTCAGTCGGGCAGGGTCCTGAACTTCAATGAATCCGGCGTCGACGTCACTGTGGCACTCACCAGCGATTATGAGATAACTGAACTGCGAACGCCGCAAGGAACGGTGAAACCTCGACTAAAACGAACTGATAGTGGATTTGTTTTGACCGGTTACGAAGGAAATAATGAGGATCCATATGTTGGTCACGTGATTCTCAACACTCGCGTCGATTCAGCTTTGACGCAAGGAATGTTATTGCCGAAGACAGTCTTTATTAACGGATCGGCCGCACAGACACCGATCAATTTTGAATTACACTTTACTAATTACAGATTGAAGATGCGTTAGGTTATGAAAAAAGTCGGATTTATCAGTTTGGGTTGTCCCAAGAACCTCGTTGACAGTGAGGTGATGATGGGCCAACTCAAACATAGTGGTTATCAAATTACTGCGAATGCGGAAGAAGCAGACACCATCGTAGTGAACACCTGCGGGTTCATCGATTCAGCGAAGAAAGAATCGATCGACACGATTCTCGAAGCAGCTCAGTTGAAGGTGACAGGTAAAGCGAAGCGTTTGATCGTCGCAGGCTGTTTGGTTGAACGGTATCGCGACGAGTTGAAAGCTGAGATGCCTGAAGTCGATGCCTTCATTGGCACCAGTCAGATCAACGAAATTTTAGCGGTTTGTGATCCAAAGACTAATACACGTTCGTTACCGGTAGTCCCTCTGGGAAATCAGACAGCGACATATCTATACGACGAGTCGACGCCACGTATTCTTGCGACGCCATCGCATTATGCATTTGTGAAAATTGCGGAGGGATGCGATAGGCCTTGCGCGTTTTGCTTCATTCCACAAATGCGTGGCCATTTTCGCAGTAGAAGGTTTGGTTCCATCGTGGCCGAAGCACATCAACTCGCGGAGGAGGGAGTCAAAGAGTTGATCCTCGTAGCGCAGGATTCTTCGCGCTACGGTGAAGACCTTGGCAAACAAGATGCATTGGGTGGTCTGATCCGTGAACTCGCGAAGACGGAAGGCATTGAGTGGGTGCGAGTCATGTACACCTATCCGACGCACATTAGCGATTCGTTTCTTGATGCAATCGCGGACGAACCAAAAGCGGTGAAGTACCTGGACATGCCGCTACAACATGCTTCGCAGAATGTTTTGAAGTTGATGAAGCGAGGTGGCAATCGCCAGAGTCTTGAGCGTTTGATTGAGCGCGTGCGCAACCGTGTGCCTGGCATCGCAGTGCGTACAACGTTCATCACCGGGTTCCCTGGCGAGACCGAAGCCGACTTCGAAGAGTTGATGGCTTTTATTAAGAATGTCGAGTTTGATCGTGTTGGTGTATTCACATATTCGGATGAAGAGGGAACACCAGCATTTGATTTGCCGGAGAAGGTTCCACACCGCACCGCAGCGAGACGTCGCACAAGTTTGATGAAGGCGCAGAGTCGGATTTCAAAACGCAAAAATAGAAACCGAGTTGGCGAAACATTGCGCGTGATGTTTGAAGGCGAGTCGAAAGAGAGCGAGCTGTTGTGGCAAGGACGAATTGAGACGCAAGCACCTGACATCGATGGATGTGTGCTGATCAACGATGTACCCGATGGCATGGTGCCGGCTGAAGGTGACTTTGTTAACGTCGAGATCACGCAGGCGCAGGAGTACGACTTGGTTGGCAGGATCTGCGGCTGAACGTAGTTAGAACCTCAAAGCGGTAGCAACCGCGTTGTGGCGCTGCCTATCAAGACGGCATCCAAACTAGTGACGATGACTCTCAAAATTCCCGCCGTTTGTTTGACGATCTTGCTTTCCACCTTATGCGTCTGGTCTTTTCCCACATTCACTACCCCGTTCGATTCTTATGGAAACATCTGTATAGAGGATGAACACGCTCGTCTGGATAATTTCGCGATTCAACTTCAGCAAAGCACATCTACAGTCGGATACATCATCGTCTACGCAGGACGGTCTTCATGCGTTGATGAGGCGAAATATCGTGGTAAGCGAGCTAAAGATTGGGTAGTTAAGCGTGGGGTCAAAGCCGACCGGCTCATTGTGAAAGACGGCGGATACCGCAAAGATGTCCAGACCATCCTTTTGATTACGGGAAAGGAAGTTCCTTTAGAACCAATGGCAGCCGATTTGGAGAAGGACGAAATTTCAATACGCAGATGCGTCGACAAGGTGTTCGCGCGTGTCTTGTGTCCGAATCGAAACTAGGAACCAGCGTTGTCTCTCAAAGAATCCAGCGACGAACTTAACCCCACCAAAGTCACCTCGGATTTGGTTCCGCACACGGAGTCTCATGGCCCATCCGACTATCTCGCTTTAGCGATCGCTACGGTTGGAGTTGGTTATCTCCCTTTGGCGCCTGGGACGTGGGGCTCACTCGTTGGCGTTGGCATCTATCTCGTGCTTCGCTTTCTCGTCTACGACTCTGGTCAGCAGATTTTTTTGGCCATGCTGTTAGGCCTAACAGTTGTGGTGACCTTCGCAGGTATTTGGGCCGCCACTCAGACTGAACGGATCAGTGGTCGAAAAGATCCTGGCAAAGTTGTTATCGACGAAGTTGCCGGCCAATTGATCTCGCTAATGCCCGTCGCGTTGGTCCCACTTTGGACCTCATGGAAAATCTGGGTCATCGTTTCGTTTATTCTTTTTCGCTTTTTCGACATTGTTAAGCCTTATCCTGCTCGCCAAATGGAACGGCTGCACGGTGGACTCGGCATCATGTGTGACGATCTTATAGCCGGTGTTTACGGAGCCGCTGTCATTCTTGTTGCGACCGGGGTGTTATCAATTATCTAGGAGGGACAGAGATGGAGAATCAAGCAGGGAGACAGAAGCAGGAACTCGATCAGCGGGATGCGGAAGCGACGGACAAAGAGACTTTGGATGATTTGGAAGAAGCTTTCGTAAGTGGGGATACAAGTGACAAAGACGAGCGAGAAGTACCGAGTCCTGACGGCTCACTCGACGAAGAGAGAGAACTGGACCACGCCGACCCGATGTAGCTGATCACTTCTCCGACAAATCTCGTCGTCCAATCCAACCGCGTCTCCAAAAGAAAAAAAGCATAGCGACTGCTACGACGATCATGACGGCCCAGGCTCCGTAGTAGCCGTATTTTGAATGAATCTCCGGCATATTTTCAAAGTTCATTCCGTAAACACCGGCGATGAATGTCAGCGGTAACATTATCGCGGAAAAGATCGTCAACACTTTCATGATCTCGTTCAATCGATTAGACACCACGGAAAGATAAGCTTCCAAAGATCCGCTAATGAGATCTCGATAGCTCTCAGCTAAATCAGTAACCCTCACCAGATGATCGAAGATGTCGCGGAAGAAGGGCAGCGCGGGTCCGCTGATCAATTGAAATTGTCCATGACTCATCCGGTAAAGAACTTCGAGTTGCTTCGCTGAGATTCGTTTTATCCGCAGTAAGCTTCGCTTCAGTCCTAAGATTTCTTCGAGGATCTCTTTGTTAGGTCGACGCACCGAAAAGATATTGTCTTCGAGATTGTTGATGCGCTCGTCGAAGTCGTCCATCACAGGTAAGTATTCGTCAACAATATTGTCAATGATGTGATGAAGGATAAATACCGCGCCACGCTGACAGGTGACGGGACTCACCATAATTGACTGCTTCACTTTGTTGATGCTGTTAAATTGTTCGTGGTGATAGGTAACAACGTAGTTCGGGCCGAGGTATCCGTCGAGCTCGACGGTATTGAAACGATCCGGACTCGCATCGGTGCGAATCGCGTGAACGATGAAGTAGATGTAATCCGGAAACTCCTCGACCTTCGGGTGGTGACGATTCAAGCGACAATCCTCAACCGTTAAAGGGTGAAACTTAAACACGTCGAGAAGAATATGATCGTCTGCTTCAGTCGGCGCTTCAAAATCGACCCAGAAGATAAGTTTTTCATCCTTTAAGAGCTTGGGAATGAGTTCGACGTCGTGATGTTGTTCGACCTTGTCACTTCCATCGCGATAAACAAATATATCCATCCGGGATCCTTTCTCGTTCACCTGTAGCTCTAAATTTGGGTGCTGATTCAGTTCTATTTCTCCGTACAACCTCCGGGGACTCTCTTGACTCAACGGTGAAACCTCGAACAGCAAAACGGTTTACCGCGAGACGCCGAGGACAAAGCGCTACGCAGAATGAAAAATGAATCAGTATCCAAATCCGTGCCTACTCGACCTGCTTTGGCCAGACTGTTACCATACCGGACTTTTACTGGCAAGACACTCCAACGGACAATGAAGGATGAACACGAAAGTTGATGGCGTAGCAAGAGTTGCCCGGTTTAGCTTTTCAACTTTCAAACCACGAATCATGAAGATACTAGTAGCAGATGATGTTAGCGAGAGCGGTTTGCAGCCTTTGCGTCAGGCCTCTTTCGATGTTGAAAAACGCACTGGCCTGCCCAAAGCGGAATTGATTGAGGCGCTCAAAGATTGTGAGGGCTTGATTGTCCGAAGTGAAACAAAAGTAACTGCGGACATACTTGACGGAGCCGGAAGTTTGCGTGTCATCGGTCGGGCGGGAGTCGGCGTGGACAATATCGATGTACCTGCAGCGACCATGCGCGGCGTAGTGGTTATGAATGCGCCTGACGGCAACACGATCACGACAGCAGAACACACGATTGCGATGTTGGTCTCACTCGCGCGATCGATCCCGCAGGCAAACAGCAGTCTCAAATCGGGCAAATGGGAACGTAAGAAGTTTATCGGTGTCGAACTGCAGGGGAAGACACTCGGCATCGTCGGCCTCGGACGTATCGGTCGCGTCGTTGCTGCGCGAGCACGTGCAATGGGAATGAACATTGTTGCTTACGATCCCTTTATTGCGGAGGAGCAGGCACGCGATCTCGAGATCGAACTTGCGCCGCTTGATCAAGTTTATGCGCGCGCTGACTTCTTAACAGTTCACACTCCGCTCACTGCTGAGACACGAGGCATCATCGATCGCGAAGTGCTCGGAAAAATGAAACCCGGAGCACGAATCATTAATTGCGCGCGCGGCGGACTCGTTGACGAAGAGGCGCTCAGCGAAGCGATTAAGAATGGTTCAATCGCGGGGGCTGCTATCGACGTGTTCACTAAAGAGCCTCCACCCGCAGATCATCCTTTGCTTGGCTTGGACCAGGTGATTGTCACTCCGCATTTGGGAGCCTCGACGACTGAGGCGCAGGAAGGTGTCGCCTTCACGGTGGCGGAACAGATGCGTGACTACTTACAAACTGGCGCTCTGCGCGGTGCAGTCAACGTGCCCGTGGTTGGATTGAAAGAACTAAACCTGATGCAACCGTATGTTGTCCTGGCGGAGCGGTTGGGTCGGTTTCAAGCGCAGCTCGTCGATAAGGCTGTTAGTGAAGTCAGAATAGAATTCGCCGGCGAGATCGTTGACATCGATGCCGCGCCCGTCACGAGAGCATTTCTCAGCGGACTTCTGCGAGATGTTTCTGCCCGCGTAAATGTTGTTAACGCGTTTTTGATCGCTGATGAGCGGGGAATCAAAGTTACGACTACATACGTCCGCACGACGGGGGACAAAACGCCGGCGATACACACTGAAATCAGGGCAGGGCAGTCGAGTCAAAGTCTTGCCGGCACCCTTTTTGGTTACGGAGGCAGCACGCGTGAAGGACGGATCACCGAAATCGACGGTTTTCATCTTGAAGCGATTCCGCGAGGTCACATGGTCGTGATGCGTAATCGCGACGTGCCCGGTGTCATTGGTAGTGTTGGAACAATGCTGGGCCAGGGTGGTGTTAACATCAGCCGCTTTCATCTGGGTCGACGTGAACCGGGGGGCGAAGCGATTGCCGTAATCGAAGTGGATCATCCGCTGAGTCGAGAAACGCTGCAAGCACTTCGTTCGCTTGAGCAGGTCATCTCAGCCCATCCAATCGAGTTGTAGTCAGCCACAGGTTTACAGTACTTAGCTGTTTTTGCCTCAGAGCGTGACGCAAGTGCGCTTCGGCTTTGCCGCCTGTTGTGAAGATGGGCTTGCCCTTCCGAGCCTTGCGTAGTGTGTCCTGGGCTGTGCCTTCTAAAACCCTATGACACTTAAGTCTACCCGAACTTTCGCTTGTCTCTCGCCGTAGTAACCTGCAAAATTCCGCAAAGCCCAATTCAGGAGTTTTCATGGCAACTAGCGTATCGACTACTACTGTACCTCCTGCATTTATTCCAAGTACCTTCACTGACAAAGGGTCGCTGGAACCGAAACCGACCAGGACGCGCGTTGATTCGATCGATCTATTGCGCGGCATAGTCATGGTCATAATGATGTTGGACCATACCCGCGACTACATTCATAACGCGGCGTTTCAGTTTGCAGCCGAAGATCCCACGCGCACGAACGTCGCATTATTTTTTACTCGTTGGATAACTCACTTTTGCGCGCCCACCTTTGTGTTTCTCGCCGGCACCGGTATCTACCTGCAATTCGCCCGCGGCAAAAGTAAAGGGGAACTTTCGCGTTTCCTGCTTACGCGCGGACTCTGGCTGATCTTTCTTGAGTTTAGTCTGGTCAGATTGGGTGTCACGTTCAATATTGAACCCAAGTTCTTCATTATGGCGCAGGTGATCTGGGTAATCGGTTTATCAATGGTCTTGATGTCAGCACTGATTCACTTGCCGTTGAAAGTTCTTACCGGTTGTGGCCTGGTGATGATTGCGCTTCACAATCTGTTGGACCGCTTCAACATTCCCCGCGCCTTTGGAAATCCCGGCCTTGGGCTTGGCGGTAAGCTTTGGCTCATTCTTCACCAGCAAGGCGCTTTCTTTTTAGGTGGACCTAAAACTCCAATTGTGTTCCTGTTGTACCCACTCATTCCCTGGGTTGGTGTAATGGCTGTTGGCTTTGCATTCGGAGCGCTTTACAAAAAAGCGCCAGCCGAAAGAAAACGACTTCTGATCAGGATCGGACTAATCGCAGTTGTTCTATTTTTTGTAATTCGAGCAATCAATATCTATGGCGATCCACAACCGTGGGAATCGCAGAGCAGGGGATTTGTTTACACAGTTCTGTCGTTTCTGAACACGAGTAAATATCCGCCCTCATTGTTGTACTTGCTTATGACATTGGGGCCGGCGATTCTCGCGCTCGCAGTTTTTGAAGCAGGCAATACTCAAACTCCATCTGGGTTGCGTAAGTTCTTTGTCACTTTTGGTCGTGTGCCGCTGTTTTTCTATCTTTTGCAGTGGCCCACAGCTCACTTAATTTCCCTGATTCTCCACTATTCATTTGGCAAACCGACCTGGTGGTTATTTAAGACGCCGATCGATTGGAACAACATCGGGCCTGACATGGGATTCAATCTCGGAGTCGTCTATTTGAGTTGGATCGTAGGTGTGATGTTGTTGTATCCACTCTGTCGTTGGTTCGCAGAAGTCAAACAGCGAAGACACGATTGGTGGTTGTCGTACTTATGAGACGAGTTCTCATCACAACTTAAGCTGAGACGTAAAGGGATTTGGGTTCAATGAAGAACAAAGAAATTCGACTCGCCAGCCGTCCATCTGGTATTCCGACCTCCGACAATTTTCAATTCGTTGAAAGCGATACTCCAGTATTGAACGATGGCGATGTTCTTGTGCGTTCAATGTTTCTTTCTGTCGATCCGTACCTTCGAGGTCGGATGCGCGAAGGTAAGTCGTATGTTCCGCCCTTTGAAATCGGGC
>Ga0070671_100004307_pt1 | contig 11260 bp, 15 predicted proteins | sample KBSS73metaG_FD_65341 | JGI IMG/M metagenome (GOLD analysis project Ga0070671, IMG submission 65341) | Switchgrass rhizosphere microbial communities from Kellogg Biological Station, Michigan, USA - KBS S7-3 metaG | ecosystem: Host-associated > Plants > Roots > Rhizosphere > Soil ... | reverse complement strand
CGGGATTGGCCTTGATGAACGCGTCCTCGACAGAAGCAGGGCTGACGCTGAGCGGCGCTTGCAGATCGATGTATTCAGGCGGGATCTTCACCACCGCGCGCGCCTTGCGCACGGTCTCGAAGTAGGCCCGCGGCGAAACTCCCGAGCAAGTGCCGTGACGGTCCCACTCGTTGAAGATGAGGTGCGGTGCCGGCATCAGGTCGAGCATCGAGGAGACGATGCCGCGATCGAGCCGGGGCGCAGGCACTTGGCAATATTCGGGGAACCCTTTGGCGTATTGCGGCCACAGCCCGTGCACGACGAAGGAATAGGGCCGCTCGCCACATTGCGCCGAAGCGTTGCGTGATCCACCGCGCTCGGCCGACGCCGCACAAAATGACGGGGACCAGGATAGCGAGAGAACGTAGAAATCGAACTGTCCGGGCTCGTTCTGCCGCGAATCCTGGGCCGACGCTGGCGCAGCCATCGCAATGAAAAGGGCGGCGAACGCGGCGCGCAAAGTGAATCTGACCATCACGACCCTCCCTTACGCATTTGATCGCGACGTCAGCATATCGCGCTCATACGAACAAATCAAGAACAAACTTTTCGGACCGGAGTCGTAGCTAAGTCGCCAGCAATGGAGCCGCGAGCCAAGATCGCCCTCGCCAGCCCTGCTTCGTCGAGCAAACAAGTTCAGAGGGGGAAGGTTCGGCCAAGCTTTGATTTGCTGCGCGGCCCTTGTCCTTATTCTAAAAATAGGGTGTCCTGAAGTGCGACCGAGACAGAGGGGATCATCATGCGTACCGCAAGTGTGGCTTTGGGGATTATCTTGGGCTTTCTTTCGATCGCGCGGGCGATGCCGCTCGTACCATTGGCGGCCCAATCCCAGCCGGTTCGGGTTCACGGATGTCATCAGCACTATGCGCATGACGTGGACGGCTGGCATCGGCACCAGAAGGGTTGTGCGCTCCCAGGTCTGGCCGGCGGCAAAGCCCAAAGTCCAGTGAAGGACTAACGGCGCGCGTCAGTCCGTTCGCGACCTCTCCTCTCCGTTCTGCGAAGACAATCGCTGGCTGTGCGCTTGCCCATGGCGCGGCCATTGCATTGAATTAGCTAAGGCAATCCTTGCGGTAGCGCCACATAGTTCCGAGTTTTCAATTTTCCTTGCGCACGATCGGAAAACGGAACGGGTCGCGCGCTCCAGATTTATCAAGGGGCCACGAGGCAACGTCAAACTGGGGAGATCAACCCCATGGTCAAGCGTGACGAGTATCGACGGTTTGCTCTGCTTTGCCTCGGGCTCGCGAATACCGCACCCTGCCTCGCGGACAGGACGCATTTGCTGACGATGGCGGAGGCTTGGCTGGATCTAGCGGATCGCGCTGCCCGACAGCCCGCACGGTATACAGCTGCCCCGGTCGATCATCCGCTGGTCAGAAGAACACTCGGCACGGGCAACTCCACTTGAAACTCGACATCGCCTGCGGCGCCGCAGCAGCGGAGCGAGCCGTCTGGCACGAATACGAAAGAGCGCCCCCACCGTTCGCAGCGTCGGCTGCCTCCGGCCGGTAGAACCGCCGACGGGCTGGTCGTGGCGGCGGCCACTTTGCTAGTGTCGCCCCGCAACTGCATTGCAAATTCGCAAGGAGGCCGATGCCATGACTGTTTCGACCATTTCCGAGGAGCGCGACGACGAGATCCTGGCTCCAGGGTTCTCGGATGATGCGCTGGAACTTGCGGCCGAAATATCGCCCCTAAACCGCGCGAGCATCATGGCAACGTTCAACGACCCGACCCAACTCTGTTGCTGAACTTCCCTATCCAGAATGCTGTGCCTGTGCCTTCCAGGTCCTTCCAATGGGCTGGCAACGGCCTTTTCATCGAGAGCGGAACGATCAGCCGTTCTGCTGCGTTGCACCGTTCGCAGAGGGAATTGGAATAGGGCCAGATGGGGCGCGCCGAGCAGTATCGCTGGTTTGCGGCGCGATGCTTGGAGATCGCTCGCACCACGGGCGACGCCCAGACCAGAGCCGCGATGCTGCAAATGGCTCAGGTGTGGTCGCGCCTCGCCGACGAGACCGAACCGTTCGGCCATGAACCGCCTTCGGGCGCGGCTAGTTGAGCGTAGATTTTCGCGGACGCTTTTGCTCGGCTTCCACCGCCAGCCGTGACCAGACCACGGCCATCTGCTCCAAAACTGCCTTGTGTTGTTCGTCCTCGGCCCTCCTTGCAAGACGGCGACATTCCTCGGCGAATTTTCGGTAGTCCGCTGGGGTTTCCATGTGGGAACAATTCCCTGGCGCGACGTGCCGTTCCGGAACAAATTCCAGTGGCAGCTATGGAACTTTTCCGAGCCGCCGGGTTCCCGCCACAAAGTTTCTGCATCGCGGGGCGGAACCTTTTCCGGACTTTGTCCGGACGTCAGACGGCCTGGAGCCCTAGCGCTGAGGTAGGACTCCGGACTTTGTAGGAGGCCTAGGTGTGGACGATGAGACTGCCGATCGCAATTCTAGCGCTCGCACTGCTGACAGCGGGCGCGCAGGCGCAAGGCGGCCCCGGCCTGGGCGGCGGCGAACACGGCAAGCACGGACGTCAGCAAGCGGATAAGGGTGAGGCGCAGAAGCCCAAGATCGACGACAAGGCCTACAACGCCTCGCTACGGAATATTCCGGACAAGAAGTACGACGCTTGGCACGGCGTTCGCTGATGCCGGCCGCGTAACCTCAGGGCCTCGCTGCGCGGCAGTGCGGTTCGTACGCCCAATTGCGATCGAGCCCGACCACACAGAAATTGATGCCCCAATCCATGCCGGTCATGCCGGTGTCTTCGGCGATCGAGTAATAGATCTGATGTCGCCCGCCGTCATTGATCAGCGCGACGCCGCTGCAGAACCGCCGCGGGATGGACTGCGCCGCCCATGGCAACACCGCCGTCTCGCGGATGTCTTCAATGCCGACGATCTGGAGCGGGGAGTTCCAGAAGCGAGCCTCCTTGGTGTGGAAGTTCGCGATGATGCGATCGAGCGCCGGGGCGGCATCGCACGCCGGCATGTCGCGATCGTAACGCGGACCCGACAGCCAGAAATTCTTCTCTAGAAAACTTGCCGCCCAGGGCTGCGTGACGGACAGGGTGCTGAACGTCAACGCAAGCGCAATGCGCGCAATCCGGCCGAACATCGCTACTGGCCCCCAATGGCCCCTCGTCGCAACCCGAGCAACCGTGCCGCGCTCCCCCTGCCCGGTCAAGGTACAAAAAGGCCGCCGCTGCGGGTTGCCAGGCACCGTGGCTAAGCCGCCACGCTGCCATTGGCCGCGTCGCTAGGTGCGGCCACCACGAGGCACGCGCGCACTGGTCGCATTGGCGGACGGACACCCGTTCGACCCTGTCCACAGAAAACCCATGCACGACACGGGTTGACCACAGTTTTTACGCGACTGTGGCGGGTTACCGCGCTACCGGCGCCACGATCTCCCTCCTAAGCTTTCCACGTTGATTCGCCGGATTCGCGGGGCGTTCAGGGGTCCGATCGCGGTCTGGTTCTCATTTCCTGCGCCAGGAGTTTGCGCGTCCGCAGGGCAAAGCCGTGCGTGCGTCACGGTCGGTCGCCTTCACGCAAGGCGATCCGCCGAGGGCAAATCAACTCCCGGGGACAGGACATGGGTGAAGTGCACCGGCTGGTACCCTCCGAGACGGTTTTCGGCCTGCAAGCGGCCGGCCGCCTCCTGAACAAGATTTTCGCGCCATGGGTACAAGACCTCGCGCTGCTTGTGGAAGGCGTCGAAGCTGTTCGTCCTCCAGGAGCGCTGCCGGACTGGCAGCCTGGCGCGGTGGTGCGGTTGCCGTTCTCCAAGAAAAACTGCTGCGACGGTGAGGTGGTCTGCAGCCAGGCGCTGATGGCGCTCGCCGACACCGCAATGGTGATCGCGTGCTCGGCCGCCTGGAACGGCTACCGCCCGATGAGTACGATCGACCAGACCACGCATTTCCTGCGCCCGGTGAACTTCGACGTCATCGCCGACGCGCGCGTCGTGCGCATCGGCCGCAATACCAGTTTCGGCCGCGTTATGTTGCTCGGAGCTTCGGACAAACGGCCCGTCGGCATGGTGGCGAGCGCGTATTCAATGCTTTGAAAAATCGCGGCTAGATGTTTCCGCCGACGATGGGACAACGTCGCGAACAGGCCATCGACGCTTTCAATTCCGCCGTGGCGCTTTCAATTCACCGCCGGAACCCCTAAGCTAGCGGCCGTCGGGACGCGTGGGGAGGGGTTGGCGATGGTCCGCAGTTTTCTGTTTGTCATTGCGGTTGCGCTGAGCGTGTTCACCGCAGGCGGCGCGATGGCCGGCGCGATTTTTCTCGGCCCGGGCCCATGGCTCACCGGCAACGACACCGGCGGCATCATTCCCTACAGCCCCGAGGTGGCCGGGACCTACCGCGAAATGGCCGCCCAGTGGTGCGCCGGCTGGGGCCGCCTTTCGCATATCACCAGCGTCCATCGCATCTACGGCGACTACATAAGCTTCGTCTGCATCGACAAACCGTGGATGATCCACTGATTGCCGGCGACCTGCGCCGCCTCGCTCATACTCCGCGCCAGTCGCCGATAACGGCCTGAACAAGGGCGAGCGCCGCAACCGCGGCAGTGTCGGCACGCAAGATGCGCGGCCCGAGCGAGAGGCGGACTACGTTCGGCTGCTTCAGCAGTGCGGCACGCTCGTCCTCGGCGAAGCCGCCTTCCGGCCCGATCAGCACGGCGAGCGGCGATGGCGGTACGGCGCTGAGCGCGGCGACCGGGTTTGCCACCTCGGCATCCTCGTCACAGAACACCAGCCAGCGCGCGGCGTCGCGCTCCGCCAAAAGACGCCCGAATTCAATCGGCGGCGTGATCGCCGGCAGCGAAAGGATGCCACATTGCTCAGCCGCCTCGATGGCGTTGGCGCGCATGCGCTCGGTGTTGACGCGGGTAACCTGGCCGTGCCGGGTGAGCACCGGCCGCAGCAAGGCAGCACCCATCTCGACCGCCTTCTGCGTCATGTAGTCGAGCCGCGCCGCCTTGAGTGGCGCGAAGAGGTAGTGCAGGTCGGCCGCCGGGGTCTGGTCGCGCGTTCGTGCTCCGATGCGCAGCGCGGCGGGTCGCCGGTCCCCGACGATCGTGGCACTCCATTCGCCGTCGCGACCGTTGAAGACGAGGAGCTGGTCGCCTGCTCGCAGCCGCAGCACCGTGCCGAGATAGTGCGCCTGCGCGCGCTCGAGCGTAACGGTTGCATCGGCCTCAAGCATCGCCTCGACGTAGAGGCGCGGACCGCGAAAATCGTATCGGGCCATCGGGGAAAAGCCGGCAGTTTGCGATGGACGATCATAGGGAAAAACGCGATTCGGGTTTATCCTGCCGCCGTGGGCCGGGCGGTCTGCCCCCTTGTCGCCGAAATCCACGGGCTCTTAGTATCGGCAAGAGTCGGGAAAAGGACTTCACCATGAAGCGGAGCCTCGCCGCGGTATTCACCGTCGCCGCCCTGGCCGCGGCGCCCGGTACTGCACCGGCGCAGACTGGGACACCGGCGCAGCCTGGGACCGTGCAATGCAACGATTTCATGAAGTTGCGCAGCGACGCGGAACAAAAAGCCGGCGCTATCCGCAACGCCACCCAGCAAAAGTCTGACCGCAAGGACGTCTGTGCCCTGGTGCAGCGCTTCACCACCGCCGAAGCGGCGGTGGTGAAATTCCTCGAAGTCAACAAGACTTGGTGCGGCGTGCCCGACCAGGTGGTCCAGCAGGCGAAATCGAACCACGAAAAAACGTTGAAGTTTCGCACCGCCGTCTGCACCGAGGCTCCAGCCGCAAAGCCGAAGCCGCCGTCGCTCAGCGATGCGATCGGCACCCCGTCGGTCGATTCGGCGGACAACACCCGGACCGGGCGCGGCACCTTCGATACGCTCAACGGTAATCCGCTGGCAAAATGAACCGGGCGGCCGGTTCGGTCGCCGATGCGACCGGCAATTGGGTCGATACGCTCGCACCGGCCTGGTCCCGTCCTTACCTTCGGCTTGCGCGCCTCGACCGCCCGATCGGCTCCTGGTTGTTGTTGCTGCCCTGCTGGTGGTCGTCGGCACTCGCTGCGATCGCCGCGCACCGCGCGGCGCCGAGCGTGGCGCACCTCGCCCTGTTCTTCATCGGCGCCTTTGCCATGCGCGGCGCCGGATGCACCTGGAACGACATCGTCGATCGCGATCTCGACCGCAGCGTCGAGCGCACGCGCTCGCGGCCGATCCCCTCCGGGCAGGTGAGCGTCTTCCAAGCGGCGATCTTCCTGGTTCTGCAATCGCTCGTCGGGCTCGCTGTGCTGCTCACCTTCAACGTTTTCACCATCGCGCTCGGCATCGCCTCGCTCGCGATCGTGGCGGTCTATCCGTTCATGAAGCGCATCACCTATTGGCCGCAGATCGTGCTCGGCCTTGCATTCTCCTGGGGCGCGCTGATGGGCTGGGCAGCGCTCTTCGGCCGCCTCGGCACGCCGCCACTTCTCCTCTATGCCGGCGCCATCGCCTGGGTGATCGGCTACGACACGATTTATGCGCACCAGGATCGCGAGGACGACGCGCTCATCGGCATCAAGTCGACCGCCCTCCTGTTCGGCGAACGCACCAAGCCGATGCTCGCGCTATTCTATGCCATCGCAGTGGTTCTCATCGGAGCGGCGGGTGTCACCGCCGGCGCCGGCGCCATCTTCGGCTTCGGCCTTCTCGCCTTCGCCGCGCACCTCGCGTGGCAAGTGTTCAGGCTCGATATCGGCGATCCCGACCGCTGCCTTGCCGTCTTTAAATCCGACCGTCACGCGGGGCTGATCCTGTTCGCCGGCTTGTTGGCTGATGCGGCGCTGCGGCGGTTTGTCTGATGCTGTTTCCGGCCCAAGCTGCCCGAAGGCACGACCGGCCCGCATCTTGCCTTCGCCATTTCACCTGGAAGAAGAAGTCACTCTTTCGGCTCGCCGCGAGCAAGGTCCGCGTCCCCGGTTCGATCGAGCAAAGCGCTCAGACTCTTGCGCAATCCAGGAAGACTTTCCTCGATCGTGCGCCATACTGTTCGATCGTCGATGGTGGTGTAGCCATGGATCAGAATGTTGCGGAACGTGATGGCATGCGCAAGGTCCGGAATCTGGCGGGCCAAACTCGGCGCTGTCTTTTCCAGTTGACGGAGCGCTTCGCCGACGATCTCGAATTGCCGCTCGACTGCCGAGCGCAGCATACGGTCGGCGAGATAATCGTTCAGTTTCGCCCAGTGACGAATTCCGCAATTGCGTCCCACTGTCTCTTGCGTCCCAAAGATATGCACGCGGGTCACGGTCCATATATCGTCTCGACCGACCGCTGAATGCCCGCGCGGATAAACGGATTGCGGGTGCTGCCATCGGCCACGAGATCAACCGGCCTGCCGAGGGTAGCCGAAAGCGCGTCGCGCAATGCCCAAGAATTCGCCCAGCGACACGCCATCCGTCCGTTCGAACGCTACAATGAAATCGACATCGGATCGTCGCGGATCGAAATCTCCATTGCGGCCCGCCGAACCGAAAACCCCGAGTCGCCGAACCCCGAAGCGCCGGCACAGCGCGGCGATTTCCGAGCGGCGCTCGGTGATTAGAGGTAGCACCTCGTTCTCCTACCGGATGAGCCGGCCCAGTTTGGCCGAATGCCACCCCTCATCTGATGGCAAGTACTAAACGTCAAGGCGGCACTAGTGCGCGGGTGGCGGGGAAAATAAGCAGCGAACTCAGTCGCGGGCGATGATCTCGCGCTCGCCGCGATGGACAACGGGCGTTGACGCCGGCCCTCCCGGCCATCGACGCAACAGGCGCGTGGGGCGCCGGCGGGCGACGGCAGTGTTGCGGCGCCGGCGCGACGCCGGCGCTTCGACGCGCACGGCGCCGAGCCGCGTGAACGGCTCGCGCAGGCTTCCATCCTGTTCGGTGACGAGCAGCGGCAGCCCGAGCACGCGACCCCAGGATTGCCATTCGGCGACGATGTCGTCGCTCTCATTCGAAGCGTAGAGCGGCAGCGACAAGGCCGGATCGCCGTGCTCGAGCACGACCGCGACCGCTGTCGGCTTCTCGTTAGCCCTTGCGGCAAGGCGGATGGCGACGCCGCGGAAGGCGGCGAGCGGCAGATCGAGCGCCATGCGCATACCGCGCACCGAGCGGTGCAGGACAACGCGCTCGCGATGCAGATCGACGATACGCCGATGTTCGTCGGCTTCCGCATCCGCGGCTTCGAAACGCACTGGCAAGGAGAAAGGGTCGAGCCGCGGTGCGCGGCTCGACCCGGCAGCGAGCCTGCCGGCTTCCATTTTGACGCCTCGAAACTGAAGCTCCCCGCGGGCTGTTGCCGCCCGTTGTCGCGAGAATGCCCCACGGCGGTCGCAATCGGCTTAACAACGCTGGTTAATCGGCGGTATTCGCTGCCCGAACGGCCAGCATGATTGACGAGCGGTTGCCAACGCAGGGCGAATTGGCATATCGCCCGCCCGGTTTCCGGGTTGAATCGCGCGGCTTGCGGACACATTTTCCGGTTTGCCCGCGTTTTTCCCACCGTGACGGCGCCGTAACACCGATGTCATCGCTTCTCGATCAGTCCGCTACTGCCGATTTCGCCCAGCGTCTTGTCGCCGCCGCGCGGCGCGCGGGCGCTGATCAGGCCGACGCACTTGCCGTGCGCTCGATATCGCTCTCGGTTGATGTACGCGATGACGCCGTCGAAGAATCGCAGCGCTCCGAAGGCGACGACATCGGCCTGCGCGTCCTGGTCGGCCGCCGGCAGGCGGTGGTTTCGACGAACGACATCAAGAGCAACGGGTTCGAAGCGCTGGCCGAGCGCGCAGTCGCCATGGCGCGCGCCGCCCCCGAGGACCCATTCGCAGGGCTCGCCGACCCGGAGCTGCTCACGCGGGCCATGCCGGATCTCGACCTCATCGACCCTGATATGCCGGGCATCGACGCGCTCGAAGCGCGGGCGCGGGAAGCGGAGAGCGCCGGGCTTGCTGTCCCCGGAGTGACCAAATCGGGCGGCGCCGGCGCCTCGGCGGGCATCGCCGGGGTCGTGCTGGTGACCAGTCACGGCTTCCAGGGCACGACGATTTCCTCGCGGCACGGCGTGGTCATGACGGCGATTGCCGGCGACGGCACCGGCATGGAGCGCGACTACGAATTCTCCTCGGCGCTGCACGCCGCCGACCTCGACGGCGCGGGAATGATCGGGCGGCGCGCGGGCGAGCGCGCGGTCAAACGACTCAATCCGCGCAAGGTTGCGACCCGGCGGGTGCCGGTCGTATTCGATTCCAGGGTCTCGAATTCGCTCGTCGGCCACCTCGCGAGCGCCGTCAACGGGGCTTCGATCACGCGCAAGACGAGCTTCTTGCGCGACAAGCTCGGGGAAAGGATCTTCGCGCCGGGGATCGACATCATCGACGATCCACTGCGGCCGCGCGGCTTGCGTTCGCGGCCGTTCGACGCGGAGGGCGTCGGCGGCCGCCGGCGCCACCTGGTCGAGGATGGCGTGCTGAAAATGTGGCTGCTCGACTGCGCGACCGCGCGCGAGCTTGAGCTTGAAACCACCGGACATGCGCAGCGCAGCGTGTCTTCGACCCCCTCCCCCGGCGCGACCAACCTGCATCTTGCACCCGGCGACATGAGTCCGGAGAAGCTGATCGCCGCGATCGACGACGGCTTCTACGTGACCGACATGATCGGCATGGGCGTCAATCTGGTAACTGGTGACTACAGCCGCGGCGCCTCGGGCTTCTGGATCGAGAAGGGCGAATGCACCTACGCGGTGAGCGAGATCACGATCGCCGGACACCTTTCCGATATCTTCGCGAGCATCACTCCGGCGAACGATCTTGTCTTTCGTTACGGGACCAATGCGCCGACCGTGCGCGTCGAGGGACTGACCGTTGCCGGACATTGAGGTCGCCGATCCGGCGCACGCGGCCGTTCGCCTAGCCGAACACGTACGCGAAGCCGGGAAGCTCGCGCTTTCCATGTTCCAAACACCGATCAAGAGCTGGACCAAGGCCGGTTCATCGCCGGTGTGCGACGCCGACGTCGCCGTCGACAGATTGCTGCGCGAACGATTGAGCACTGAGGGAAACGGCGTTGCGTGGCTCTCCGAGGAAAGCGTAGACGATCCGGCGCGGCTTTCTGCACGCTATGTGTGGATCGTGGACCCGATCGACGGCACTCGCGCCTATCTCGCCGGGCTGCCGGACTGGGCCGTCTCCGTCGCCCTGGTCGCCGACGGGCGCCCGGTAACTGCCTGCCTCTACGCCCCGGTCACCGACGAATTCTTTATGGCGGTCGCCGGCAACGGGGCGACGCGCAACGGCGTCGCCATCGCCGCGTCGGGCGGAGCTTCAATCGCGCAGGCACGCATCGCTGGGCCGAAAGGATTGCTTGAACGCCTTGCCGGGGTTGCGCCGCCGTTCGCCGCAATGCCGCGGGTGCCTTCGCTGGCATTGCGGCTCGCCCGCGTCGCCCAGGGAACGTTCGACGCAGCCATCGCCGGCGGCAATAGCCACGACTGGGACCTTGCGGCGGCTGATCTTTTGGTGCACGAAGCGGGCGGCGCGATAACGCCCTTCGGGGGTGGGCCTGTCATCTACAACCGTCCCGTGCCGCGGCACGGGACGCTCGTCGCCGCCGGCCTAGACCGGCACGCGACGCTCATCGATCTCCTTAGGGATCGGCGGATCGCGCCCTCCTGAGTACGCTGTGTATGATACGCGAGCGTGCCCACGTGGAACGGCTAGGGACATTCGTGGGATCAAGACGACGACGGCGATCATTTGCTGCTGAACGCGCAACCAGCGGCCTTGCAATTTCCGCCCGCGGCATTTGCACTTACGGCGCCATTTCAGCTTCGTGCCGAGACGAACGTGCTCGACACCATCGGAAGCCGCGATAGCATGCCCGATACAGACGCCAAGGCGACACCGAAACAATTGCTTCACCTCGTCTTCGGCGGCGAACTGGAGAACCTGGCGACGAGCGAGTTCAAGGATTTCGACAAGCTCGACATCGTCGGCATCTATCCGAACTATGCCAGCGCTTACGCGGCCTGGAAGGCCAAGGCGCAAGGCACCGTCGACAACGCCCACATGCGGTATTTCATCGTGCATCTGCATCGGCTGCTCGATCCGCAGAGCCAAACGCCGTCGCGCTGAGGAGACGCATGCAGCTGTGGCGGCACATCACACGACAGCGATGGGCTAAGGTGGCGATTGGCGTAGCGGC
>Ga0070671_100004306_pt1 | contig 11266 bp, 7 predicted proteins | sample KBSS73metaG_FD_65341 | JGI IMG/M metagenome (GOLD analysis project Ga0070671, IMG submission 65341) | Switchgrass rhizosphere microbial communities from Kellogg Biological Station, Michigan, USA - KBS S7-3 metaG | ecosystem: Host-associated > Plants > Roots > Rhizosphere > Soil ... | reverse complement strand
AGGTCTTCACCGTCGATCTTGACCTCGGTGCCCGACCATTTGCCGAACAGGATCTTGTCGCCGGCCTTGACGTCGAGCGGCGTCAACTTGCCCTCTTCGCTCTTGGCGCCGGCGCCGACGGCGACGACTTCGCCTTCCTGCGGCTTTTCCTTGGCGGTGTCGGGAATGATGATCCCGCCCGCGGTCTTCTCGTCAGCCTCGACACGGCGGACGAGGACGCGATCATGAAGCGGCCTGAAACCCATGGGTCGTAACCCCTCTTCTCTCTTCAAGTTGAACATAGCCGCTGGCACTCCCTGCATGAGAGTGCCAGCGATGGGGCGCATATGGTTGCAGCCCGTCCGTCCGTCAACGGGTGCGTTGTCAGACGTGGTTTTGGCGGGTCAGTCCGAGACGGTCGCGAAGGAGCCAGCGCGCGAGCATCAGCGCCGCGACCGCGGCAAGCCCGCTCGCCAGCCCGACCCAGATGCCGACGCCTTTCCAGTCGGCCGCAAAAGCCAGCCAAGCCCCGATGCCGAGGCCAATTACCCAATAGCCGACAAGCGCAAACAGAAGAGGCCAGCGCGTATCGTGGAGGCCACGCAGCATGCCGGCGCCAATGACTTGCGCGCCGTCGACCAGCTGGAACGCGGCGGCGACGCGCAGAAAGCTGACTGCGAGCGCGATCACAACCGCATTCGCGGGCACGTCCTTCAGGAACAGGGTGATGAGCTGGCGCGGAATGCTCCACATGACCAAAGCCATCGTGCCCATGAACAGCAGGCCGAGCACCCAGGCGGTCCAGCCGGCACGGGTGATCCCCGCCTCGTCCTTGCGGCCGAGCGCCAAGCCGACGCGCACCGTCGCCGCCTGTCCGAGGCCGAGCGGCACCATGAAGGTCAGCGCCGCCAGCTGCAGCGCAACCGCGTGTGCGGCGACCGCCGTCGCCCCGATCCAGCCCATGAAATAGGCCGCAAGCGCGAAAACGCCGATCTCCAACCCCATGGTCGCGCCGATCGGCCAGCCGAGCTTGATCAGTGCCGCCGTCCGCTGGCGGTCGAACCGCCACCAGCGTCCGAACAAATGAAAGCGGCGGAATTGCCGGTCGGTGCAGATGACGGCGATCAGCGCGCCGCACATCGCCAGCCAGGTGACCGTGCTGCCGATGCCGCTGCCGACGAGCCCGAGCGCGGGGAGCCCCAGATGGCCGAAGATCAGCGCCCAGCTAACGAGGGCATTGAGGAGAATGCCGCAAATGCTCAGCCACAGCACGATTCGAGGCCGCTCCAGCGCGGCGACGAAGTTGCGAAGCAGCTGGAACAGCAGCCACGGCGCGACGATCCACATATAGGCGCGCATGAACGTCTGGCCTGCCGCGGCGAGTTCGGACGATATGCCCAGCGCCTTCATCAGGCCGCCGGCGTTCCACATCAGCACGCTATAAGGCGGCATAACAATCATGAGCAGCCACAGGCCGGCCCGAAACGTCCGCCGCACATCCCGCACAGCATTGAAACGCTGGCCGAGCGCGGTCGCCATCATCGGTGAGCTGGCCGTGATCAGCCCAAGCAGGAAAATGCTGAAGGTCCAGGTCAGGTTGAGCGCCAGCGTCGCCGCGGCCAACTGCATCGATCCCAGCCGGCCCAAAAGCAGGATATCGGTCGCCTGGATGAGCTGCTGCGTCAGGTTGGCGAGAATGAGCGGCCAGGCAAGCGCTAGCGTGGAGCGCAGCTCTTCCCGCCACGGCTCCTGACGCTGGCTCGTGCCTGTTGTCGCCGCGGCATCCATGCTGGAGGCGCCTAGCCGTCCCACCCCGTGTCGAAAAGGTTTGGCCGATAAGCCGCTCCTCCGCTAGCGACGAACGGCAAAACAACGAGGCGATTGTATGAAGTTCGTCGGCGCAATCTGGAAACTGCTGGTCGGGATCAAGGACGCACTGGTCCTGGTCCTGCTGATCATCTTCTTCGCCGGGCTCTACGGCGCGCTTTCCGCACGGCCGGCGCCGGTCAAGGACGGTGTGCTCAACCTTGCGCTGAACGGCAGCCTGGTCGAGCAGCCCGCGAGACGCGAATGGTCGGACGTCGCCGCCTCGGGCCGGCTCGACCAGTACCGTCTGCGCGACCTGGTAACCGCGCTCGACAAGGCGAAGGACGACAGCCGCGTGAAGGCCGTTGCGCTCGACCTCGGCGGGTTCACTGGCGGTGGTGCTACCGCCATCGGCGACCTTGCCGAAGCAGTTCGCCGAGTCCGCTCGGCCGGCAAGCCGGTCATCGCCTATGGCGTCGGCTACACGGACGACAGCTATGCCTTGGCCTCGGCGGCCTCGGAAATCTGGCTCAATCCGCTGGGTGGCGTGCTGATCTCCGGCCCGGGCGGATCGAACCTCTATTACAAGGGCCTGCTCGACAAGCTCGGGGTGACCGCTAACGTCTATCGCGTCGGGACCTACAAGTCCGCGGTCGAACCCTACATCCGCAACGACATGTCGCCAGAGGCGAAGCAGAATTACATCGCGCTCGACCAGGCCCGGCTCGAATCCTGGAAGCAGGAGGTCAAGCAGGCGCGGCCCAAGGCGAATATCGACCTGTTCCTGACCAACATGAACGGCGCGGTCGCGGCCGCGGGAGGCGACATGGCGAAAGCCGCCCTCAACGCGGGGCTGGTCGACCGCATCGGCGATCGCCGCGCTTTCGAGGCCCGGCTGGCGGACCTCGGCGGTGGGGCCGGCCCGCGCGGCCTGCCCTACAAGCAGATCAAGCTCGGTTCCTACGTGTCGGACGTTGTCGAAAAGTCGCCGAGCGGCCCGATCGGCGTGGTCACCATCGCCGGAACGATCGTCGATGGCAGGGCAGGCCCGGGTACGGCGGGCGGCGACACCATCGCCCGGCAGATCGAGGATGGCGTGCGCAACAAGGGCATCAAGGCGCTGGTCGTCCGGGTCGACAGCCCCGGCGGCTCGGTCCTTGCGTCCGAGCGCATCCGACAGGCGCTGCTCGAGGCCAAGTCGAAGAGAATCCCGGTCGTCGTGTCGATGGGCAGCGTCGCCGCATCCGGCGGCTACTGGGTCTCGACCCCAGCCGACTACATCTATGCCGAGCCATCGACGATCACCGGCTCGATCGGGGTGTTCGGGATCCTCCCGAGCTTCCAGGGGACGCTGGCCAAGCTGGGCGTCGGCGCCGACGGCGTGAAGACGACCCCGCTTTCGGGCGAGCCCGACTTGCTCAAGGGGCCGTCACCGGAAGCTAGCCAGCTGATCCAGACCGGTGTCGAGTCGATGTACGGCCGCTTCCTCAACATTGTCGCGCAGTCGCGTCACAAGACACCGCAGCAGGTCGACCAGATCGCACAGGGGCGCGTGTGGGACGGCGGCACCGCTCACCAGCTGGGCCTTGTCGATGGCTTCGGCGGTATGAACGAGGCAATCACAAAGGCGGCACAGCTGGCCAACCTCGGCAATGAGCGCGGAGTCCGCTACCTCGAACGGCAGCCGGGTTTCCGCGACCAGCTGATCGATGCGCTGACCGACGGCGACAATGACAACACCGCAGCCAATGATGATGCATTCGCCATGCTCGCGCGGCAGCCGGGCCAGCAGCTCGCTCTGGCGATCGACGAGGTCCAGTCGATCCTCGCCGGTCCGAGCATCCAGGCGCGCTGCCTCGAATGTGTGTCGGCGGAGCCGGCGCGGCCTCTCAACCGCCACGATCTCAGCCTGCTCGAGCTGTTGAAGTCTTGGCTCGGCTGATCGATCAATAGGGGGAATTTGCGAATGATTCCGCATCTGATTGCGCTTGCACTCGCAAGCACGGCGCCGGCCGCCACCGCGCGCAGTATCACGGAGCGGTCCGTTGCAGCGCACGAAGCATTCCTGGCGAGCGACGCCTTGCAGGGCCGGGGAAGCGCGACACGCGACGAGGCGATCGCCGCAGCCTATGTCGCCTCGCAGTTCCAGTCGTATGGGCTGACGGTCCCGCCGGGAATGAGCGGCTATCTCCAGACGGCAACGATCGTGAAGCAGAAGCTCAGCGGCGCGGTTACGCTCACGGCCGATGGCGGCCCGGTCGCACAGGCGACCCTGCTCATCGGCGCCGGCAAGGCGATCACCGGGACGCTGGCGGTCGTTAGGGAGCCGAAGGACCTGCCCAGTGCGCCGGTCGTACTGCTGACAGCCAACGCGTTCGACGCCATGCCGCTGTTCCGCGCGGCGCGGGAGAAGCATGTCGCGCTGCTGCTGATCCGCGAGAGCGAGGCGACGCGAAAGTTGGCGACGATGATCCGTGCGCCGCGCCTGCCGGCCTATCTCGAGGGCGAGACACCGCCTGACCAGCCGGCGATCGTCACCCTGCCAGACACGGCGGTCGACGCGCTGGCGGGCAAGGCCGGGACGGCGATTGCCCTGACCGTGCCCACCGCCGCCGACAAATCGCAGACCACCAATGCGATTGGCTATCTCAAAGGCAGCGATCCCAAGGCCGGGACGCTGTTGTTCTCGGCGCATCTCGACCATCTGGGGGTGAGGCCCGACGGGACGATCATGCACGGGGCCAACGACGATGCGTCCGGCACCACCGCGGTGCTCGAGCTCGCCGAGGCGCTCAGCTCGGGCAAGCGGCCGAAACGCAGCATATTGTTCGTCGCCTACGGCAGCGAGGAGATCGGGGAATATGGCTCGACCTATTTCGGTGAGCATCCGCCGGTTCCGCTCGCTGAGATCGTCGCCAACGTCGAGTTCGAGATGATCGGCGCGCAGGACCCGAAGCTGCCGAAGAACACGCTGATGATGACCGGATTCGACCGGTCGAACCTCGGAGCAGCGCTGAAACAGCATGGTGCGTTGGTCACCGGCGACCCTTACCCCGAGCAGCGCTTCTTCGAACGGTCCGACAATTATGCGCTCGCGCTGAAAGGCATCGTCGCGCACACGGTCTCGGGATGGGCCGTAACGCCCACCTATCATCAGCCGACGGATACGGTCGAGAACCTCAACATCCCGTTCATGACCAAGTCGATCCGGTCACTGGTGGCGCCGCTCGAATGGCTCGCGAATAGCAATTTCGTCCCGGCGTGGAAGCCGGGTGGGCGACCATCGCCAAGGAAGTAGCTTAGTCGGCGCGCTTGAAAGGCGTCGGCTTGCCAGCGGACATCACTTCATAACCGTCCGGAGTCAGCTTCCAGGAGGCGGCCATCGGCTGCTCCTTGCCGTCAGGCGTCGCATGGATCGTTCCGTTGAAGCGCCATTCGCCGGCGCCGAGTGTCGCGGTTCCGGTGCCGAGCCCACCGAGCGAATTCCAATATGTCAGAATGACCTGGGCGCCCTTGACGCTGTAGACCGTCTCTCCGGCATAAACGTCCTTACCGCCGATGGTGACGACGTGGCGGTCGCGGATGTGCTGGCCACCATAGACATTCTCGAAGCAATGCCTGTCGATGCCCTTACCGCCGGGCGCGGGGCCCGCGAAACAGTGCCCTATCAACGGAGCGAATGGCTGTAGCGGCGCCTGCGCGATCGGGCTGGCCGCGGCGGCCGTCACAAGGAATGCGATCATCGCTCACTTCCACTCGGTGAATTCAGTATAAGCGGAGAACTAAAGCGGGGGGAATGCAGATGAAATGGGTCGATCGCGGGCTCTCGTGCCTGCTCATCCTAGGTGGCGTCGGGCACACGCTCGGAGTGCTCGATTTCTACACGGAGCCGCAGACGCTCTTTTGGTCGCTGACGGCGAGCGAGCTCATCTTCCTGCTGGCGGCGATTAACCTGCTGCGCAGCTGGCGGCCGAACGATCGCGCGCTGGCGGCGATCACGGCCGTGGCGACAGCCGTCTATTTCGGCTTCACGCTGCGCTTCGGCCAGATCATCGGAAACCTGTTCGACTTCCGCGTGATCCTGTTCGGCGCGCTGACCCTGGGCCTGACCGCATTCAGCGTTCGCGACGCGGTCCAGAGGTCACCGCGTCAGATGTGAATCGGCTTCCCCTGGACCGCCATCGCCGCTTCCTTGAGCGCTTCGTTGTGCGTCGGGTGGGCATGGCAGGTATAGGCGATGTCCTCGCTGGTCGCGCCGAACTCCATTGCCTGTGCCGCCTGGGCGATCATCGTCCCGGCGACTGACGCGATCATCCACACGCCCAGCACGCGATCGGTCTTGGCGTCGGCGATGACCTTCACGAACCCGTCGGGCTCATGGTTGGTCTTGGCGCGGCTGTTGGCGAGCATCGGGAACTTGCCGACCTTGATCTCGCCATGCTCCTTCGCCTGCGCTTCGGTCAGGCCGACGCCGGCGATCTCGGGCATGGTGTAGACGACCGACGGGATAACATCGTGGTTCACGATGCCGGTCAGGCCCGCGATGTTCTCGGCAACGGCGATGCCTTCGTCCTCGGCCTTGTGGGCAAGCATGGGGCCCGGGATCACATCGCCGATTGCCCAGACACCCGGAACCGAGGTCTTGAAACTGTGGTCGGTCTCGATCTGGCCGCGCTGGTTGACCTTGAGGCCCGCCTTGTCGAGCGCGAGGCCCTCGGTGTTCGGCCGACGCCCGATCGAAACGAGCACGGCGTCCGCCTCGATCGTCTCGGCCGCGCCGCCCTTGGCCGGCTCGACCGTCAGCGCCGCCTTGCCGCCGTCGACCTTCACGCCGGTGACCTTGGTGCCGAGCCGGAACTCGATGCCCTGCTTCTTGAAGATCTTGTTGGCTTCCTTACGGACGTCGTCATCGAAGCCGGGCAGGATCTGGTCGAGGAATTCGACGCAGGTGACCTTTGCGCCGACCCGGCGCCAGACGCTGCCGAGCTCGAGCCCGATCACACCGCCGCCGATGACCACAAGGTGGCCGGGAACCTTGTCCAGCTCCAGCGCACCGGTCGACGAGACGACGATCTTCTCGTCGATCTCGACGCCCGGCAACGGCGTGACGGACGAGCCCGTGGCGATGACGATGTTTTTGGCGCGAACAGTGCGGTCACCGACCTTGACGGTATCGGCGCTTTCGAAGCTGGCGTGACCCTTCAGCCATTCGACCTTGTTCTTCTTGAACAGGAACTCGATGCCTCCGGTGAGCTGCTTCACCGCGTCGAGGCGCTGGGCGTGCATCGCCGGGAGATCGAGCTCGGGCGTGACCTTGATGCCCATCTTGGCCATCGCGCCACCAGCGGCCGCCTCGAAATATTCGGATGCGTGGAGCATTGCCTTAGAGGGGATGCAGCCGACGTTGAGGCAGGTTCCGCCGAGCGTCTCGCGGCTCTCGGCGCAGGCCGTCTTGAGACCGAGCTGCGCGGCGCGGATCGCGGCAACGTAGCCGCCGGGGCCGGCGCCGATCACCAGGACGTCGAAATCGTAATCAGCCATGAATATTCCTTAGAGATCGATGAGGAGCCGCGTCGGGTCCTCGATCGCTTCCTTGACGCGCACGAGGAAGGTTACCGCCTCGCGGCCGTCGATCAGCCGGTGGTCGTAGGAAAGCGCGAGATACATCATCGGCCGGGCGACGATCTGTCCGTCCTTGACGACCGGCCGCTCCTCGATCCGGTGCATCCCGAGCACCGCCGACTGCGGCGGGTTGATGATCGGCGTCGACAGGAGCGAGCCGAAGACGCCGCCGTTCGAAATGGTGAAGGTGCCACCCGCCATGTCGTCCGCGGTCAGCGAGCCTTCCTTGGCGCGCTTGCCGAAGTCGGCGATGGTCTTCTCGATCTCGGCGAAGCTCATGCGGTCTGCGTTGCGAACAACTGGCACGACCAGGCCCTTGGGGGCAGACACTGCGACCGAGACGTCGAGATAGTCGTGGTAGACGATCTCCTCGCCCTCGATGCTGGCGTTGACCGAAGGCACGTCCTTGGCGGCGAGCGCGACGGCCTTAACGAAGAAGCCCATGAAGCCGAGGCGGATGCCGTGCTTCTTTTCGAACAGGTCCTTGTAGCGGGCGCGGGCGTCGATGACCGCGCTCATGTCGACGTCGTTGAACGTCGTCAGCATGGCGGCGGTGTTCTGCGCTTCCTTGAGGCGACGGGCGATTGTCTGCCGCATGCGCGTCATCTTCACGCGCTCTTCCTTGCGCTCGCCTGCAGCGGCCGGAGCCTTGGCCTGCGGTGCCGGCGCTGCCGAAGCGGGAGCAGCGGGCGCTTTTGCCTGCGGCGCTGGAGCGGCAGCAGGCGTAGGGCCCGCCTTGCCCTGCGCAGCGGCGATGACGTCGTCCTTGGTCAGCCGCCCATCCTTGCCAGTGCCGCGAATGCTGGTCGGGTCGACATGATATTCGAGGACCGCGCGGCGGACTGCCGGCGACAAAGTGGTGATCTGGTCGTCGTCATGCTCGGCCTCCGCGACCGGCGCAGTCGCATCGCCGCGCAGCGCGGGAGTTTCGCCGGCGCCCGCCGGATTGGTGGTCGAGGCAGCAACGGCAGCGTCGGCCTTAGGCGCAGCTGGAGCAGCGCCGGCAGTCGTCTGGTCGATCCGCGCGATCACCGCGCCAACCGCGACCGTATCCCCCTCGCCCGCCAGCTGCTCGGTCAGCACGCCGGCGACCGGCGACGGAACCTCGACGCTGACCTTGTCGGTCTCAAGGCTGGCGATCGGCTCGTCCGCGGCAACCGTCTCACCGGGCTTTTTCAGCCACTGGGCGAGCGTCCCTTCGGTGATCGACTCCCCGAGCGCGGGGACTTCAACGTCAGTGGCCACTGTCTTCCCTCTTATTTTGCAGCGACTGCACCGGCCGGCTGGCTGGCTTTCGCATCATTTCCATCATGCCCGAGCGCCGCGGCGATCAGTGCCGCCTGCTCGGCGGCGTGGCGCTTGGCAAGGCCGGTCGCCGGCGACGCGCTCGCATCGCGGCCCGCATATTGCGGCCGCTTGCCCTTGAAACCGGCGTCGGCGAGGCATTGCTCCAGCAAATCCTCGACGAACAGCCAGGCGCCGTTGTTCTTCGGCTCTTCCTGAGCCCAGATAAGGTCGGTCAGCTTCGGCATCGCCTTCAACCGCTTGACCAACGGCTCCGACGGGAAGGGATAGAGCTGCTCGATGCGGACGATCTCGACGCCGAGATCGCCACCTGCGTCGCGCGCCTCCATCAGCTCGTATGCCAGCTTGCCAGAGCAGAGCACCAGCCGCCGCGTCTCGCCCTCGGCCGGTGGATCGAGGTCGCTGACGATGCGGCGGAAGTGGCTGTCCCCCGTGAAGTCGCTGAGCTTCGACACGGCGAGCTTGTTCCTGAGGAGCGACTTGGGCGTCATCAGAACCAGCGGCTTCCTGAAGTCCCGCCGCATCTGCCGCCTCAGGATGTGGAAGTAATTGGCCGGCGTGGTGCAGTTCGCGACCTGGATGCTGTCCTCGGCGCAAAGCTGCAAATAACGCTCCAGCCGTGCGGAACTATGTTCCGGCCCCTGCCCTTCGAAGCCGTGCGGCAGAAGCAGGACAAGCCCGCTCGCGCGAAGCCACTTGGCCTCACCGGCGGAGACGAACTGATCGATGATCACCTCCGCGCCATTGGCGAAGTCGCCGAACTGCGCTTCCCACAGCACAAGCGTCTGCGGGTCGGCGAGCGAATAGCCGTACTCGAAACCAAGCACGCCGAACTCGGACAACGGGCTGTCGCGGACTTCGAAGCGCGCACCGCCGACCGTGGTCAGCGGGATGTATTTGTCCGCCGTCTGCTGATCGACCCACACCGCGTGGCGCTGGCTGAACGTGCCGCGGCCGCTGTCCTGGCCGGACAAGCGCACCCCATGGCCTTCGGCAAGCAGGCTGCCGTAGGCGAGCGCCTCTGCGGTCGCCCAGTCGAACCCGTCGCCGCTTGCGAACATGTCCTTCTTCGCATCGAGGATGCGCTGGAGCGTCTTGTGGACGTTGAAGCCCTCGGGGACGGTCGTGAGGATGTTGCCGAGGCGCTGCACCTCGTCCTCGCCGATCGCCGTCGGGATGTTCCTGCGCCCAAGCACCGGCTCGTCGGGTCGGCCGAGCCCGGCCCAGCGGCCCTCGAACCAGTCCGCCTTGTTGGGAAGGTAGGAAAGCGCGCCCTGGAACTGGTCCTCGAGGTGATCGATGTAGGCCTTGGTCGTGCCGTCGATCCACGCCTGGTCGACTACGCCCTCCTCAACCAGCTTCTGGCCGTAGATCTGGCTGATCAGCGGATGCTTCTTGATCGCCGCATACATGAGCGGCTGAGTGAAGCTCGGCTCGTCGCCCTCATTGTGTCCGAAGCGGCGATAGCACCACATATCGATGACGATGTCGCGGCCGAAGGTCTGGCGGAACTCGGTGGCGAGCTTGCAGCAGAAGGTGACCGCCTCGGGATCATCGCCATTGACGTGAAGGATCGGCGCCTGGATGCCCTTGGCCACGTCCGATGGATAGGGCGATGACCGCGCGAACTGCGGCGAGGTCGTGAACCCGACCTGGTTGTTGATGATGAAATGGATCGTTCCGCCCGTGCCGTAGCCGGGCAGGCCGGAGAAGCTGAGGCACTCCCACACCACGCCCTGGCCCGCGAATGCTGCGTCGCCGTGAAGCAGGATTGGAAGCACGGTCTTGCCATGCGCGTCGCCGCGGATGGTCTGCACCGCGCGCACCTTGCCGAGCACGACCGGGTCGACCGCTTCGAGGTGCGACGGGTTGGGCAGTAGGGACAGATGCACCTTGTTGCCGTCGAATTCGCGGTCGCTGCTGGTGCCGAGGTGGTATTTGACGTCGCCCGAGCCGCCGACATCCGCGGGATTGGTCGCGCCGCCCGCGAACTCGTGGAAGATCGCCGTCGCCGACTTCCCCATGACGTTGGTGAGGATGTTGAGGCGGCCGCGGTGGGCCATCCCGACGTCGATCTCGGTGACACCGAATTGGCCGCCGTACTTGATTACCGCCTCGAGCGCCGGGACTGCGCCTTCGCCCCCGTCGAGCCCGAATCGCTTGGTGCCGACATATTTCTTGGCGAGAAATTTCTCCCACTGCTCGGCATGGATGACCTTGGTCAGGATCGATTGCTTGCCCTCGGGGGTGAAGACGATCTCGGCGTCCTTGCCCTCCATCCGCTCCTGCAGGAAGCGACGCTCGTCGACGTCGTTAATATGCATGTACTCGAGGCCGACGTGGCCGCAGTAATTGCGCTGGAGGACGCGGACGATCTCGCGCACCGTCGCTTGCTCGAAGCCGAGCGCGCCGCAAAGCCAGATGGGCCGGTCGAGGTCGTCGTCGGAGAAGCCGTGATATTCGGCGGTGAGGTCCGCGGGTACTTCGCGCCGGGTCAGCCGCAGCGGATCGAGGTCGGCGGCGAGGTGGCCGCGCACTCGATAGGTGCGGATCA
>Ga0070671_100004305_pt1 | contig 11267 bp, 9 predicted proteins | sample KBSS73metaG_FD_65341 | JGI IMG/M metagenome (GOLD analysis project Ga0070671, IMG submission 65341) | Switchgrass rhizosphere microbial communities from Kellogg Biological Station, Michigan, USA - KBS S7-3 metaG | ecosystem: Host-associated > Plants > Roots > Rhizosphere > Soil ... | reverse complement strand
AACGGCTACTGGATGTGCGACATCGGTCGCTTTCAGTACCACTGGATCGAGGGCGAGTCGCGTCTCCGCAAGCCGATGCTGCGACAGGGCGCGGAACTGCAGCCGGTGGCGTGGCACGATGCGGAGCCCAAGCTGCGGGATCGCATTCAGCAGGCGGGCTCGGCCGATCCCGAGTCGGTGCGCTTCCTCGTCTCGGCGCACGCCTCCACCGAAGAACTGTTCGTGCTCAAGGACATCGTCGTGGGCATGGTCGGCCCCGACGGCCTCAAGTCGGTCGCAGTCGCCTGGGCCCGCAGCGACAAGCCGCAGCCGGCCGGCAACAAGTTCCCGATCCCCGCGATTGACGCGCCCAACGTCGCCGGCGCCCGCGATCTCGGATTCGACGTCGGCGACGGCCAGACGCCGAATCTTGCGGGGCTGAAGAGCGCCGTGGCGGCGGGAAAGGTCCGGGTGCTGTACGTGGTGAGCCCGGGCCCGGACGGCTCGCTCGGCGACACGTCGTGGATCGTCGAGGCGCGCCGCGCGGGGACGCTGCCGGCGCTCGTCGTGCAGGGCGTGGTGATGAACGAGCTCGTCGCGGCGGCCGACATCGTGCTGCCCGGCGCCGCGTTCGTGGAAAAGGACGCCCTGTTCACCAACGATCAGGGCCGGGTGCAGGCCGTCTCGCGCGCCATTGCCCCGCCCGGAGAGGCGCGCGAAGACTGGCAGATCCTCGCCAACGCGGGGCGGGCGCTGGGGCTGCCGCTCGGCTACCAGTCGTCGGCCGACGTGCGGCGCGCGATTGCCGCCGCGATCCCGAACGGCCCGTATGCGTCCGCCGAGAGCGTGCCGTTCTCGCGCCCGGTGTCGGCGCGGCACTGGCTGCAGGCGTCGAACCCGTCGGAACGGTGGAAGTGGGACTTCATGTATCAGGACCTGCCGCCCGTGAAGGGGCACAACGTCCAGCTGGAAGGGCTGCAGAACCTGATTCCGCTCAAGCCCGTCGGCTGACCATGAAGTGGAGCGGGCTGGCGGCGCTCGTCCTGCTGCTGCTGTCGGCCTTGCCTGCACGGGCCCAGCTGCAGAGGGTCAAGGCCGACCTCGCCACCGAGACGGAATCGGAGGCGCGCGCCGGCGGGCGCGTTCGTGGCCTGATCGAGGTCAGCGTTCCGGAAGGCTTCCACCTCCAGTCGAACGCGCCGCGCGATCCGTCGCTGATCGCGACGACGCTTACCTTCCAGACGGTTCCAGGCGTGCGCGCGGAGGAAGTCGTCTACCCCAAACCGACGGATTTCACTCTCGATGGGCAGAGCGAACCGCTCGCCGTCTTCGAGCGCCGCTTCCTGGTGGGCGTGGAGTTCTCCGTGGCGGGCGGCACGGCACCGGGACCGATCGAAGTGCCGGCACGCTTCCGCTATCAAGCCTGCAACGACAAGCTGTGTTTCCCGCCGGTCACGGCCGACGTCCGCTGGACGGTCACCGTGGTCGGGGCCAAGGCGCCACTGACACGCCGGCAGCCGGATCTGTTCAAGCAGATCGCGTTTGGAAGCGGCGCGCCGCCGCCGCAGGAAGACACGCCCCCGATCACGCCGCTCGAAACGCCGCCGTCGAATAGTGCGGCGACGCCCGCGACGCTCGCCGACTTCGCGGTGGTCTCCACCGCCGGCGGCTACATGAACCGCGACGCGTTCCTGACCTTCGTCAGAAACGCCGAGCAGGGCGTCAAGGAGCGCGGCCTGTTCGAGGGGCGTGGGCCGGTCGCCATCCTGCTGCTCGTGCTCGTCGGCGGGCTGGCGCTCAACCTGACCCCCTGCGTCCTGCCGATGATTCCGATCAACCTGGCGATCATCGGTGCCGGCGCCAAGGCATCCTCACGCTCGCGCGGCTTCGTCCTCGGCGGCGTCTACGGCGCCGCGATGGCCGCGGTTTACGGAATCCTCGGCGTGGTCGTCATCCTCACCGCGGGGACGTTCGGCACCATCAACGCGTCGCCCTGGTTCAACGTCGCGATCGCCCTCGTCTTCGTCGCGCTGGCGCTCGCGATGTTCGACGTCTTCGAGATCGACTTCTCGCGCTTCTCGTCATCGGTCGGAACAGGCGGCGCGGGCCGCGGATCGCTCGCGCTGGCATTCGGAATGGGGGCCATTGCCGCGCTCCTCGCCGGTGCCTGCGTGGCGCCGGTCGTCATCCAGGTCGTGCTCTTCTCGAGCAATCTCTACGCACAAGGCAGCGTCGTGGCGCTCGGCCTGCCGTTCGTCCTCGGCATCGGCATGGCGATCCCGTGGCCGATCGCCGGCGCCGGATTGACCCGGCTGCCGCGGCCGGGGGCGTGGATGGTGCGCGTGAAGCAGGCGCTCGGGATCGTGATCCTCGCCACCGCGGCCTACTACGGGTACCTCGCCTATACCCTCTTCGCCGATCGCTGGGTGGACGCCGGCGAGGTGACGTCGAGCGTGGAGGCGCTGGTGAAGGACGGCTGGCACGCCTCGCTCGACGAGGGCCTCGCGGTGGCGCGGCGCGAAAAGAAGCCCGTGCTCGTGGACATGTGGGCCACGTGGTGCAAGAACTGCCTCACGATGGACAAGACCACGCTCGCCGACCCGGCGGTCAAGAGCGCGCTCGACGGCTACGTGAAGATCAAGTTCCAGGCCGAGCACCTCGACGAGTCGCCGGCGCGCGAAGTCATCGAGCGGTTCGGCGGGATCGGTTTGCCCACCTACGCCATCCTGCGACCGTAAAACGTTCGTCCGCGCGCGTCGCGCTGCCTTCTTCCTGTTATCCTGTCCGAGGAGTCTCAAACTCATCTGATGCACCGGCGCGCGCTTCGCCACGGTCTCGTCGTGTTGCTGTTCGTCGCCGCCGCCGGAGCGGCGGCCTTTGCGTGGAGCGTCGATCAGCAGCTCGCCGCCATCGCCGCCGCGGAGCATCGGGCCGACTCCCGTTTCGACACGCTCGTGCAGTCGATCGCCCGCTTCGACGCCGCCCAGCAGCTGTTCGATCCCGCGCGTGAGCCCGAAACCGACTGGTTCGTTCGTGTGAGGCGACTCCTCGGGCAGATCGAGTCGGAGGCCAAGGGGCTGCATACGTCCGCCGCCTCTTCGTCGGCCGCGCGTACCTTCGACGACATCACCGCGCGCGTGGTCTCGGCCGTCGCCAGGGCCGAGGAAAACCTGCGCGACGGCCACGATCTGATGGCGGCCGACCTGGTTCAGGACGAAGCGAAGCCAGGCGCCGAAGCCATGCGGGCCGCAGTCCTCGAGTGGCGCGCCGCCGAGGCGAATGCCACGGAAGCCGGGCGCACGGCGATGGTGCAGCAGCTCTGGATGGTGCTCGGCGGCACGCTGGGGTTCTGGGCGATCGGCGTGCTGCTGCTCGCCCCGCATCAGGCGGCCGCCGCACCGGCCGCGGCCGCGAGCCTGTCTATCCTGGCGGAACCCGCGGCGGAGACAATGATTGAGCCGCCCGCGGAGGCAACACCCGTCCACACCGCACCGATCGAAGGGATGGCCCAGGCGATCGATCTCGTTCCGGCGGCGGAACTCTGCGCCGACATCGCCCGCGCCGACAGCGGCGAAACGCTGTCCGCGCTCGTGGACCGCGCGGCAGGCGTCATCGGCGCGAGCGGCATCGTCGTGTGGCTGGCCGGCAGCCAGGAAGAGCTCGTGCCCGCGCTCGCGCACGGATACGGTCCGCATGCGCGTGGCCTGCTGGGCACGCTGCCGTTGTCGGAGGAAAACGTGACCACGCGCGCGTGGCACTCGGGTGAGCTGCAGTGCGTGGAGGGCGACGCTCGATCGCGTGCGGCGCTCGCGGCCCCGATGTTCCAGGGGCCGCGCCGCACGGGCGTGCTGGCCGTGGAGTTGACGGATGGCCACGAGCCCGGGCCGCTGCCACGGGCGCTCACCAGCATTCTCGCGGCGCAGTTTGCGACCGCGTTGTCGCCGCAGTCCGACGCCGCGGCTACCCAGCCGCTCGAAGCGACGGGATCGTAGCGCGCCTCAAATCGATCGTCCGCTGCGAACGACCGGGCGTTCGCGTTCGGGCATCGTCGCCGTCAGCTTCAGCTCCTTCCGGTCGCGCGTCACGGTAATGGCCAGCGAGCCGCCGGCGTCCGCGCGCCGCACCTCATCGAGCACGTCGGAAGGGTCGCCCACCGCCCGGCTGTTGATCGAGGTGATCACGTCGCCCGCCTTCAGCCCCGCACGCCCCGCCGGCGAGTCCATCTCGACCGATGTCACGAGCACGCCGCCCTTGACGCCGAAGTAGGTAGCGAGCTGGTCGCCCACGCTCGACAGCGCTACGCCGAACCGCCCGCGTGGACCGGTGTACCAACTGCCGAATCCCCGGCCGCCGGGGCCGTCGTAACGGAACTCGAAGTTCTTCGCCATGTCCTTGAGCTGACGGTCCAGCCCGCTCAAATCCGGCAGCGTGAGGGAGCGATCGTTCGATGGCGTGAGGTCGATGGTCCGGCGGTTCCCATCGCGAACGATGGTGCTCTTCACGGTGCGACCGTCGGGGCTCTCCCGCACCAGGCGTGAGAGCTGTCGAGCGCTGCGCACGCGCTCGCCGTCGAACTCCACGATGATGTCGCCGGTCATGATGCCTGCCTTCTCGGCAGGGCCGCCGCTATCGACCCGCGTCACGTACGCGCCTTGCGCGGGCGACAGCCTGGCGCGCTGCCCTTCCTCGGCGGTGAGGTCCCGTACGTCCACCCCGATCGAGCCGCCGATGCCGTCGATCTGGACCCGGCGCGGTTCGAGCCGCTGCACGCCGCGGTCCTGGGCCCACGCCACCGAAGACCCCGCCACTCCGGCGACGCTCATTGCCGCCACCACGAGCCCGGCCCCTGTCAGAGCCGGCAACACCCTTCCCAACCGCGACTTCATAAGTACCTCCGCTCTGCCTCTCAGCTCTCTGACGGGGTGAACCCGGCAAAAGTTGGCATAATTCGCCCCTATGCCCAGGGACGACTCGAAGGCCCGCATTCTGGAGCGCGCGGAACGGGACCAGGTCAAGTTCATGCGGCTCCAGTTCACGGACATCCTGGGGTCCACCAAGAATGTCGAGGTGCCGGATCGGCAGTTTGGCGAAGCGCTGGACGGACACATCACGTTCGACGGCTCGTCCATCGAGGGGTTCGTGCGGATCGAGGAATCCGACATGTACCTCAAGCCCGATCCCTCCACTTTTCAGGTCCTGCCCTGGACCTACGCGGGATCGGAGCGCGTGGCCCGGGTCATCTGCGACATCGCCAACCCGGACGGGACGCCGTTTGCCGGCTGTCCACGCTCCACCCTGAAGCGCGCCATCGACCTGGCCGCGTCGCGCGGCTTCGCGATGCGCGCCGGCCCCGAGGCCGAGTTCTTCCTGTTTCAGCGGCGGGACGGGCAGCCGACCACCGAGACGCACGACTCGGGCGGCTACTTCGACCTCACGCCGGTGGACCTCGGTGAAGACGTGCGCCGCGAGATCGTCCGCTCGCTCGAGCAGATGGGATTCCACGTCGAAGCCGCACATCACGAAGTGGCGCCGGGCCAGCACGAGGTGGATTTCCGGCACGACGACGCGCTGCTCACCGCCGACAACGTGAGCACGTTCCGCTTCGTCGTGAAGAACGTCGCCAGCCGACATGGCCTGCACGCCACGTTCATGCCGAAGCCGGTCTTCGGCGTAAACGGCAGCGGCATGCACACGCACCAGTCGCTGTTCTCGCGCGGACGCAACGTGTTCTACGACGAGAAGGCCGAGCGTCAGCTGAGCGCGTCGTGCCTGCATTACGTGGGCGGGCTGCTGAAACACGCGCAGGCGTTCTGCGCCGTCACCAATCCGCTCGTGAACTCCTACAAGCGGCTCGTACCCGGCTACGAAGCGCCGACGGCGATCGCGTGGTCCGAGCGCAATCGCAGCCCGCTCATCCGCGTGCCGGTCGGACGCGGACCGAAGACACGGATCGAGCTGCGCATGCCCGATCCGTCGTGCAACCCGTATCTCGCCCTCGCGGTGATGCTGCGGGCCGGCCTCGACGGGCTCGAACGCCAGCTCGATCCAGGCCCGCCGGTGAACAAGAACATCTACAAGATGAGCCATCGCGAGCGCCGGCACCTGCGGATCGACGAGCTGCCGGGCAACCTGAGCGAGGCGATCGACGAGCTCGAAAAGAGCGCGCTGATGAAGGACACGCTCGGCGAGCACATCTTCGACCACTTCATCACCGCCAAGCGCACCGAGTGGGACAGCTACATCCGGCAGGTCTCGCCGTGGGAGATTGAGCGGTATCTGAACACGTACTAGGCAGCGGGTCGGGTGTCCTCAGTCACTGACGCCGAGAGATGACGGCGCTGGTTTCGAGCCGTCTGAAGCGGCGTTTTTCCGAATGTTTTGCCCGTGCGGTGACGGGCACGCTCTTTGAAGGTCCGCTCACCGGTCGCGCCGGGCCACCGGGATGCGTAACCTTCAGGCAGGCGCTGGCATCGCCGCATTCCGGCTTTGCACCTTCACGGCTCGCGCGCGACCATCGCAGATCGCCGCTTCTTCGTCCCCCCCGACGCGGTGAGGAGTGAGCATCATGAGACTTTTGACGCTATGCCCGCCCGGAGGGCGGGCCATTAGACACTGCCCTAGCGAGGCGGAGCCTACACGCTCGTCGGGCCAAGGCGGAGCCTCGCTAGCGCTGGCGCTCGTGAGCGCGCTGTGGCTGGCCGGATGTGCGTCCTCGGTCCGCATCGCCGAAATCAAGACGGACCCCGGACGATTCGACCACAAGACGGTGGCCGTCAAGGGCACGGTCACGTCCACCTACGGCGTGGCGCTCGTTCCCTTCCAGTACTACAACGTGGACGACGGCACCGGCGAGATCGCCGTGTTGTCGCGCAGCGTGCGCAGCATGCCGGCCAAGGGCGCGCGTGTGGAAGTGAAGGGGCGCGTCGGCGAGGTGGCGTCCTTTGGAGGCCGCAGCCTCGGCCTCCACATCGAGGAGCAGAGCCGCAAAGCGAAAGACTACTGACGCTGGTCGGCTCAGGGCTCAGGACTTAAGCCGGCCTAAGCCGTAAGACTTAAGCCTTGAGCCCGTTGTAGCGCACGGCCACAACGGTCATGTCGTCGGTCTGCGCGGCGCCGCCGCGGAACTCCATCACCGCGTCGAACATCGCATCCACGATCCTCTGCACCGAATCGTGGCGGTGCCGGGCCACCACTTCACAGGCGCGCCTGGCACCGAACTCGGACCCCCGCTCGTCCGAGCTCTCGAAGATCCCGTCCGTGCAGAACACGAGCAGATCGTCTGGCCGAAGCTCGAGCTCCATCTCGTCGTAGGTCACCCCGGCAAACGAGCCGAGCGGCACGCCGGGCAGCTCGATCTGAGAGCAGTGCTCGCCGCGGCAGTAGATCGGGTACGGAAGGCCCGAGTTGGCGAGCGTGACGACGTGGCGATCGAGGTCGAAGAACGCGTAGCAGAGGGTGCAGTAATACTCCTCGAGCTGCCGCTCGTGGAGAATGGTGTTCATCGCCTGCAAGACGCCACCGACGCGGAAGAGATCGGGTGAAAATCGCCGCCGCATCGTACGCGAGCGCACGAGCTCGGCGACGAACCCGCCGTACAGCGCCGCGGGCGCGCCCTTGCCCGAGACGTCGCCCACCGCCACCGCCAGCGTGCGCGGATCCGGCATGAGGAAATCGTAGAGGTCGCCCCCCAGCTCACGCGCGGGCTCGATGCGCGCGGCCACGTCGACGTCGTCGAGCGGACGCGGCAGCTCGGTGGGCAGGAGCGCCATCTGCACGCGCTGCGCGAAGCGGAGCTCTTTTTCGAAGCGCTCCTCGTTCCGCCGTACTTCTTCGTAGAGCCGCGCATTGTCGATCGCCACCGCCGCCTGGCTCGCGAGCAGCGTCAGCAGCTCCTTGTGCTCCTTCGTGAACGCGTCGAGCTCCGGGCTCTCGAGATCGAACACGCCGATGCAGCGATCCTTGATCAGCATCGGAATCACGAGCTCCGATCGCGCGTCGTCCACGAGGTTGATGTAGCGCGGGTCCTTGGAAACGTCCGACACGAGCACGGCTTCGCGGTGCAGCGCCGACCAGCCGACGAGGCCGTCGCCGAGGCGCACGTGCCTCGACTCCGCGCCTTTTCCGTAGCGCACCGCCAGCTTCATCTCCAGCTCCAGGCTGGCCTCGTTGAGCAGCAGGATGCCGAAGGTGCGATAGTCCACGAGCCGCTTGGTCAGGCTGGCGATGCGCGTCAGCAACGCGTCCAGGTCGAGAATCGACGACATCTCGCGGCCGATCTCGGCCAGGGTCTCGAGCGTATCGACGTACTGCCGCTCCGACCGGAACAGGCGCGCGTTCTCGATGGCCACGGCGACGTGCGCGGCAAACTGCCTCAAGAGCGCTTCGTCCTGATAGGTGAACGCGCCCTCCGACTCGTTCAGCAGATTGAGCGCACCGATCACCTTGCCCTTGCGGCGCATCGGCACCGCGAGCTGCGACAGCATGTTGCGCAACGGGCCCATGTAGCGCGGCTCCTGCCGGATGTCGTTCACGAGGATGGGACGACCCTCCTCCACGGCGGCGCCCACGACGCCCTGCCCGACCCGCAGGCGCATGTTCATCAGCGCCGCGTCGGGGTAGCCGACGGCGTAGGCGATGCGCAGCTCCTGCTTCTTCTCGTCGAGGAGATAAACGGAAAAGGCGCTGAACTTCGTGAGCCGGGCGATGAGCTGTGGAATCTTGGCCAGCAGCTCCTCGAGATCGAGAACCGCGGTGACCTCGCGCCCGAGCTCGAACAGCGTAGACAGCAGCTCCGACTCGCTGGCGGGCTTGGGGCCGCCGCGCGAGTCCGCTGCGCCGGGCGCGGGCTCACTCATAGGGAACGGAAGGTCTCATCGGCGGATGGTCGTCTCCGGCTCGCTGGGAATTATACTTTCGGGGTCGATGACGCCGCTGACGCTGCCGCTCGAATACGAAGCGATTGCACGGATTCTCCCGCACCGCTACCCGTTTCTGCTCGTCGATCGCATCACCGAGCTCGAGCCTGACCGCCGGATCGTCGGCATCAAGAACGTGGCGCACAACGAGAGCTTCCTCGCCCGTTCCCCAGGCGAACCGCCAGCCGTGCCGCCCACCATCCTCACCGAATGCGTCGCACAGGTCGGCGCGATTCTGATCCTGTCGAAGCCCGAGAACCAGGGAAAGCTGATCCTCTTCCGCGGCATGGAGCGGGTGCGCTTCCGGCGGCCGGTTTACGCCGGAGACGTGGTGGAGATCGAAGCGCGCGTGAAGCGTCTTCGCAGCCGCATGGGGCAGCTCGAGGGCTTCGCGCGCGTCAACGGCCAGGTGGTGGTGGACGGCGCGATGACGTTCGCGCTCGAGTAGAGGCCTGCAGGCGGACCTGAAGGTCCGCCTCTACGCCCTCGCGGACGATTCCTCCGCAACGCAGACGCGGTTGCGGCCAGCCCGCTTGGCGCGATAGAGGGCCGCGTCCACCCGAGCGATCACGGCCAGTGGATCCACCTCGCCGGCATTCGTCTCGGTGACGCCGAAGCTGGCCGTGAGGACGACCTGCCCCTCGGCCCACGGGATCGGATCCTTCTCGATCGCCTTGCGAAGGTTCTCGCAGACGAGTTTGGCGCCGGCGAGCGGCGTCTCCGGCAGCAGCACGATGAATTCGTCGCCGCCGTAGCGGCACTTGAGGTCGCCGGCCCGCGTGGCGCCGCGCATGCGATCCCCCACCGCGGCCAGGACGGCGTCGCCGCACAGATGACCATGGCGATCGTTGATCAACTTGAACGAGTCGAGGTCGAACATCAGCGCCGACAGCGGCCGCTTCGTGCGGCGCGCGCGCTTCAGCTCGATATCGAGCGAATCGATGGCGTGGGTGCGGTTGAAGCAGCCGGTCAGCCCGTCCTGGAGCCCGTTCTCGTGCAGTTCCTGCAGCAGCTCGGCGTTCTTCAGCGACGCCGCCAGCAGCGCCACCGCGGTGGTGAGCACGCTCCGCTGGTGCGCGGTGAGCGGCGGCTCGGACGCGAGGCCCAGCACGCACACCGGCGTGTCGGCGATGACGACCGGGAAGCAGTCGTCGTCGGTGGGCAGGTTGACCTGCAGACCGCCTTCGCCCATCGCGCGACGGGCGGCGCGCTCGCGATCGGCCGGGGCCGTATCGCCCACCGTCATCAACGGCTCCCACACGCCGGCGGTGCGAATCATCACCCAGGCGCGACGGTTGGGCACGAGGAGCGGAATATGCGTGGCCGCGGCGGCCGCCACCGACTTGAGCTCGGGGAGGCGGGTGAGCGCGTGCGCGAAGTTGACCAGGCGCGACGTTTCCTCGGCGCGCTCCAACGCCTCCTTCGACGCGATCGCGGCACCGAGAGCGACTCCACTGAGCTGGCGGCGCTGCCGCCACTGATACAGGCCAAAGACGGTGGCTGCGATGATCGCGGCCGGCATGAGCCGGAGATCACGAACTTCCGGAACGGTGGCGATCCATTCGAAGAGGGCCGCCGCCGGCCTCGACAGCAGCACGTAGCTCACGATCGCGACGCCGAGCGCCAGGAACGGATCGCTGCGGTTCGAGTAGTAGATCCCGTTCTTCACGTTCAAGTTATCGGCCTCGGCCAGCGGCCACATCACCGCCGTTAGCCACAGTCTGTCGCCCCATGCGGCAGATCGGTTACGATGGCGCCGATGACCTCACGACTGCACGCAATTGCCCTCGCGGCCACGGTGGCCGTTCTTCCGGCGGCGGCCGACGCGGGGCAGCACGAACACGGTGCCGCGGCGGGGCCCGCCCTCGGGGCGGGCGCAAACATCGTTGCCTCGCACGCCGTGGCCGCCAACGCCGCGCCGTTTCCGCCCAAGGCCGCGATCGGCCCGCTGCCGCCGCTGCCACGAGTCGGATATGCGCCGGCGCGCCCGATGGAAGTGGTGCAACAGGTCTTCGAGTTCGCGGCGCGGCACCCCGAGGTGCTCACGTATGTCCCGTGCTACTGCGGCTGCGAGAATCCCCAGCTCGGTCACAAGGGCAATCACGACTGCTTCGTGAAGTCGCGCGCCGCGAACGGCATGGTCACCGAGTGGGAGCCTCACGGGATCGGCTGCCAGATCTGCATCGACGTCGGCCGCGAAGCGATGCTGCTCTTCAACTCCGGCGCGTCGGTCACGGCCATCCGCGCAGCCATCGAGAAGAAATACGGCGAGTACTTCCAATCGTCGACGCCGACGCCAAGGCCGCCGCAGACGCCGGTCAAGAAGGCTGCGCCATCGCGATAGACGCCCGCCGCTCGGAAGCCTTCGGGCGT
>Ga0070671_100004304_pt1 | contig 11270 bp, 10 predicted proteins | sample KBSS73metaG_FD_65341 | JGI IMG/M metagenome (GOLD analysis project Ga0070671, IMG submission 65341) | Switchgrass rhizosphere microbial communities from Kellogg Biological Station, Michigan, USA - KBS S7-3 metaG | ecosystem: Host-associated > Plants > Roots > Rhizosphere > Soil ... | reverse complement strand
GCGAATCTACATCCGCAGCCTTTTGCCGCTAGTGCAAACGAAGAAGATCAAGGGGCTCGCGCACATTACCGGCGGCGGACTTCTCGAGAATATTCCGCGCGTTCTGCCGGAGAATTGCCATGCGATCATAGAAGCGACTCGATGGGAATTCCCTCGGATCTTCACTTTGCTCCAGGAAGGCGGGGGCGTCCGGGCCGAAGAAATGGCGAGGACCTTCAACTGCGGCATCGGTATGGCCGTCGTCGTCGCCAGTGCCGAAGCGATTCTCGTGAGCGCAGCGCTCGAAGCGGCTGGAGAGACAGTATTCGAGATCGGCCGGATCGAATCCGGCGCTCGCGGCTGCACCGTCGAAGGAAAGGCTGGCAGCTGGAATTCCCCGGAGGGATGGTCCGCCACCCATCATGCGTGATCCGAAGCGCGTCGCAATCCTAATCTCCGGGAGGGGCAGCAATATGCGTGCCCTGGCGGAAGCGGCACGCGGCTATCGGCTTGTCCTGGTCGGATCCAACAAGCCCGAAGCTCCGGGCCTGAAATGGGCCAGCGAGCATGGGATCCGGACCTGGGCACTGGAGAGCAAAGGTCTCGGCAAGGAAGAATTCGACCGGCAAATGAGTGCCGCACTAGACGAGCATGACGTTGGGACCATTGCGCTCGCCGGGTTCATGCGAGTCCTTTCGCCATGGTTCGTGAATGAATGGGCTGGCCGGATCGTCAACATCCACCCTTCCCTTCTTCCTAAGTACCGCGGCCTCGATACCCATGCTCGTGCGATCGAAGCGGGAGACGATGTCAGCGGCTGTTCGGTGCACATCGTGACCGAGGAATTGGATGGGGGGGACGTCATTGGTCGCGCGGAAGTGCCGATCGAACCGGGCGACACGCCAGGCACGCTTGCAGAGCGCGTGCTCGCCGCGGAGCATGATCTCTATCCGCGAGTCCTCAGCGAGTTCGTCAAACGATGATCGACCCTCTTCAGAAAGTGCGCGAGGCTGCCTTGGATTTGCCCGAGACCGAGGAGAGGGTTTCGCACGGGCAGCCGACCTTCTTTGTATCCGGTAAGCAGTTCGCCCAGTTCAGGGACAACCATCACGGCGACGGCAAGACGGTCGTCTGCGTTAGGGTCAGCAGCCTCGATGAGCAGGCAATGCTGATCGAGGCCGATCCCGAAACCTATTCGAAACCCGCCTACATGCCCTCCTGGCTGTCGATCAGCCTCGCTGGCGATGATGTCGACTGGGACCATGTGTCCGATCGCATCGCTGCGAGCTGGGAGCTTGCAGCACCGCGCAGGCTGTTGGAAGCTGGCGGACGATGAACGATCAACAGTCTCGGCGCCGGTGGATCAATATCGGCGAGGTCATTGCATTGGGGGCGCTTGTCGTTTCCGCGGCGGGCGTCTGGATCGCCTGGAAAAGCAGCAGCGAGGACAAACCGACTCGCGTGGTGGAGCAGCGCCCGGCCGTTCCGCTGGCGCTCAGGGGAAGCGTCGACAGCGGCGGCCAAACACTGACGATTGTCCCCGCTGACCCTTCGCATGCAGTCGAATCGCTGACCGTCACGATCAAGGGCGCAGCGCCGATCGAGGTTGGAAGCGACGGCAGGCTCTCGGCGAGCGACGTCGAAGCCGCGCTCAAGGATCGCGACAAAGAGCCGAAGGACGTTACGCATAGCCTGCCCGTCCGGATCGCGGCACGATACGTCGAGGCGGGCGCCGACCGCCGTGGTGGTGGCGCCTACGCACTGCGCTACAAATGGGAGGGCGGCGGCCTGTTCGGCGGCCGCTCGCTCCACTTGGTGAGCTTAAGTAGAGGCTGATTTGGGCTCTTTCTCGCTCTGGGCCGAGGTTCTGCTGGTCTTGGCCGAGGGGGGATTCCTGTTCCGGGTGCTCACCCGACCCCATCGAGAGCCCGCATCGAGGCTGGCCTGGATCATCGTCATCATCGCCCTGCCGCTGCTGGGGATGATCGCTTATTTGATGCTTGGCGAAACCCGCATCAGCGGGCGACGTCGTTCGCGAGGACGGGAAATCGACGCAGGGCTGCCTCGTCCAAACACCGACGCGTCGTGCCTCGACAAGGTTCGTGGCGGCCCGCAGGAAGCGCCCTTCGCGCTCGCCAGAAGTATCAACTCACTCGATCCGACGATTGGCAACAGCGCCCGAATCGCTGCCGACAGCAACGTGGCGATCGATGAAATGGTGGCCGACATCAATCGGGCCCAGCGCCACGTGCATATCTGCACCTACATCTGGCTGGCCGACCATAATGGGCTGAAGATCAAGGACGCCTGTACCAGAGCAACCGCGCGCGGCGTCGAAGTTCGAATTCTGGCCGACGCGCTTGGCTCACACCGGCTGATCCGTTCATCCCACTGGGGCGAGCTGCACGACAGCGGTTGTCAGGCACGGGTCGCTTTGCCCGTTGGCAATCCGCTTTGGACGTTGATTCGGGGCCGTGTTGACCTGCGCAATCACCGCAAGCTGCTCGTGATCGACAACTCCATCGCCTGGTGCGGAAGCCAGAACCTTGCCGACCCTGAATTCCGCATCAAGCCGCACTATGCCCCCTGGGTCGATGTCATGACGCGCTGGGAAGGACCGGTTGCCCAGCATTGCCAGTTCCTCTTCGTCTCCGACTGGATTGCCGAGGGTGGCGAGGACATCAGCGGACTATTGCTGGAGGATTTGGCGGCCCCACCGACAAGTGGCGTGATCATTGCGCAGGTGATCGGCACCGGCCCAACCGCGACCTTCGATGCAATGTCCGCCTGCTTTTCCGAACTGATCCACTCGTCTCGGCAGGAGCTCGTGATCACAACCCCGTATTTCGTCCCTGACGAGCAATTGCTCTTCGCACTCACGTCCGCCGCACGGCGCGGCGTAAGGACGATCATGGTGGTTCCGAAGCGATGCGACAGTCGCGTCGTCGCGGCAACGTGTCGAAGCTACTACGAGGATCTCATCAAGGCCGGCATCGAGTTGTACGAATACCGCAAGGGCCTTCTCCACGCCAAAACGATGGTCGCCGATCGTTCGGTCGCGCTAATCGGCAGTGCCAACCTCGATCGCCGCAGTTTCGAACTGAACTTCGAGAACAATATTCTGTTCGCCGATCGCGCATTCGCCGAGGCGATACGCGGCCGGCAGGACGAATATCTCGCAGATTCCGACAGGGTGAGCGCCGACGAGGTTGCAGCCATTGGAGTTGGCCGCAGGCTCTGGCAAAACCTGCTCGCGACAATGAGCCCGGTGCTCTGAGGTTAGCCGACGATTTCGTCCGGCTTGAAGAAAAAGTCGATTTCGATCTTCGCATTCTCGTCGCTGTCCGATCCGTGGACCGAATTGGCCTCGATCGATTCAGCAAAGGCCTTGCGGATGGTTCCCTCGTCCGCCTGAGCAGGGTTGGTCGCGCCCATCACCTCGCGGTTGCGACTGACGGCATTCTCTCCCTCGAGGACTTGGACCACGACCGGACCCGAGGTCATGAACGTGCACAGATCGTTGAAGAAGGGCCGCTCCCGGTGAACGCCGTAGAAGCCTTCGGCCTGGTCGCGAGTCATTCGGATGCGCCTGGAGGCGACCACACGCAGTCCCGCCTCCTCGAGCATCTTCGTGATGGCTCCGGTCAGGTTGCGGCGGGTAGCGTCGGGCTTGATGATGGAAAAGGTGCGCGTCACGGCCATGACCGGGCGATCTCCTGCAAATGGCTTGGGTGGATTTCGTGCGCCGCCTAGCCGCGCGAGGCGGCGGCGGCAAGCCTCAGGCTTTCTTGACCCACTTGCCGCCTTCTCGGGCCCAATAACGCCGCTCAACACTGTCTCGGCCCGCAAGCAGCTTCCAGGCGAGCCGCGCCGCTTCAAGTGTGGAATCGTCGAACAGGTAAAAGCTTCGATCGTAGGTGAGAGCCGCCTCTCGCCATATTCCATCGGCGATCAACATGTTCCGGGCCTGGTTGGGCGCATCTGGGCTGGTCGACAAAAGGACCGGCTGACGAGCGTCTTCGGCGCGGCCGGCGAGACCATGGGGCAGAAAGCTTGAGGAGCCCTGGTCCCACAGGATCCGGTCGAGGCGGGTCAGCAACGCTTCGTCCTCCGCGACGACAAGCAGCCGCCCGTCGGATTCGAGCACCTTTTCGGAAATGCTCGCAATCACCTGTTCGGCGGGCGTTCCCGACAATTGATAGAAATCGACCTGCACCTTCGGTCCGGATCAGCTCTCCAGCACGTCTGCGACATATTGATCCAGGAGGCGGACTCCGAAGCCCGTCGCACCCTTTTCGTAGGTCGAGCCGGCCTTGTCCGACCAGGCCTTGCCGGCCATGTCGATGTGAGCCCACTTCACGCCATTCTCGATGAACCGCTGGATGAACTGAGCGGCCGTGATCGATCCGCCTTCGCGCGGGCCGACATTCTTCATGTCGGCGATCGGCGAATCGATCAGGCGGTCGAAGGTTTCCGCGAGCGGCATGCGCCAGAGCTTGTCACCCGATTCGTCCGCGGCTTGCTGAAGCCGCCCGGCGAGCTCGTCATTATTGGAGAAGAGACCCGCCCATTCGTGGCCGAGGCTGACCAGGATCGCACCGGTCAAGGTCGCAAGATCGATGATCGTGGATGGTTTGTAATTCCGCTGCACGTACGTGACGGCGTCGGCGAGCACGAGGCGCCCTTCGGCGTCTGTATTGATGACCTCCACGGTCTGGCCCGACATCGTGGTCACGACGTCGCCAGGTCGTTGTGCGTTGCCGCCCGGCATGTTCTCGACGAGGCCGCAGATGCCCACGATGTTCGTCCTGGCCTTGCGCAGGGCCAGCGCCTTCATTGCCCCGACAACGGCGCCGGCCCCGCCCATGTCCCACTTCATCGCTTCCATGCCGGCTGCGGGCTTGATCGAGATTCCGCCGGTATCGAAGGTTACGCCCTTGCCGACGAAGGCGACTGGCTGGCCGCCCTTCGCTCCCCCGTTCCACTTGAGAATCAGCAACCGGCCTTCGCGGACGGAGCCCTGCGCGACGCCGAGCAGCGCGCCCATCCCAAGCTTTTTCATGGCCGCGGCATCGAGCACTTCCAGCTCCAGCCCACTTCCGTTGACGGAGGCCTGGACGCGTTCGACGAAGCTTTCAGGATAAATGATGTTCGCGGGTTCGGTGACCAGTTCGCGGGTAAGCGACACGCCTTCGACCACCGGCGCCCAACGCTGCTCATAACGTTCTGCAGCGCCGGCTTCGGCGCCGACGATCACGATTTCCTGAAGCGTCGGCTTCTGGTTGTCCTTCAGTTTCGTCCGGTAGCGGTCATGGCGCCATGAGCGCAGAGCAGCGCCGAGCGCGACCCGCGCAGCAGCATCCGTCTCATATCCGAGCCCGGTCAGATCGATGACGGCGGTCTTCTCACCTGAAGTCTGCAACCGCGCGGCAGCCGTCCCGCCGAGTTTTTCGGCGGAGTCGCCGGACGACGTGCCAGTGCCCGTTCCAACCAGTAGAAGCCGGCGAATGGTGCCGTTCTCGTCGATGAACTGTTCCGACGCGCTCGACGCGTCGCCCTCGAAACGCTGGCGATCGAGCGCTGCTGAAACTGACTTTTGAGACCCACCGAGAGCGCCCAGCGAAGTGCGGTCCTTCCCAGCAACCGGCAACACCAGCGCATAGTCCCCGGCAGGCCGGCTCTCCGCGAAACGAATTTGCATTAATGGCTATCCTCAGGAGGCGAACGTTCGCTCGGTCCTTTAGGGTGCAAGGCAAAGCTTGGCAAAGGAGCGCTTGACGAGTTCTTGGGAGTGATTGTCGGAGCGCTCCTGAGGTGCGATAGGCCCATCGGAATAATGGTCATTGAGGGTCGGGACGGCATAGCGTTGCGGACGAAATTTGTCTGGTGGTCGGCGCTTCCCATGCTCCTGGTGCCTTCGACAGCGCTGGCTGCCGCGCAAAACGTCGCGCCAGCACCAGCACCAACATCATCGCCAGTGTCGGCTCCCGTCACTGACGAAGATCAGATAGTGGGCTTCAGCGCCGATGAGGTGAGCTACGACAGCGACTCCGACGTCGTCACCGCGAGCGGCGATGTCCGCATGGACCGCGAGGGGAATTACCTCGCCGCGGACCATGTGATCTGGGATCGCAAGTCCGGCCAGGTCTACGCCAAAGGCAATGTGGTCGTCGTCACCCCGGAGGGCGACAAGCTGGTCGGCGACAATGTGCAGCTGACCGACACGATGCGCGACGGAACCGTAGAGAATCTGACGGTTGCCCTGGAAAGCGGCGGGCGCCTCGCTGCAAAGCGCGGAGCGCGGGTCAACGGCGTCTCGACGTTCTACGATGCGATCTACACGCCCTGCCCCGTCACCAGCTCAACAGGATGCCCGAAGCGGCCGAGCTGGTCGATCACCGCCGCGAAGGTCATCTACGACCCGAAAAGCGAGCGCGTCCGTTTCGAGGGCGGCAGACTGCAACTGTTTGGCATCAACATTCCGCTTCTTCCGGTATTCAATGTCGCAAAAGGCACCGAAGGCGCGACCGGCTGGCTTGTGCCGAACTTCAGCGTTTCGAGCCGAAACGGCTTCGAAATTGCAGTGCCCTATCATCTGCAGATCGGGCCAAATCGCGATGCTACCATCACCCCGCACGTCTATACGAGCGTGCTTCCGGCAATCGATATCAAGTATCGCGAACTCAGCAGCATCGGCGCGTTCCAGGTCAGTGGCTTCCTGACCTACGGCAAGATCGATGAGACGAACCCGCTCGACACCACGACGGACCACGGCTTCCGCGGCTATTTCGATGCGAACGGCCGCTGGCAGCTCAATCCCGAATGGTCGATCACCACGTCACTTCGAGCAGCGACGGACAAGACCGTCACCCGCCGCTACGACATCACCTACGACGACCGGCTGAGAAACGTCGTCAATGTCGAGCGGATCACTCCCGACAGCTACATTTCGATTGCAGGCTGGGCCTTCCAGGGCCTTCGTGACGAAGACCGGCAAAAGCAGATCCCGATCGCGTTGCCGGCAATCGACGCGAGGTTCCGCATGGGCGAGATCGCCGGCGGAAATGTCGAGATAGAAGGCAACAGCCTTGGGATCCTGAGGATCGACGGACAGGACACGCAACGGGCGTTCGCCAGTGTTCGCTGGGACCTGCGACGCCTGACCCCATGGGGCCAGGAGCTGACCCTCACGGCTTATGGCCGCGGCGACGTCTACCATACCGACGACGCGGAGGAGACCGTAGTCCCCATCTATCGCGGGACGGATGGATGGCACGCGCGTGCCGTTGGCGCGCTCGCCGCAGACATAAAATGGCCGTTCATCGGCACCTTGTTCGGGGGCACGCAGCGGCTCGTTCCGAGGGTCCAGTTCGTCCTGACCCCGGAAACATCGAATATCGAGATCCCCAATGAGGATTCTCGATCGATCGACCTTGAGGACACCAACCTTTTCGCGCTCAGCCGCTTCCCGGGATACGATCGCTGGGAAGACGCATCACGCGTGACCTACGGGTTCGACTGGTCGCTTGAACGCAAGAATCTCGCCATCAATACCACGATCGGGCAAAGCTACAGGCTCGGTCGCCTGAGGGATATTTTCCCTGAAGGCACGGGACTTACTGACCGCGTTTCAGATATCGTGGGAAGAACACAGATCCGCTACGGCAGGCTGATCGAGATCACCCACCGGTACCGCATCGACAAGGACACGTTCGCGATCCGCCGCAACGAGCTCGACCTGACGGTGGGAACCACCCAAACCTACGCGCAAGTCGGCTACCTCAAGCTCAACCGCAATATCGACCCGCTCATCGAGGACCTGCGAGACAAGGAGGAATTGCGTGTTGCGGGACGCATTCTGTTCCATCGCTACTGGTCGATCTTCGGAGCGACGGTGATCGACCTTACCGACAAGAGCGAGGACCCCTTGTCCCTGGCCGATGGATGGCAGCCGGTGCGCAACCGGATCGGCATCGAATATGAAGACGAATGCATCCGGGTTGGCGTGACGTATCGCCATGATTATGAGCGCATCGGCACCTTTCACAAAGGCAGCACCTTTGCCGTTCACTTGGCTTTCAAGGGGGTAAGCCGCTAAGCCTGCGTTCAGCGGGCTCGCAGCATGGCAATTATTGGGAAACTAAGGGAAAATCTAAACGTGGCATCAGCTTCTCGAGTGAATGTAACGCGCGCGTTGATCGCCGGCGCCGCAATGGCGTTGGGCCTGGCGAGCGGTGCCGTGGCCCAGGAATCGGGACAGCCTGACGAACAGCAGCCTGGCCAGCAGCCGTCGGTGAACAGCAGCCAGTCGCTGAAGCTTCCGCAAAATCCTCAGGTTTTCGGCAATGCAATGCCGTCGGTCGTCAAGGCGACCGCGATCGTCAACGGCGACGTGATCACCCAGACTGACGTCGAACAGCGCCTCGCATTGATGGCAATCGCCAATGGCGGTCAAATTCCTCCCGAAGAGAGGCAGAGGCTGGGCGAGCAGGTTCTTCGCAACCTGATCGACGAAACCCTGGAGATCCAGGCAGCCAAGACCGAGAAGATCGACATCAAGCAATCGGACGTCGACAAAACCGTTCAGCGCGTCGCCGAAAATGTGAAGAAGAATCCCGCGCAGCTCGCGACGTTCCTCGATGCGAACAATAGCAGCATCAAGTCGCTGCGCCGGCAGATCGAGGGCGAAATCGCCTGGCAGCGCCTTCAGCGAGCGAAGATCGAGAGCGGCGTCAGCGTCGGCGACGATGAGGTCAAAGCGGTTCTCGACAAGATGACTGCATCGAAGGGCACGGAAGAATATCGGGTCGGCGAAATCTTCCTGTCGGCAAATCCCTCGACCGAGGCGCAGACTCTCGAAAATGCGAACAAGATCCTGACGCAGCTCCGGGGCGGCGCATCCTTCGCCGGCTATGCCCGGCAATATTCCGAAGCTTCGACGGCAGCGGTCGGCGGAGACCTTGGCTGGGTTCGACCGGAGCAGCTTCCTGCCCCGATCGCGGACGTTCTGAAGCGGATGCCGGCTGGCGCAGTCAGCGACCCCATTCCCGTCCCCGGAGGCTTTTCGATCATCGCCGTGCAGGACACGCGCAAGATCCTGACGCCCGATCCTCGCGACGCGCTCCTCAGCCTGAAGCAGGTGTCGATCACCTTCCCCAAGGGAACCAGCCGCGAAGCGGCCGAGCCGATTGTCGGACGTTTTGCCGAAGCCGCCAAGAACATCGGCGGCTGCGGCGGAGCCGAAAAGATCGCGGCAGATTTCCATGGCGAGGTCGTCACCAGCGATCAGGTCAAGATGCGCGACTTGCCCGCGGCCTTGCAGCGGCTGATGTTGCCGATGCAGGTCGGCCAGGCGACCCAGCCCTTCGGTTCGCTGGACGAAGGCGTTCGAGTGCTGGTGATGTGCGGCCGCGACGAAGTCGACCAATCGGCCCCGACCTATGACGACGTCTACAACCAGCTCAACGAAGAGCGGGTCAATTCCCGCGCTCGCCGCTACCTTCGCGATTTGCGGCGCGACGCGGTGATTGAGTTCCGCTGATCGGAGTTTGCCGCTAATTGCGGCGACCGATGGCTCCCGCCCCCAATAATCCGCTTGCCGTCTCGCTCGGCGATCCCGCCGGAATCGGGCCGGAAGTCATCGCCAAATGCTGGGATCACCGCGAGACGTACAGCCTGCCGCCGTTCGTCGCGATCGGTGACCCGCGATCCATCACTGCGGTGTGGGACGGCCCGATCGAGGTCATCGGCGATCCGCGCGAGGCCGACGGCGCCTTCGACTATGGTCTCCCCGTCATCCAGCTCAACGCGCCGCAGGCAGACGTCCCCGGGCATCCAAGTGTCGGCGGGGCTCACACCTCGCTGGACTCGCTGGAGATCGCCGTCGGGCTTGCCCGATCCGGCTCGGCTTCGGCAGTGATAACGGGGCCGGTCGCAAAGGAGCAGCTATACTTAATTGGGTTCCAGCACCCGGGTCAGACCGAATTCGTTGCCGAGCGGTGCGGCGTTTCACCCGGCAATGTCGTGATGATGCTGGCCGGTCCCACGTTGAGGACCATTCCGGTGACGACACACCTGCCGCTGAGCGAAGTGGCGTTACGGCTGAACAGCGCGCTGATCGAATCGCGGGGCCGCGCGGCACTGCGCGGGCTTCAGCGGAATTTCGGAATTGCCGAGCCGCGGCTGGCTGTTTCGGGACTCAACCCTCACTCCGGCGAAGGCGGTCAGCTTGGTCGTGAAGAGCAGGAAATCATTGCCCCCGCGATAGCAGCGCTTGCGGCAGAAGGATGGAGAGTGACCGGGCCGCACCCCGCCGACACCATGTTCCATGCTCGCGCCCGGGCCAATTACGATGCAGCCCTTTGCATGTATCACGACCAGGCGCTCATCCCGATCAAGGCCCTGCATTTCGAGGATGCCGTGAACGTGACCTTGGGCCTGCCGATCGTTCGCACTGCGCCCGATCATGGTACGGCGTTCGATATCGCCGGGCAGGATCGCGCCGATCCGCGGCCGATGGCCGCCGCGATCAGGATGGCGGCAGAAAACGCGATCCAGCGCACCGACGCCGCTTGAGCAATCCTCCGGAACCGTTGCGCGAGCTGATCGCCCGTCACGGGTTGAGCGCGAGCAAGTCGCTCGGGCAGAACTTCATTCTCGATCGCCAGCTTCTCGCCCGCGTCGCGGCAATTCCGGGGCCCTTGGAGGGACAAAAGGCCTATGAGGTCGGTCCCGGACCTGGCGGATTGACCCGGGCATTGCTCGACGCCGGTGCATCCGTCGTCGCAGTCGAGCGCGACCGGCGCTGCATTCCGGCACTTGCCGAGCTTCAGCAGGAATTCGCCGACAAGCTCGAAGTCATTGAAGCTGACGCACTGAAAATCGACGAGCGTTCCGTCGCCGGTGACGGCGCCCATATCGTTGCGAACCTGCCATACAACGTGGGCACGGCGTTGCTGCTGAAATGGCTGGGTGGCGCATGGCCCCCGTGGTGGTCATCGCTAACCCTGATGTTCCAGAAAGAGGTTGCGGAGCGCCTTGTCGCGGAGCCTGGCAGCGATGCCTACGGGCGGTTGTCCGTCGCAGCGCAGTGGCGCGCTCGCCCGAGGATTGCGATGAATGTCAACCGATCCGCCTTCGTCCCTCCTCCGAAAGTCACCTCGGCGGTTGTGCACATTTTACCTGGGGAACAGCCTCCGGGCGTTCAGCCATCGGTTCTCGAGAAGCTCACGGAAGCAGCGTTCGGGCAGCGGCGGAAAATGCTTCGTTCCAGCCTGAAGCAGATGCCGGGC
>Ga0070671_100004303_pt1 | contig 11271 bp, 15 predicted proteins | sample KBSS73metaG_FD_65341 | JGI IMG/M metagenome (GOLD analysis project Ga0070671, IMG submission 65341) | Switchgrass rhizosphere microbial communities from Kellogg Biological Station, Michigan, USA - KBS S7-3 metaG | ecosystem: Host-associated > Plants > Roots > Rhizosphere > Soil ... | reverse complement strand
GCCACTTTCGTCCTCGCCGGGCTGCTGGCGCTTGCGGCCACACCCGCCAGGGCGGACAATCGGGGCGATGCCAAGAAGCAGGTCGAGTTCGGCATCGCCGTTGCGCAGAAGGGGCTGTGGCGCGAAGCGATCTACCGCTGGGAGCGCGCAACGCAGATCGATCCCAGCTACGCAGCCGCACTGAACAATCTCGCGATCGCCTACGAACACGAAGGCGAGCTGGCGAAGGCTCGCAGCGCGTACGAGAAGGCTCTCGAGCTCGAACCCGGTAACGCGCTCATCAAACAGAACTACGAGCTGTTCAGGGAAATCAATGACCGCGCGACTCGCAAAGATAGTCAGTAGCCTGGCGGCTGTCGCGCTCACCACAGCGTGCGGCGGCTATTCGGAAATCGCCATCGAGACGCCCATCCGTCCGACGATGGACGTGTCGGCATTCCAGCGCGTGTTCGTCGCCGGCTTCATTTCGGGCGGCAGCGAAGACGTGGACGGGAACCTCGAGACCACGCGGCTGCTCCGCAGTCAGCTGCGCACCAAGTCGAGTCTGCGCGTCATCGACGCCGACTCGCTGCCGCTGCAGGACGTAGCCACCGAAGGCCGGCCGGCCGAGCAGACGCCGCCGGCGCAGGTGAAGGACGAGAAGGATCTCGACGCCTATTCGAACCTGTTCGCCAACGTCGAATACTGGAAGCGGATCGGCGAGGAATATCAGCAGCCGCTCATCGTCACCGGGACGGTGCTCTTCACCCCCCACCAGCGCAACTCGATCGTGCAGCGCGAGGAAGAGGTCTACGACTCGTTCGGACGCCGACGCGTCATCCCGGTGCGCACCTACCAGGAGCGCAAGGGGTTCGTGCTCAGCCCGAAGTTCATCTTCATCGACGGCCGCACCGGCACGGTGATGCACTCGACGACGGCGCGTGAGGAGATCCTCTACAACGCCAACCAGGCCACTCCGGCCCTGTCCTCGTATTTCGAGCTGATGGACCGGGTGATTCCGAGCTTCCTGAGCACCCTGAGCAGCCAGAAGATCAAGGGAACTCGGGTTCTTTTGCAGTAATCCAGAAGGATCTGCTAAGCTAACTTCTTTGTGCTGACTGGGTTCAGGCGGACCTGAAGGTCCGCCTCTACGAATGCCGGTCCTCAGAGGTATTCACGTGTACGCGATTGTTCAGGCTCGTGGCCGCCAGGTAAAGGTGACGCCCGGCGCCGTCGTGGAAGTGGACGGCACGCCCGGTGAACACGGTTCAGCCTTCACGTTCGACCAGGTGTTGCTCGTCGAGAAGGACGCGGGCGACGTGATCGCCGGCGCTCCGTTCGTGGCCAACGCCAAGGTCGTGGGCGTGGTGGACGGCGAGGCGCGCGGCCCGAAGCTGCGCGTGTTCAAGAAGAAGCGCCGCAAGGGGTTCCGGAAGACGCGCGGTCACCGCAGCATCTTCACCCGCGTGCGCATCACCGACATCCAGGTGTAGCAATGGCTCATAAAAAGGGGCAAGGCAGTTCCCGCAACGGGCGCGACAGCAACTCACAGCGCCTGGGCGTCAAGCGGCACGACGGCAACCTCGTGACGGGCGGCTCGATTCTCGTGCGGCAGAAGGGGCGTCGCTTCGAACCCGGGCTCAACGTCGGGCTGGGTAAGGACCACACCCTCTACGCGAAATCAGATGGCAAGGTCCGCTTCGAAGATCACGGCAAGCACGGCCGCAAGATCTCGGTCATTCCCGTCGAGTAAGGCACCCGCCTTCCGGGCGCGGCGCCGTACCTGCGCGCTCTAAGCCCATGTTCGTCGACGACGTCGACATCCAGGTCACGGCCGGAGACGGCGGCAACGGCTGCCTCAGTTTCCGGCGTGAGAAGTTCGTCCCTCGCGGCGGCCCCGACGGCGGCGACGGCGGCAACGGCGGGTCCGTGTACATCGTCGCGGCGGCCACCAAGAGCACCCTCGTCGACTTCCGGTTCCACCCCGAATTCAAGGCCAGGCACGGGCAGCACGGGCAGGGGTCCAACCGCACCGGCTTTACCGCCCACGATCTCGAGATCCAGGTCCCGGTCGGGACGCTCGTCTTCGAACGGAGCGAGTCGGGTTCGCTCGAGCCGCTCGCCGATCTGGTCGACGAAGGTCAGCGGGTGCTGGTGGCGCAGGGCGGACACGGCGGCCGGGGCAACGCGCAGTTCGTCTCCTCGACCAACCGCGCACCACGGCGGACCGAGCCGGGGGTGCCTGGCCAGCACCGCCTGCTGCACCTGCAGCTGAAGCTCATTGCCGACGTGGGGCTGATCGGGTTCCCCAACGCCGGCAAGTCCACGTTGATTTCGCGCATCTCGGCGGCGCGGCCCAAGATCGCCAGCTATCCCTTCACGACTCTCACGCCCAACCTCGGCGTGGTGTCGCTGAGCGGCGACCGCAGCTTCGTCGTCGCCGACGTGCCCGGCCTCATCGAGGGCGCGCACGAAGGACACGGCCTCGGCGACCAGTTCCTCAAGCACATCGAGCGCACCAAGGTGCTGGTGCACCTGGTGGATCTGTCCAGCGAATCGGGCCGCGATCCCGTGGACGATTTCGAGATCATCAGGCGCGAGCTCAAGTCCTATTCGCCCGACGTCTTCGCCAAGCCGCAGATCACGGTGGCCAACAAGATGGACGTGCTGGACGAACCGGATCGACTGAAGCGGCTCGAAGCGCACTTGAAAAAGAAGAAGCTGCCGCTGCTCAAGATCTCCGGCGCCACCGGCGAGGGCGTGGACACGTTGCTCGAAGCCATGTGGAAAGCGATCGCGAAGTCGCGCGGGGCTCCGTCCGTACGTAGAGGCGGGTCTTCCGCCTCCGCTAAAGCTACAGCGGACAAGTCAGACCCGCCGGACCAGCCGGACGCGCCTGCCGAAGGCGGCGTCGATCTCCTCACGCCGGCGCGCTCGCGCCGCCGCGGCGCATGACGCGCGGCGAACTGCGGCTCGGCGTCTTCGGCGGCACCTTCGACCCGATTCACGTCGGGCATCTCGACGCGGCCGCGGCGGCGCGCGACGCACTTGGACTCGACGAGACGCTGTTCCTGCCGTCGCACGTGCCGCCGCACCGGTCGGCCGACCCTCGCGCCACCATGTTCCACCGCTTCGCGATGGTAGCGCTCGCTACCGACGGGCTGCCTGCCTGCCGCGCCAGCGACCTCGAATTGCGCCGCACCGGGGCTTCGTACACCTACGAGACACTCGCGACGATGCACGCCGCCGGCTGGACACCGTCGCAGCTTTTCTTCATCCTGGGCGCCGATGCGTTCGCGGAAATCGCGCAGTGGCGCCAGTTCGATCGCGTGGTGGAGGGGACCAACCTGGCCGTCGTCGGACGCACCGGCACGTCGCTCGAGTCGGCCCTGGCCCGCACCCCGCTGCGGCCACGGGTGCGTGCGCTCGACCAGGCGCGCGAACCTTCGGCCACAACCGGCGTCTATCTCATCGAAGCCGCGACCCGCGACGTGTCGTCCACGCACATTCGAGCGGAGCTGGCCGCGGGACGACCGATCGCGCGGCTGGTGCCCGACGCGGTCGAGCGGCATATCATCAGACATGGTTTGTATGGAGCGGTAGACCGATTGCATGGCGACACCTAGGAAAGCGGTGAAAGTGAAAACACCGCGGCTGCCAAAAGCGGTTGCCGCCGCCGTGGACGCAGCCCGGGACAAGAAGGCCATGGACACCGTCGTGCTGGATCTGCGGAAGGCCGATGGCTTCACTGACTACTTCGTGATCTGCAGCGGCGCCAACGCCCGCCAGATCACGGCAATTGCCGACGCGGTGCAGGAAACGCTGAAGCAGCAGCTGGGCGAACGGCCCGCGGTGACCGAAGGCGTCAAGAGCTCCGAGTGGATTCTCCTCGACTACTTCAACTTCGTCGTCCACGTGTTCAGCCGTGAGTGCCGGTCCTTCTACGGCCTCGAGCGGCTATGGGGCAACGCCACCCGCTACGAGTTCTCAGAGACCAACGGGGCCGCCTGAGGCGCTCCGCCTCGCGGCTCTCTACTTCCTCAACTCGCTCGCCGCCGCCACCCTCGCCCCGCACTGCGCGGCCTGCCACGCGGTGCTCGATCGACCGCTCGACGGGCCGGTGTGCTCGGCGTGTTGGGCGCGCGTTCGGCCGGTCGGCCCGCCGGCCTGTTCGCTGTGCGGCCAGGCGCTGCCGTCGTGGCGCACGATCAGCGTCGCGGCCGAACGCTGCGCGGCCTGCCGGCGTCGCCCGCCGGCCTTCGATCGAGGCGCCGTCGCGTGCGACTACGAAGGCGAGCTGCGCGCAATCATCCATGCCTTGAAGTACGACGGGCGACGCTCGCTGGCGCAGCCACTGTCGGGCCTGTTGCGCGAGGCGGGTCAGACCGTGCTCGACGGCGCCGACGCGGTGGTTCCGGTGCCGCTCCACCCCTGGAAACGCCTGCAACGAGGCTTCAATCAATCGGCCGATCTGGCGCGCGGGCTCGGCCTGCCCGTGCGTCCCCTGCTCTTCCGCTCCCGCGCCACGCGGGCGCAGGCGGGTCTGACGCCGCGGCAGCGCCGCCGCAATGTCGCCGGTGCCTTCGTTCTGCACCCATGGTTCAGCCGCGCGGGTCGTGGCGCGCCGAAGGACGTGTCCGGCCGGATTCTGGTGCTCGTGGACGACGTCATGACTACCGGCGCAACGCTCGACGCGTGCGCGCGCGTGTTGAAGCGCGCCGGCGCTCGCGAGGTGCGTACGTTGACGCTGGCCCGAGCGCTGGCACCAGCCTCGCGGTGAACCCTTTCTCAGGCTCACGCGTAGTACGGGCCGTGCGTGTACTCCTAGCGACCTGCCTTGCCATGGGCACGCTCGCCCCTCTGTCTTCCCAGCCGGCCGCCTTTGAAGTGGCCTCCGTCAAGGAGCACATCGCGCCAGGCGACGGGTCGTTCGTCGGCCGCCGGCCGGGCGGGCGGTTCGCCGCCGAGAACGCCTCGCTGCGCGAGATCATCGAGTACGCCTACGAGCTTCAGGCCTTTCAGCTGGTGGGCAGCCTGGCCCCCGCCGACGGCGCACGATGGGACATCACCGCGACGCTCGGAGCCACGGCGGCGCAGGCGGGCCCCGAGGCCATCGTCCCCGCCGTGCGGGCGCTGCTCGCCGACCGCTTTGCCCTGGCCACGCACCGCGAAACCCGCACGATGCCGGTCTACGCGCTTCGGCTGGCCCGTGCCGACGGCGCACCGGGGCCTGGCCTCAAGAGATCGGCTGTCGATTGCCCGGCGCTCATGGCGGCGGCCCGAGGCGGCGGCCCGCCCCCGCCGGAGGCGAGGGCCTGTGGCTACCGCGGCCGCGTCGGCGGCCTGCAGGCGAACGGGATGCCGTTGTCCGAACTGGGAGTTGCGCTCGCCGGCCGGGTCGCGCGCGCGATTGTCGATCAGACCGGGTTGACTGGTACGTGGGACCTGGCACTGACCTACGCCCCCGAGAGCGCGCAGATCCCAGCCGGCACACTGTCGGCGGGCGCACCGGCGCCCGCGGGAAATCCCGACGCGCCCTCGTTGTTCACAGCGCTGCAGGAGCAGCTTGGATTGCGGCTCGTGTCCACGAACGCCCCGGTGGAGGTTCTCGTGGTCGATCGCGTGTCGCGCCCGTCGCCGGACTAGGGCGTCATTCGCAGCGTCAGAGCTGCCACTCGCACTGACGGGGCGGCTGGGGCAGGTCGTCAGGGCTCCTGACCACGTGGCCTCCGGCCACCTCCATCTGCGCTTTCACGGCCGCCGTATGCTCGCCGTCGACATGGGCGGTGCATCCCGCCAGGAGCTGCTTGGCGCGCAGCGATGAGACGACGACGAACTCGTACGAGTTGAAATTGATAGGCCGGTTCACCACGGTCCCCTCCACGTATGGCCATGGTGAGGAACCGGCAGGATTGCAGGCGGCTCAGGACGGCAGGGCAACCTTAGCACGTCCGGGCCCCACGCCTGTTTCCGTTCGGGACGCGAGTAAGCGCCCGCGCCGCCAGCGCGTATATAGAAGCGCATCCTCCCCCCACGGCCGTCCACCTCAACCGGAGGCAAGAGATGAAGCTCTCAAGGCTCACGCTTGCCGCGCTCCTCGCCTTTCTCCCCGCGGCGGCGTCGGCACAGAGTGCCGGCCCGGTGGTCGCCGCGGCGTCAAAGGCCATGGGCGCGGATTCCCTGAACTCGATCACCTACTCGGGCACGGCTCGCAACGGCGCCTTCGGCCAGAGCAAGGCCATCGGCGAGCCGCTGGGACCCGTGAATGTCACGCGGATCACGCAGTACACCCGGACCATCAACTTCGCGACGCCGGCCGATGCCTCGGCGCTCGTGTCGCGGGCCACCGGACCGACGCAGCCGCCCACCGTGCCCGGGGTTCCGCGTCCCATGCCTGGTGTGTTCAACCAGAACATCACCGCGATGCAGGCGAACACGAACTGGAACCAGGGATTGAACGTCTGGACGACACCGTGGGGCTTCCTGAAGGGCGCCGCCGCCAACAAGGCCACGGTCCATGAACAGGACGGGCTGCAGGTGGTGTCGTTCTCGCCGGCGGTCAAGTCGCCCTCGGGCCGCAACTACACGGTGACCGGCTACATCAACCGGCAGAATCTGGTGACGAAGGTCGACACGCGCGTGGACAATGCCGTCGTCGGCGACCTGCTGGTGGAATTCGAGTACTCGAACTACAAGAACATGAACGGCGTGCAGGTGCCCGGGCGCATCGTCCAGAAGCAGGCGTCGATGCCGACCTTCGACGCCACCATCACCGCGGCGACACCCAACCCGTCGAACCTCGCCGAACTCCTCACTGTGCCGCCACCCCCGGCCGGACGCGCCGGTGGACCGCCCCCAGCAGCACCGCCAGCGGCCGCAGCCGGCGCACCGCCGGTCGAGAAGCTCGGCGACGGCGTGTTCAAGATCGGCGGCAACTACGTCTCGCTCGCGGTGGACATGGGCGACCACATCCTGGTCGTCGAAAGCGGCCAGAGCGACGCCCGTGGGCTGGCGGTCATGGCGGCGGCCAAGCAGGCGATTCCCGGCAAGCGGATCCGCTACGTCGTCAACTCGCATCCGCACTTCGACCACGCCAGCGGCCTGTCGGCGGCCGTGTCCGAAGGCGCCACCATCCTCACCCATCGCAACAACGAGGTGGTACTCGAGCGGCTGCTCGCCGGGCAGCGCTCGTTGACAGGCGACAGCCTCTCGAAGAAGCCGGGCCGCAGCGCGAACCTCGTCGAACCCGTAGGCGACAAGGACATTCGCACGGGCACCAACGGCAAGGTCGTCGAGCTCTATCGGGTTCCCAACGCGCACAGCGACGGCATGCTGGTGGTGTACCTGCCGGCCGAGAAGGTGCTCTGGTCAGCCGACGTCACCGCCATCAACCCGAACCCGGCACAGCTCGCGGTGCTGAAGGCGGTCGGCCAGACCACGAGCAAACTTGATTACACGAATTTCATTCAGGCGCATCCGCCGAACCCGGACCGGCCGATCACGAAGGCCGACGTGCAGGCGACGCTCAGAGGTACGGGAACGAACTAGCTGATTCTTGTCGGCTCCCGGCTTCGGGCTTGGGGCTTCGGGCTTCTGGTACGCTGCAGGCCCTCAGGCCTGCTTCAATCTGGAGCCGGCCGCTCGACGTGGTCAATGACGATCACGTCGAGCGTGCTGCGACGGGCCTCCAGCCTCAACCGCAACTGCTCCTGCAGCGCCGTGAAGATAGCCGCCGAATCCGGGGCGACGGCGAGCCCTGACGCGGCGCAAAGGCAAGTTCCCAATCGAACACGCACGAGAGTCCCGTTTCGTCCGAGGGCCAGCACCTTCGCGGGCCGCGTCTCGCGCTCGACCTTCAACTGAAGCGCTCGATCAGAAGGGCGCGGAGCATCACGCGCCACTGCCCCGGCGACGCGAACGGCTGAGCGGACCGGGCCGTGATGTCGTAGCGTTCGAAGTCGACCCACTCCGGACCGCCGACGACCTGCTGTGGTTCCATCCCGTACGCCAGCTGCAGCAGCATGCGTAACGGCACGTTGCCGATACTCAGCCGATCATTGGCGGCCTGGAAGAACGTCGGCGTCAGCAGTGGTTTGGTGCGTTTGAGCGACGCCACCTCGAAGGCAGGGCCTGCGTCTTGCGCTCGAGGCGCCGCGAGAGTGGCGAGCGCAACGGCGAAAGGAATCACGAGCTGGCGCATCGCCCCCTCTTGGCGCGACAGTCTAGCGCGGCGCGAGGCAGCCCTGAAGGTCTGCAGCTACGTGAGCAGCGGGACGACGGAATCGAAGACGTCGGCTGCGACCGCATCGCGCTCGCGGCCGGCGTCGAGCCGCAGCCATCCCGGCGCGGCCGCCTGGCGGAGATAGCTGGTTCGCACGCGACCGAGGAGCGCGAGATCTCGCTCGTACTTGTCCCGATCGGCGGCCTTGCGTGAGGCCGACACCTGCGGCTCGATGTCGAGCAGCACGGTGAGATCCGGTTGCGGCAGGTAGCGCTGAATCTCACTCAGCCAGGCCCCGTCGAGCCCGAACGCCTCGCCGTAGGCGACGCTCGACGCCAGATACCGATCGCAGACGACCACGGTGCCCTCGGCCAGCTCGCGCTCGATTTCCGGCTTCCACTCGAAGCGGTTGGCCACATAGAGCAGCTGCATCGTGTCGGCCGCGTAGTCGCGCTCGCCCTTGAGCGCGCGGCCGATCTCGGCGCCGATGTGCGTTTCGTAAGAAGGAAAGGACAGCAGACGGACGCTACGGCCCGCTGCCGTCAGCCGGTCGCGCAAGCGCTCCGCCTGGGTCTGTTTGCCGCTTTGATCGAGGCCTTCGAAGACGACGAGGAGCCCGCGCACCAGCGCTTCCTTCCTAACTCTCGAGCGCGAGCACGTCGTCGAGCGTCTGGCGGCGCCGGATGACGGTCCACGCGCCGTCGTCCACGAGCACTTCGGGTGAGAGCAGGCGGCGATTGTAGTTGGAGCCCATCACGGCGCCATAGGCGCCGGTGTCGAGCACCGCCACCAGATCGCCGACCTCGAGGAGCGGCATGTCGCGCTCGCGTCCGAACGCGTCGCTGCTCTCGCAGATCGGGCCGACGATGTCCCATTGAGACACCGCGGCCTGGCGCGGCTCTACCGGCTCGATTCGGTGGTACGACCCGTAGAGCGCCGGCCGCATCAGCTCGGTCATGCCGGCGTCGAGAACGGCGAACCGGCGGCCGTCGGGATTCTGCTTGGTATCGACCACCCGCGAGACGAGCGCGCCCGAGCGTCCGACGATGGCTCGGCCCGGCTCCAAGACCACCGGCAGCCCGCAGCGCCGCAGCGCGGGCAACACCGCCGCCGCGTATTCGGAGGGCGCGATCATCGGCTGGCCTTCGTAAGGAATACCCAGGCCGCCGCCGAGGTCCACGTGTTCGAGCGGCACCCCGTCGTCGCGCAGTTCGATGGCGATACCCGCCAGCGCATGGGCGGCGCGCTGCAGCGGCTCGGCGCTCGTGATCTGCGAGCCGATGTGCACGTGAACGCCGGTGAAGCGCAGCCCCTTCACATCGCGCCGGTCGCGATAGATCGCGCGCGCATCTTCGAGCGCCACGCCGAATTTGTTGATGCGCAGGCCGGTGGAAATGTTGGCGTGCGTCTTGGCGTCGATGTCGGGATTGACGCGCAGCGCGACGCGCGCCGTACGCCCCGCCGCGGCGGCCACCGCGGCGATGCGATCGAGCTCGCCGGGAGATTCGGCGTTGATCGTGCCGACGTCCTGCGCCACCGCGAACTCGAGCTCGTCGCGCGTCTTGCCGACGCCGGTGAACACGATGTCGGCGGGACCGAAGCCGGCGCGGAACGCGACGCGGATCTCGCCGCCGGAGTTGGCGTCGGCGCGGCTGCCGAGCCCGCGCAGCAGGCGCAGCAGCGCCAGCGTGGAGTTGGCCTTCAGCGCGTAGTGGATGGCGTGCGGGTAGTCGGCGAAGGCGCGATCGATCCCTGTATACGCGTCGCGGATCGCCTGCGCGCTGTAGACGAACACCGGCGTACCGACGTCGTGAGCGATGGCAGCCAGCGCGACCCCGTCGCAGGCGAGACCGTGTTTTCCCTGGGAATACGGTGCGGACACGTGCGTTCGCATGTTATCATGCGCCCGTTCCGTGCCCTTTGATTCATCTTCCGCGCAAGCGATGGACCAGGTAATCCAGCGCTGCCTGGACGGTGACCAGGCAGCGTGGGAGACGATCGTCCGCACGCACTGGCGTCGCGTCTTCAACATCGCCTATAAGTTCGTCGGCCGTCACGATCAGGCCGAAGACCTCACGCAGGACGTCTTCCTCAAGTTGTACAAGTCGCTCGAAACGTTCGACCGCCGCGCCAACTTCCAGACGTGGCTGATCAGCGTCAGCCGCAATCTCTGCATCGATCACTATCGCAGCGCGCGCCGCGAGCGCGAGACCATCAATCGCGACGTCGACCCGTCCGACCTCATGCCGGTGGCGCCCGGCGTCAGCGCCTACGGGCGGCTCGAGCACCGTGACCGCGTGTCGCTGCTGCGCGCCGCCCTCGCCGAACTGCCGCCGACGCTGCGCACGGCGGTGATGCTGCGCGACATCCAGGAATTGACCTACCAGGAAATCGCCGATCGCCTCGATCTCCCCGAGGGCACCGTGAAGTCGCGCATCAACCGCGGCCGTACCGAGTTGGCCCGCCAAATCCGCATCCTGCGCGAACAGCAGGAAGCGGTCCCGAAGAGCGGAGTCTGAGCATGAACCTGACCACCGACCGTAATCACGACATCTCGATCGTCCGCGTCAACGAGGCGCGGCTCATGTATCCGCTGCTGCCCGAGTTCGCCGGCGCGGTGACGCCGCTCATCGGCACCGGCAGCAAGGTGCTGCTCGATTTGTCGACGGTGACCTACGTTGACAGCGCCACCATCGGCTGCCTGATGGATCTGTATCGTCAGGTCACGGCAGCGGGAGGCGCGCTCAAGCTCTCGGGCGTGCAGAAACGGGTCGAGACGATGCTGACGATGACCGGCGCCCAGAACTTCCTCGAAATCCACAGCGACGAAGCTTCGGCCATCAAGAGCTTCGGGGGCTAGCCATGAAGACCATCTCCACGACGACAGGCGCGGAAATCGCGCTCGACGGCGACCTGCTGGCGATCATGGAAACGCTCTACAAAGAGGTGACCGCGAAACGTGGTCTCGACCGGTCGTTCGAGGACATGATGCGCGAGATCACGCACCTCATCGACCAGATGGCCGAGGAAGACCGGCGCACCTACCTGCTCGAGAGCCTGTTCCTGAATAC
>Ga0070671_100004298_pt1 | contig 11276 bp, 13 predicted proteins | sample KBSS73metaG_FD_65341 | JGI IMG/M metagenome (GOLD analysis project Ga0070671, IMG submission 65341) | Switchgrass rhizosphere microbial communities from Kellogg Biological Station, Michigan, USA - KBS S7-3 metaG | ecosystem: Host-associated > Plants > Roots > Rhizosphere > Soil ... | reverse complement strand
ATTGTGAGCGAGTCGCCGCCCGCACGCGGCTTTGAAATCCGCCATGACTGAGCCGGCGATTGCAGTCCACAGCCTGACAAAAGTTTTCCCGATCCCGTTTCGCCGGACCAGGTTGGTCGCGGTCCGCGACCTCAACCTCGAGGTCGCGCCGGGGCAGGTCTACGGACTGCTCGGCCCGAACGGCTCGGGCAAAAGTACCACGCTCAAGATTATTCTCGGCCTCGTCTCGCCGAGCGCGGGCCGGACAGAAATCTTCGGGCGCGATAGCCGCGAAGTTCGGAGCCGCGAAGCAGTTGGATTCCTCCCGGAGAACCCTTATTTTTACAAATACCTGACCGGCGAAGAGACACTTCGGTTCTACGGGAAATTGTGCGGATTGCACGGCCGCGAACTGACCGCGCGGACGAACGAAATGCTCGCTCTCGTTAGGCTGGAAGATGCGCGCGAGCGGCGACTGGGCGGTTATTCCAAGGGCATGCTGCAACGCATCGGACTCGCGCAGTCGCTCATCCAGGAACCGAAGCTGGTCGTGCTCGACGAGCCGACCGCGGGCGTCGATCCAGCCGGCTCCCGCGAGATCCGCGATCTGATTCTCGATCTCAAGAAACGCGGCATCACCGTCCTGCTTTCCTCGCATTTGCTCGCGCAGGTGCAGGAAATTTGCGATCGCGTCGGCATCCTGGCGCAAGGAAATCTGGTGCGTGAAGGGCGCGTCGAGGATCTGCTCGCGATTGAGAACCAGACCGAGCTCATCCTGGAAAACGCCACGCCGGAAACGCTCGCGCAAATCACGGCGCTGCTCGCAAACTCCAAGACGCGTCTGGTCGAACAGCGCCAGCCGCAGACCACTTTGGAGCGCCTCTTTCTGGAAGCGACCGCGGCGACGCGAGAAAAGAAATGAGCGCGAGCGCCCATCGTTCCTTCGCCATTTCCCGGATGGCCGCGATCACGCGCACCACCTTCACTGAGCTCGTTAGGCTAAAGGTGTTTTATTTTCTGCTTATCTTCGCGCTTCTCCTGATCGGCAATTCGCTTTTCATGGCCCGGCTCAGTTTTCAGCAGGAGTTCCAGGTTCTGAAGGATGTGTCGTTAGGGGCAATGAGCATTTTTACTTCTCTCCTCGCCATCGTGGCCACCGCCCAGCTCCTCCCGCGCGACGTCGAGGACCGCACCATCTACACCATCCTTGCCAAGCCCGTCCCGCGTTACGAATACCTGATCGGGAAACTGGCCGGCGTTCTGCTCCTCCTCGCCCTCAGTATTATCGCGATGAGCGCACTTTTCTTTGTGGTCCTCTTCACCCGGGAGCAAATGCTGGTGAACGAGACGGTGCGCGGTACCGCAGGGCTGCCGCCGGGACAAATCGAGGAAGCGATTCGCAGTCTCAGGGCCTCGGCTTTCAACACCAATTTGATTCCGGGAATCGTGATTATTTTCCTGAAAGCGTCGCTCCTCGCTTCGCTTACCCTTTTCATTTCCACCTTCGCGACCTCCAACATTTTTACCGTCGTGGTGATGGTTTTCATTTATTTCATCGGCCATCTTCAGGCGACGGCGCGCGAATATTGGTTGCAGGAACATGGCGCCGGCTGGCTCGCTAAAACGTTCCTCGCCTTCGTTGCCCTCGCCTTTCCCGATCTACAACTTTTCAACCTGGTGGATGACATTGTCGCCGGCACCGCCATCCCGATGGCCCTCTTCGCCAAAACCGGCGTCCTCGGGATGGTTTACACTTCGGTCTATCTCTTCTTTGCCTGGGTTTCTTTTCACGGGAAGGAATTATGATCCGCGGCCCGCTTGTCGTTGCTCTTCTGCTCAGCTTTGGCGCGCTCCGTTTGCCGATCGAAGCGGCCCTCACCGCGCAGCATCGCAGCGCCTATTTCCATCAGGCCCAGCTCGGTCTCGGCCTGCGCGAACAAGTCGGGCAACTGGGTTTTCTCGCCGCTCTGAGCGGCTTTCGGTCGCTGGTCGCGGACGTGGTTTTCATCCAGGCCCACATCGCCTGGGAACGCACGGAATGGGGCCGCGTGTATCTCTTGTTCCGCGAAGCAACCACCCTCCAGCCGCGCGCGGTCATGTTCTGGGACATGGCCGCCTGGCACATGGCCTGGAATGCGAGCGTCGCCGCGCTGCACGATCCGACGCACGCCAGTGACGCCCTGCGCCACAAAGCGGCAGAGGAATATTTCGCCCTCGGGAAAGATTTTCTCGAACGCGGAATCAAGAACAACCCGGATCGCCCGGAGCTCTACGAATCGCTGGCCCGCCTTTACAAGGAAAAGCTCGATGACCACGCCGCCGCCGCCCGCTGCTACGCGCGCGCCGCCGCATTGCCGCACGCGCCGGAATATGATAAACGCTTTGCGGCGTACGAACTTTCCTTCGCGCCCGGCCACGAGCGCGAGGCTTACGCGGCGCTCCGCGCGCTTTACGACCGGGGCGAACATGAGCGCCTGCCAACCCTGCTCAAGCGCCTGAAATATCTCGAACAAACGCTTGATATCCCATTGGATCGCCGCATTCCCAACTGACAAACCTCAACCTGTCCACTGCCTGTGCGTTTTGCCATTCTCAGCGATATCCACGCAAACCTCGAAGCCCTCGAGGCCGTGCTGGCTGACGCGCGACTGCAGTCCTGCACGCACTACGTCTGCCTCGGCGATGTCGTCGGCTACAACGCCAACCCAAGCGAATGCGTCAAGATCATCCAGGACCTGGAATGTCCGGTGGTGAAAGGAAACCACGACGAGCAGGCCTCGATGGCGGCGTCGACTGAGGGCTTCAATGAGTTGGCCGAGGAAGCGATCGGCTGGACCCGCGACCATCTTTCCGCCGACGACAAAGCCTGGCTGGCCGATCTCCGCCTAACGAGACAGGTGCGCGACTTCACCATCGTCCACGCCACCCTCGATACTCCCGGGCAATGGGGCTACGTCTTTAACGATCTCGACGCCATCGCCAGCTTCACCTACCAGCACACTTCCCTCTGCTTTTTCGGTCACACCCATTGGCCGACTGCCTTTGTGCGCGACGACAACGTGCGCCGCATTCCGGTTGGGCAAATCGTTTTGTCGCCTGGCAAAAAATATTTCATCAACGGCGGCAGCGTCGGCCAGCCGCGCGATCGCGATTGGCGCGCAGCCTACTCTATCCTCCACACCGACCGCCAGGTGGTCGAGCAACGCCGGATCAAATACGACCTCGAAACGGCGCAGCGAAAAATCCGGGACGCCGGCCTGCCCGATCGTCTGGCCGACCGGCTCGCCGTCGGCCGTTAGGAGATTTCAAATTTGAGATTTGAAATTTGAAATCGGCCATTCGCTCCATTCTCATCATCAAGCCGAGTTCGTTAGGCGACATCGTTCACACCTTGCCGGCGGCCGCGCTCCTGCGCGATGCTTATCCCAGGGCAAAGATCACCTGGGTGATCAATCCGGAATGGGCTCCGCTCTTGCGCGGCAACCGCTCCGTCGATCACGTTCATATCTTTCCGCGCGGCGACCTGGCCGGCTTCGGCGTGACAAAACATCTGCTCCCGTGGCTGCGCGAGACCGGCCGTCTGGAACCGGACATCGCAGTCGATTTTCAGGGTTTACTGCGCAGCGCGCTGATCGGAAAGATGAGTCATCCGGGCGAATTTTACGGCGCCAGCGACGCGCGCGAAGGAGCGCGCTTTTTTTACCAGCACGTCGTTCCAGTGGATCGCAACGCCCACGCCGTCGAGCGTTACCTCGCCCTCGTGGAGGGCTTCGGCGTTCCCCTGCAGCGCCCTTTGCGTTTTCCGTTGCCGACCGGCGATCACGTCCCGCGCTTCGACGAAGACGAACCCTTCCTCGTCCTCCATCCTTTTGCCCGCGGGCGCCGCAAATCACTCAGCGATCTGGCAGTCGAGGAATTTTGCCACGCCCTGGCGCCCGCGCGTGTCGTGCTCGTCGGTCGCACCAAACGCAGCGTCCCCGTGCCGGAAAATTGCGTCGATCTGTTCAATCATACCACGATCCTGCAACTCATCTGGCTCATGCGCCGGGCGCGCTTCATCGTCAGCGTCGACAGCGGGCCAACGCACATCGCAGCCGCCATCACCGATCGCCTCGTATCGATCCATACCTGGAGCAACCCGCGCAAGGTCGGCCCCTATAACAAAAATGCCTGGGTCTGGAAGAACGGCGAACTGCATCGGGTCTGCGACCTGCCGCCGCTCACGAAACGAGCGAAAAGCCGGGCTTTCAAACCTGCCGATGTGCGACAACTTCTGCCCCTCATCCGGGAAGCCCTGAAGTGAATCTTGGAGGAACTACCGAGAATCGCCAAACTCGATTCCGGCTTTCTGCACCTCGCGGTAGGGAAGAAGCCAGACTAACGACTCGTCGTGCAGATCCACGACTTGAATGCGGTTCCCAAAAGGATCGTGAAAGTCGCAACGAAACGGCGGGATAAGATTGATCCCGTACTTTTTCGTAAGCTTTTTGCGAACCTCATTCAATTGCGCCTCGTCGCGCACAATCAGACCAAAGTGTCTGGTCCGGTCGGGTTGCAGGTCCTCCACCTTGAAGATAGCGAGGAATTGATGCTCACCGATCTGGAAGAAAGCGTCGCCTTCTCCTTCATCCATTTTCTTGAGTTGGAAGACATCCTCGTAAAACGCCACTGCTTTCGCCACGTCGTCCACCTCGATCGCAATGTGGTTGATTCCGTAGACACGCACACTCATGGGTTCAATCTACTGGATCAGCCCTCGCTGTCGCAGAACGAATTCCGCAAGGTCAGCGCTGTTTGACGGCGACGCCGGAATCCAGGCGCCATCGGTTAAATCCATGTGCCCCAGCCGTAAAATCCGAGTTCCTCCAACTCTTCTGCCGCGATCGCGTCCTCAATCTACCTTGCCCCACGCTGGCGCAGAACCGATTCCCCCAGAGGCAAATCAGCCGGATAAGTGATCTTGAAATTTGGTTCCTCGTTAGGCAGAAGCATGATCGCGCCTTCTATGCGCTCGACCGCGGAGATTTCGTCGGTCACCTCCAGCGCGGCATTCGCAATCGCTCGATACGCCTCTGCCAGCAGATCGCGGCGAAAAATTTGCGGGGTCTCCACCGCGTAGAGATTCGATCGCTCGATGGCGCCAATGACACGGAGTTGCCCGTCGACACGCTTCAGCGTATCGCGCACCGGTGCGCCGCTGGCGGCCCCGCCGTGCCTTTTCGCGCATTGATAGATTTTCTCGATCATTGCCGGCCTAACGAGCGGTCGGGCGGCATCGTGCACCGCGACGAAGTTACAATCTTGCGCCAGTCGCTCCAACCCCTTCTGCACGGAATCCTGCCGCCGTGCGCCGCCGGGGATGACGGCAGAAATTTTCCCGAAACCTTGGAGGCGGACGATTTCCTCGTAGTCGGAGAGGCGGTCGGCGCGTCCGACGAGAATGATGTCGTGCACCGATGCGGTGTTCTCAAAAGCAGCGATGGAGTGCGCCACGACCGGTCGCCCGTTGAGCGGAGCGAAGAGTTTGTCAAAGCCCATTCGCTGGCTGCTGCCGCCGGCAACGATGATGGCGGTGAGCATGAGAGCGCTAGGGTTGGGGAAACTGCCGACGCAAACGTTCGACGCCCAGCATCCAACGTCCAACGTTCAAGGAAGAGCCCAGTTGAGCGTTGAAGGTTGAAGGTTGGTCGTTGGACGGTTTCTTCATCCCAGCTGCCGCTGCACTTCCTGGCTGAGCGTCTTGCCATCGGCGCGGCCCGCCACTTTCGGCCCGAGCGCTTTCATGACCGCGCCCATCTGCGCCTTGGAAGTGGCCCCGACTTCGGCGATGGTTTCCCTAACGAGCCGGGCAATATCCTCCCCGCTCATCGCGGCGGGCAGGTATTGATTCAGGATGGCGAGCTCGCTCTTTTCCTTGTCCGCTAATTCGGCGCGGCCGCCTTTCTCGAAACTTTCGATCGAATCCTGGCGCTGCTTCACTTGTTTGCGGATCACTTGCGTCGCTTCCGCGTCGTCCAGTTCACCTTCCGCGCCCGATTTTTCGATCGCGGCGTATTTGAGCGCCGACTTCAACATGCGTAAAACACCCAGCCGGGTCGCGTCCTTTGCGCGCATGGCATCTTTCAAGTCGGAATCGATTCGTTGGGCGAGGGTCATAATTCGTTAGGCGACCGCGAGCAGGGGCGGGGCGGAAGGCTGGCGAATTGCCGCCCCGGCAATGGCGGCGATCTCGAGCCAGCCCGCTTCATCGAAAAACCAGACGCGCCGATCAAGTTTTATGAAAACCGGCCGGCTGGTCGCGAAACCGTGCAGCGGGAGCAAGATCTCGCCCCGGAATGCATCGCCATGATAGCGGCCGACACACGCTATCGCGCCAGTCCCGTCGTCGATCAGGTCGATCTTGCCACTGCGGCCGGGAAGTGTCGTGCGCAGGCGGCGCAGACGACCGAAACTATTATGGCCGAGGAGATGAAGCGAAGTTTCCTCCGCCCGCAGTGGCTTGAGGGTGAAAGCGACTTGCAAACGCAGCGCGTTAGGCTCGCGGGTGAAGCCGGCGACCGGGCCGTCGACCGCGCAAGTCATTCTCCCGTCGCCGAGGACGAAACGTTCCGGCCGCCTCGCGTAGGACAAAAAGCGCCGGCGCGACAAAGCGACTTGCGTGATGTGGCGCAGGATGGCGCGTTGCTTTGCTTTTTGTTCCGCGGGAGCGGGGGGCAAATCGCACGCCTGGCGACGGAAGGCCGCGCTCGCTCCGTGGACGAGGTAATGAAGCCGCATCAGCGATGGTTGCGGCGGCAGGAAATCTTCGAGCACGAGGCCGAGCAACACGGCCAGCGCACTGTGATCGGGATGGGTATCGGCCGCGGAAGGCAGGAGCAGATGGGTCGGCTGCCAATCTTTGATCACGGCTGCGCAACGTTTCATTGTCCGACGGCATCCCTTGAGAAGGAGATCGGTTATGCCCTGGTCGGGCAGAGACAGAAATTCCACCTCCCCAGGCGCAACGCCGAGGACCCGCAAGGCGGCCAGCGCTTCGCCCTGGCGGCGCACACCCCAGCGACGGCGGTCGGCGTGGCTGATCCGAATTTTGCGCTCGAGCACTCGCTGCGGCCAGCAATTGCGCTCGCCATCCGTCGCGTAAACCACCCGCGCAGCAGCGCCCGCCGCGACCGCTCGCTGCAAGAAAATCCCGGCGGCGAGCGATTCGTCGTCCGGATGCGGGGCGAACATCATTACGCGCGAACGTGCAGTCAGAAGTGGCAGGTTCATCTGGGAATCGGGTCTTAGCAGATGTAATCGTTAGTGCAAGCCGGGATGGTTGTTCCGCGTGCTCGTGCTCCTGCTCTTAACCGAAAGGAGAGCAGGAGAACGGCTACGAGTCAGCCACAGGCGACATCACGAGGGCGGACAGATCTCCAAGTGCCGCAGTCTCGCGACACAGCCCTGAAGCGATGCGGCGTCTGTGACGCTGATAACCTCGGTGCCTTTGCGGACGCGTTGCAGGAGGCCGGCTAGCACACCGCCCGGGCCGAGCTCGAGAAACAGGTCGCAACCCATTTCGAGCATTCGTTCGATGCAATCGGTCCAGCGCACCGTGGCGGTCACCTGTTCCTGGAGCGTCTCGCGAATTTCATCCGCCGATTCCACCTGTGCACCAGTCACATTGCTGATCACAGGAAACTCCGGTTTTTGCAAAATAACATCCAGAAGCGATTGCCCCACTTGTTGGTAAGCGGTTTCCATTAAACGCGAATGGTACGCCCCAGCGACATTCAAGAGAGTCGCGCGGCGGATGCCATGTTCCTTCGCCAGAGCGACCGCCATCTCGACTTTGGCGCGCTCCCCGGAGACCACGATCTGGCCAGGGGCGTTGATATTCGCTACATCCACGTCGGTCGCGGACGCGAGTGCGCGCACCGCCGACTCATCGGCGCCGATCATCGCCGCCATCGCACCTGACGTCGCCTCACACGCTGCCTCCATGAAGCGCCCGCGTTGCTCGACGAGTCGCAGCCCGTCCTCAAAAGAGAACGTCCCCGCCGCGGCGTGAGCGGTCCATTCGCCTAACGAAAGACCAGCCGCCGCCGTGATTGGGAACATCCCCGCGATGTCACGCAGGACGCTGAGACAGCCCAGCCCGTAAACATAGAGCGCGGGCTGACAATTCGACGTCCGGGTCAGCTCGTCGAGTGGGCCGTGCCATGCGATTTCGCTCAACTTGCGCCCGAGTACTTCGTCCGCGCGCTGAAACAAATCCGCGGCCTCGACAAAGTCTTTGGCCAGATCCTTTCCCATCCCGACCGTCTGCGCGCCCTGCCCGGCGAAAAGGAGTGCGATTTTTCTACCCATGCCTTCCGATGATGCGCCGAGTGCCGTATTCAAGGCAAGGTTCGAGTCCAACGCCTCCGCCCGGGTAGCGCAACTTTCCTACTTGCAGGATGAAGCGGTATTGCGAGCCTAAGAAACGCATGTCCGAAACCACCCGCGAAATCGAAGCGCCGGATCCCCTCGCCCGCACCTTGCAGGCACAGGCGGACGCGGCTCCCGGCGATGATTTCGGCGAAAAGATGGTGCTCAACATGGGCCCATCGCATCCCGCCACCCATGGCGTCCTGCGCCTCGTCCTCGAACTGGACGGCGAACTGGTAACGAAAGCGACACCCGATGTCGGCTACCTCCATCGCGGTGACGAGAAAATCGCCGAGAACATGCAATACAACCAGTTCGTGCCCTACACGGACCGGCTCGATTACCTCGCCCCGCTCGCCAACAATGTCGCCTACGCCCTCGCCGTCGAGAAATTGATGGGCTGGGAACTACCGCCACGCGGCAAGGCGATCCGCGTCATCTGTTGCGAGACCGCCCGCCTCTCTTCGCACTTGTTAGGCTTGGGCGCGATGGCGCTTGACCTCGGGGCGATGACGGTTTTTCTCTACACCTTCACCGAACGCGAGAAGCTCTATGATCTCTTCGAGCTGCTCACGGGCGCGCGCTTCACCACTTCCTACACGCGGGTCGGCGGCCAGATTCGCGATTTGCCGCCGACCTTTATCCCGCAGCTGCAAAAGTTCATGGATGATTTCATTCCGCAGCTCGACGAAATCGACCAGCTCTTGACGCGCAATCGCATTTTTGTCGATCGGACCCGCGATATCGGAGTCATCCCGCGCGAGCGCGCGATCGCTTACGCGCTCTCCGGTCCGAATCTGCGGGGCAGCGGTATCGAGCACGATCTGCGGCGCAAGCATCCCTATTTGGATTACGAGAAATACGATTTCGAGGTTGCGATCGGCAGCGCCGGCGATTGCTACGATCGCTATCTGGTGCGGATCGAGGAGATGCGACAAAGCGTGCGCATTCTCCGCCAGGTGATTGAGCATCTCCCGGGAGGCCCAATCAATGTGGTCGATTGGAAAAACATGCTCCCCCCGAAGTCGCACGTGATGACGAAAATGGAGGAGCTGATTCACCATTTTATCGTCGTGACCGAAGGGATCGATGCGCCCCCGGGCGAAGTCTATTTCGCGGCGGAAAATCCCAAGGGCGAACTCGGGTTTTACATCCAGAGCAAAGGCGGCGGCGTGCCGCACCGGTTGAAAATCCGCGCCCCTTCCTTTGTTAACCTGAGCATCTTGCCCGAACTCCTGCCCGGCTGCATGATGAGCGACGTGGTCGCCATCCTCGGCAGTCTGGACTTCGTTATGGGAGAATGCGACAGGTGAAAGCCCTATGAAAACCCGTCGCCTCGGAATTTTTTGTGCCGCGCTCGCCTTGTTGTCGTTAGGGGGGTGCAATCACAATCCGCTTTCCGGTTCCAAATTGACGGCCGCCAACTACGATCAGGTCACGCTCGGGATGTCGAAAGCGCAGGTCCAGACCATTCTCGGCACGCCGACCAGGATCGACTCGAAGGACCTCGTCATTTTCAAGAAGACAACCTTTCGCTACGAGGACGGGAAGAAATTTGCCATCATCACTTTTAAGAATGACGAGGTCGACAGCAAAGACACCAACCTGGGGCGCGAGCCCTAGGGCGGGCAGGCAATTCGTAACATGAGGAACCAGCTAAAATTGCGGCGTTGGCTGAGCGTCTTCGTGGCCGCGCTCTTCGTCCTTGCCTCCTGTCACGGCAAGCGGCTGACCAAGGCGAATGTGGACGAGGTCTCCAACGGCATGAGTCGCAAACAGGTGGAATCGATCCTCGGCCCGCCGACCTCCATCGACAGCACCGACCTGTTGATCATGAAAAAGGTGACTTACATCTACCAGCAGGCGGACGAATCCGTCACGATCGTCTTCATCAACGACGAAGTGACGTCGAAGGACAGCACTCTGCACGATTAGCCGTCATCCGTGGACGCGACGATGACGACAAACGTTCCGGCCACCCTGGAACGGGAGATGGACGAAGCGATCAGCCACTATCCGGCCGATCAAAAGCGGAGCGCTTCGCTGCCCCTCCTGCATCTCTGGCAGGAACATTTTGGCTTCATCAGCGACGAGGGGATCAACTGGATCGCGGCCAAACTCGGCCTCGAACCGATCAACATTCTCGAGCTGGTCACGTTCTATCCCATGTTCCGGCAGGCGCCGGCGGGACGAAAACATATTCGGGTTTGCCGCACCCTCAGTTGCGCGATGGCAGGGGCTTACCCGCTCATGGAAAACCTCGCGCGCCTAACGAAGATCAATCGCGGGCACGATGGCGCCGGGGTCCACAATCCGGTCGCAGTCAGTCCCGACGGCGAATACAGCATCGAGTTCGTCGAATGTCTTGCAAGTTGCGGCAGCGCTCCCGTCTGCATGCTGGACGACGCGCTGCACGAAAACGTCGCGCCAGAAAGCGCGCCCGATCTTCTCAGCCGCTTTCAAACAAGTTTGTCATCCCGAACCGGCGAAGCGCGGCGAGGGACCTCGCAAGTAACGCCCGACGTTCAATTAATGGGAACAGGTGGAGTAACTCGCGAGGTCCCTCTCCGTCCTGCGGCGGATCGGGATGACAATTTATCGATCCGTTCCCTCCCTCCGCATCCCCTCGAGCGCCGCCTGATTTTCCAAAACATAGGGCGAGAAGGTTATACGATCGACATCGATTGCTACCTGCAAAACGGCGGCTACGAGCAGCTCCGGGCGGCCTTGCGCATGACCCGCGCCGAAATCGTGAACGAAGTCAAAACTTCCGGCCTGCGCGGGCGCGGCGGCGCCGGTTTCCCCTGCGGAGTGAAATGGAGCTTTATCAAACCGGAGGAAGAAAAGCCGGTCTATCTCATCTGTAACGCCGACGAATCCGAGCCGGG
>Ga0070671_100004297_pt1 | contig 11276 bp, 12 predicted proteins | sample KBSS73metaG_FD_65341 | JGI IMG/M metagenome (GOLD analysis project Ga0070671, IMG submission 65341) | Switchgrass rhizosphere microbial communities from Kellogg Biological Station, Michigan, USA - KBS S7-3 metaG | ecosystem: Host-associated > Plants > Roots > Rhizosphere > Soil ... | reverse complement strand
CAGCGGCGGCTGATGGCGCAGCAGGCGCGCAGCTGGGACTTCGACCAGGAAGAGGGGATGCTCGATGCCGCTAGGCTCGCCCGAGTGGTCGTCAATCCGGGCCATTCGCTTAGCTACAAGATTGAACGAGACACGGAGTTCAAGGACACCGTTGTCTCGCTGCTGATCGACAATTCAGGGTCAATGCGCGGCCGCCCGATCGCGATTGCCGCGATCTGCGGGGACATCCTCGCGCGGACTCTGGAGCGCTGCGGCGTGCAGACCGAGATCCTCGGCTTCACCACCCGCGGCTGGAAAGGCGGGCAGAGCCGCGAGGCCTGGCTAACCGCCGGCCGTCCGCCAAACCCAGGCCGGCTTAATGACCTGAGGCATATCGTCTACAAGCGTGCCGACGAGCCTTACCGCCATGCCCGCCGCAACCTCGGGCTTATGATGCGCGAGGGGCTGCTCAAGGAGAATATCGACGGCGAGGCCTTGCTGTGGGCGCATAACCGCCTGATCGGCCGGGCTGAGGAGCGGCGCATCTTGATGGTCATCTCGGACGGTGCTCCGGTCGACGATTCGACCGCGTCGGCCAATGGCGGCAGCTATCTCGAGCGGCATTTGCGGCAGGTGATCGACTGGATTGAGACGCGATCGAGCGTCGAGCTGATCGCAATTGGCATCGGTCACGACGTAACCCGATACTATCGGCGGGCGGTGACGATCATGGATGCCGACCAGCTCGCGGGAGCGATGGTCGAGCAGCTCGCCCAATTGTTCGAGAGCAAATAAAAAGTTGGCCCCAGCACAACAACGCGCGCTGGGGCCCCCTCGTTACGCGACGCGAGGGAAACTGCCTGTTGTCAGGCGCGACGGGGAAAGGGGGAAAACCCCGCCAACTCAGGAGCTTATGCCCGAGTCGCGGGGTATGAATGCTGAATGCTGCGTGCAGCTTATATTCAGGAAATTCACAAGAAATTCAGTCGGTTAGCCGACTTTAGGCAGCCGGCTGGTCAGCGACCTTCTTGGAGATCTCTTTCTTGAGCTTGCGGACCTTCGGCGACAGCTTGTCGTCGCTGGTCTTCAGCAGCCAATTGTCGAGGCCGCCGACATGCTCGACCGAGCGCAGGCCGTGGGTCGACACGCGCAGCTTGACGCTCGTTCCGAGCGCATCGGAGATCAAAGTGACGTTCTGCAGGTTCGGAAGGAACGTGCGCTTAGTCTTGTTGTTGGCGTGGGAAACATTGTTACCCACCTGCCGGCCCTTGCCGGTCAGCTCGCAAACCCGCGACATGGTCATTATCCTGATTTCTGGTACGAGCCGCATGGGCCCGAAGAGCGCCGCCCGTTAGCGGCTCAGTCCTTGTTCGTCAACGTGTCCGCATCCCAAAACGGCGGCAACCGACGCTGAATATTTGCGTTTCAACAACAGTCACCGAACGACCTTAGCTCGAAAGGCCCGGCCATGCGCGCGCTGATCCTGATCCTTATTGTGGCGGTGGTCGCCATCCTGGCCTTGGTCGGGAGCGGGTTCCTTAGTGTCAACCAGACCCGCGAAGCCAAGGCGCCGCAAGTCAGCGCGACCCGCAACGGCGTTACCGCCAAGGGCGGCCAGGCCCCGGCCTTCGATATCGAGACCGGGTCCGTGAAGGTCGGGGCAAAGGACACTACGGTGAAGGTGCCTGCGCTGGTTGTCGAAAAGGCCGGGCAGAACCAGGCGGCCAACGCCGCCGCCAACGCCCAATAGCCTTCGCTCCCCGCGTCGGCTAGCGGCTGGCGCATGAGCTTCCCACTGCCTTTGCCAATGCGCCGCGCGCTCGACCTCGCCGCAGAGGCTGCGGCCGACGGTGAGGTGCCGGTCGGTGCTGTAGTCACCCTCGGTGAGGAGATCGTAGCGGAGACGCGCAATGCGATGCGCGGATCGAACGATCCCACGGCCCATGCCGAGATGGCGGCGATCCGCGCGGCCGCCATGAAGCTAGGCATCTCGCGGCTAGACCAGTGCACCTTGTGGGTTACACTTGAGCCGTGTCCAATGTGTGCTGCGGCCATAGGCGTATCGCGGATGAAGGCGCTGCGATTTGCCGCCGAGGACCCCAAGGGTGGCGGGGTGGTCCACGGTCCACACATCTTCGCTCAGCCCACCTGCCATCACCGGCCGGATGTGCTCGGCGGGATCGGCGAGGACGAATCGGGCGAGCTACTGCGGAAGTTTTTCGCCGAACGCCGTTAGGCGCGATAGGGAACGAGCCGGATCTCGATGCGCCGGTTCGCCGCCTTCTGGGTTTCGTCCGCTTCGGGGTTGTAGAGTGGCGCGCTTTCTCCAAGCCCTCGCGACGCAATCCGTGCCCTGCTGACACCGTGGCCGGCGAGATAGGTCGCGACTGCGGCCGCTCGCTTGTCGGAAAGCGCGGCATTGACCTGCGGAGATCCTGACGTGTCGGTATGGGCGAGGACGTCGACAAAGGTGCGATTGCGGGTCTTCACCGTGCGCGCAATCTCCAGCAGCGTTGCATCGGTCGTCGCCTTGATGGCCGCGCTGCCCGCGTCGAAGGTGAAGGCTGCGGGGATGCGGACGACGATGCTCCCCCCGACCTCCAGAATATCGAGTCCGATCCCGGCGGTCTGCCTCTTCAGCTCCGCATCGAGGTCGGCCATGTAGGCGGCGGTTTCATACGGACCGAGCGGCTTGATCTTGGCCGCGCGCATCTTTGCGGCCCGCGCCTTCTGCCCACCGATCACGTCGCCGAGCAAGTAAGGTGCAGATGTTCCAAGCGGTGTGAAGGATGCGGGGACGACCATCGGGGGCGGCGGCGCGGTTTCGCACCCGGCGAGAATGGCCAGTGAGCTTCCGATGATGAGCGTCTTGAAGCCTAGGCGGATGGTCATTGTCGCGAGTTCCCCACTTCGTTCAACCGGTCAAACAGGCCCCATAGCCGATGGTTCCGCGACAGTATTGAAGCCATGCGCTTGTGAACCGCCGCCGCTGCGGGTTACACTCTCTTTGCCGCAATGAGCGACCACATATCCCCCATACCTTGGCTCGACGTCCTCCTCATCCTCGCCCTGATCGTGCTCAACGGCGCGCTGGCGATGGGTGAGTTGGCCATCGTTTCGTCGCGCGAGGCGCGGCTCAAGGCGATGGCAAAGAGCGGCAGCGAGGGCGCGCGCTGCGCGATCGATCTCGCATCGGATCCGGGCAAATTCCTCTCGACGGTGCAGAGCGGCATCACGCTCATTGCAATCTTTGCGGGTGCTTTCTCCGGCGAGAAGCTTGGCCAGCCGACCGCCGAGCGGCTGCAGCTTCTGGGCTTTTCGCCGGACACCTCGCACACGCTCGGCTTCGGGATCGTGATCGTCCTCACGACCTATTTCTCGCTGGTGATCGGCGAGATTGTGCCAAAACAGATCGCACTTCGATCGCCCGAGCCTATCGCTGTGGTCTTTTCGCGACCGATGAAGCTGTTGTCGAAGGTGGTCGCGCCGTTCGTTTGGGTGCTCGAGCGGTCAAGCGCGCTTATCCTTGGCGTGCTCGGCATGAACCGCGAATCCAAGAACCATGTGACGGCGGAAGAACTCCACCTGGTCGTCGCGGAAGCGCAGACGGCCGGCGTCCTCGAAGAAGATGAGAGGGCGATGATTTCGGGCATTGTCCGGCTGGCCGACCGTCCGGTTCGCGAGGTGATGACGCCGCGCACCGAGATCGACTGGATCGACATCGGTTCGACGCCGAAGGAGATAGAGGCGGCGCTTCTCGAAACCCCGCACAGCCGGATTCCGGTGGCGAACGGCGCGGTCGAGAATATCGTCGGCGTGATCCAGACGCGTGACGTGATGGCGGCGCTCCTGCAGGGCCGAGAGATCGACCTCATGACATTGTGTCGCACCGCCCCGGTCATCCCTGACCTCATGGACGCGATGGACGCCCTTGCGGTGCTTCGAGCCACCGACGTGCCGCTGGCGCTTGTCCACGACGAATATGGCCACCTCGACGGCATCGTGACGCCGGGTAGCATCCTCGCGGCGCTGGCAGGCACCTTCGCCAGCGATGTCGACCAGGGTGACGAACCGGCCCTGGTCGAGCGCGATGATGGCAGCTTCATCATTTCAGGCGCGGCCAGCGCGGACCTGCTTAGCGATCGCCTGGGCGTGAACCTGCCCCAAGAACGCGACTATTCGACCGTCGCCGGCTTCGCCTTGTCAGTGCTGAAACATCTGCCCGAGACGGGGGAGAAGTTCCGGCACGATGGCTGGTCGTTCGAGATTGTCGACATGGATGGACGCAAGATCGACAAGCTGATCGCTTCAAGGTCGCGCAAGCGGCAAGCAGAAACGCAGGCCGAAGCGGTCGGATAGCAAACGACCCGGCCAGGCTGCCCCCGCCGGGTCGTTCCACGCCGCTCCAGCACGCGCGCGCTGGAACTAATCTAAGTTAGCTTCGAAAGGTTAAGAAGTTGCCGGGTTCATTCGGGGCCAGGTCGGGGCGCTTGGCTAAAGCTTCCCGAACCTCTGCTCGAAGCCGTCGGTATCGCCGCGGGCGAGATAGTCGGCCTGCTCGACGACACGATCGCGATTGATTCGGCCCGCGAAGCTGCCGAGCCTTGCGTCGAGCCGATCGATCTCGGTCGGGGTCAAGCCCGCGATCTGGTGAAAGCTGGTGAAGCCCGCACCGCGCAAGGCATCGGCGAACTTCGGACCGACTCCTTTCAGCCGGCTGAGGTCGTCGGACGGATCAATGTCGCCCTCCAGCGTCTGGCGGACCGGGGCGCTAATTAGATCTCCAGCGAATTCGCTCGTCGCCGCGACGGCTTCGCCGACGAGGCCTCGCCCTTCGGGCGGCCCTTTCGTTTGAGCCATGTGCGGGCGCACCGGCGCACTGTCGGTCAACGTGACCCGCTGCTTCGGCCGCAGCAGGATGAAAGCAAGTAAGAGCACTACGGCCAGGGCGATTACCCACCAATATTCGCGGATCAGGTCCATTATTTCACCAATTCCATTGCGCATTGTTGTGACGGCGAAGCTCGTTCAGATAGGCGAGCCCAAGGCCGAAGATAAAGCCCGCGGTGGCGGCGACCAGCGCTTCGACGAGGAGCGGCACGCCGGTCGGCCTCTCGGTCCATTGAGCGCTAGAGACACCCGGTCGTTCGCTCATTAGGCGAACCATCTCGGCCGTCTGGAAGTCGTCTGCCCGGCCGGACAGGACTAGGTGGCGGCTCAACGGACCGTGATGCAGATGGGCCGCAATCTGCGTCATTTCATAGTGGTCGAGGAAGGTACGAGCGTCATGCTCGACCCGCGTCGTGAAACGGTCGGCGGCGCCAAGCGGGCCACTCCACACCAGGGTCAGCACAAGCGTCAGTGCAGTGCCGATGGCGAGCGCTATGTTACGCCGCGCCGAGCGCCTGAACGCGATCGTTCCGGTGAGCCCACCGACCAGCAGGCCGATCGCGACGCACGGCCAGAAAAAGCTCCACAGAATGCTCATGCATTCTCCCGCGCGAGCTCGCGCCAGCCGATGTCGCGGCGATGGAATCCGTCGGCGAAGTCAATCTGGTCGACGGCGCGATAGGCGCGCGCCCGGGCGTTGGCGAAGGTCTCAGCAACGGCAGTGACCGCTAGCACCCGGCCGCCCTTGGCGACCAGTCCTTCCGATCCGAGCGCGGTGCCAGCGTGGAAGACGGTGACGCCCTCAATCTGCTCGGCGGCCTCGATCTCGCGGATGAGCCCGCCGCTCGCCGGAGTGCCGGGATAGCCGCGGGCGGCGACGATGACAGTGACGGCATGCTTGGGCGTAAGCTGGGGCTCGACCTCGTCGAGACGGCCGGTGGCGACGGCATGGAGCAGTTCGGCGAAGTCACCGTCGATCAACGGCATGATCGCTTCGCACTCGGGATCGCCGAAGCGGACGTTATATTCGATCAGCTTGGGCCCCGCAGAAGTGAGCATCAGGCCGGCATAAAGCACGCCGTTGAACGGCGTTCCCGCCGCGGCCATCGCGCGGGCCGTCGGGCGGACGATCTCGTTCATCGCGCGCCGCTCGAGGTCGGGCGTAAGGACCGGGGCAGGGGCATAGGCGCCCATGCCGCCGGTGTTGGGCCCGGTATCGCCCTCGCCGACGCGCTTGTGATCCTGAGCCGAGGCGAGCGCGATGGCCGTCTCTCCGTCTACCAAAGCGAAAAGGCTCGCTTCCTCGCCCGACAGGAACTCCTCGATCACCAGCGGCGCGTTGCCGATCGCGTCGATGGCCGCTTCGGCCTCGGTGCGCGTCATGGCGACAGTCACGCCCTTGCCGGCGGCAAGCCCGTCGGCCTTGATCACCACCGGGATGCTGAACCGCTCGAGCGCTGCGTGAGCGTTTTCGGCCATCTCGGTTCGCACATAGTCGGCTGTCGGGATGGCGTTGGCGCGGCACAAATCCTTGGTGAAACCCTTGGAGCCCTCTAGCTGGGCAGCGGCCGAGCTTGGCCCGAAGACCGGGATGCCGGCATTACGAAGCGCGTCGGCGACGCCAGCGACGAGCGGCGCCTCCGGGCCGACGACCACCAAGTCGATGGCCCAACTCCGTGAAAGCTCGACCACCGCTGCCGGGTCGCAGGGATCGGCAGCGACGCACTCCGCCCAGCGCGCAATGCCGGGACTGCCCGGCGCGGCAATGAGTTGGCCGCAGCTCGGCGATTGCCTAAGGCGCCAGGCGAGCGCATCCTCTCGCCCGCCCGAGCCCAGAAGCAGAATATTGATGGATCTTCCTGACGACACGCGTGGATCGCTGTTAGCGAACGTCGCCCCCGGCGACAATTCGCCAGCGCTCAGCGTCAGCGAGTTGTCCGGCGCGCTCAAGCGCACGATCGAGAATGCGTTCGGACAGGTGCGCGTGCGCGGCGAGATCAGCGGCTTCAAGCGCCACGCTTCGGGTCACTGCTATTTTACACTGAAGGATGAGGACGCCTGCATTGACGCCGTCATTTGGAGGACCAGCGCCTCCAGCGTCGCCTTCCGACCCGAGGACGGGGCGGAGGTCATCGCGACTGGCAGGCTGACCACCTACCCGGGGCGCTCCAAGTATCAGATCGTCGTCGAGCGGATGGAGCTGGCGGGCGAGGGAGCGCTGCTGGCCCTTCTCGAGAAGCGGCGCAAGGCGCTCGCCGCCGAGGGTCTGTTCGCCGCCGAGCGCAAGCGCAAGCTGCCGTTCCTGCCGCGCGTGATCGGCGTGGTCACCTCGCCGACCGGCGCTGTCATCCGAGACATCCTCCATCGGCTCGAGGACCGCTGTCCGACGCACGTGATCGTATGGCCGGTGCCGGTTCAGGGCGAGGGCGCGGCCGCAAAGGTCGCCGCCGCAATCCGTGCCTTCCCGTCGATTGAGCCCAGGCCCGACTTGCTGATCGTCGCTCGCGGCGGGGGCTCGATTGAAGACCTCTGGGCGTTCAACGAGGAAGAGGTCGTCCGCGCCGTCGCGGAGAGCCCGATCCCCCTGATCTCCGCCGTCGGGCACGAGACCGACACGACGCTCATCGACCACGCCGCCGACCGGCGCGCGCCGACGCCGACGGCCGCCGCGGAGATCGCGGTGCCCGTACGCTCGGAACTGGTGGCGCAACTCGGCGAGCTTCAGCATCGCGCCCGGCAATGCTTGTCGCGGCGGGTCGAGCGCAGCCGCGAGCGCTTCGAGCTCATCAACTGCCGCTGGCCCGAGCCACAGGCGATCTTCGCGCCGATGATGCAGCGTCTCGACGATGCCGGCGAGCGGCTGCCGCGGTCGCTTGCAGCGCGTGCGGGGACGGCGCGCGGCGATCTGAACCTGGTTGCCGGCCGGCTTCGGCGCGACTTGATCGACCAGCGCATATCGCGCCTGGCCGAGCAGCTCGCTGGGCTGTGGCGACTGGCGGAACTCGCGCACCCCGACAAGCCGCTGTCGCGCGGCTTCGCCCGGGTCACTAGCCACGCCGGGCATACTCTTACCCACGCGCGCGACGCGCGCGAGGCGCAGCGCTTGACGCTTCATTTTACGGATGGAGCGGTGAACGCGTCGGTCGACGGCTCACCGGCGCCCAAGCTGGTTGAGCCGAAGCGGCGCAAACCCTACATGCCTCCGCAGCCGGGACTGTTCGACCCGGCAGAGGAATAGACGATGCTGATGCAAGGCAGCGGTAAGGCCGCCCGTATCCATTATTTGCCGGGGACGTTCCGCGTGCTCAGCGACGGCGACCATGTCGTCTGCGCCGTCACCGGAGCGCGGATCCCGCTTCACGAGCTCAAATATTGGAGCGTCGAGCGGCAGGAGCCTTATGTCGGCGCTGAAGCCAGCCTGAAGGCGGAGCAGCAGGGGCATTCCGCGAAGTGAACTGGACGACATTATCGAATTCCTCAGATCCGATGCAGCAGGTTTGGGCCGGACGACGCGCGATCGGTGCGCGGGATTTCGAGTCCGCACGGACAATCGCCGTGGAGATCCTGCGTAAGAATCCAAAGAATATCGATGCGCTCGAAATCAAGGCAATCGCCGAAATCGAGCGCGGCAACGACAAGGAGGCAGAGCAGACGCTGCGCGCCGCAATGTCGGCCGCGCCGCGGGTGCCCTGGCCTTATGCCGGCCTGACTGAATTGCTGGCGAGGAATGGCCGAATAGCCGAAGCAGAGCAGGTGTGCCGGGTGGCCCTGGCCGCCGATCCAAATGATGCGGATGCGCATGCCAAGCTGGCTGACTTCCTCGCCATGCGCATGAAAGCATTCGACGCAGCGGAGCATTATCGGCGCGCGGTCGAGCTAGCCGGGCCAGAACCCCGTCTGCTTACTCCATTGGGTCATGTGCTGCTCAGGATCGGTCGGCTCGACGAATCGCGAATGCGGCTTGAAGCGGCGGCGGCCGCTGATCCCCAAGCGTTCGGACCGGCAATTTATCTGGCCGAACTGGAGGAGCGAGAAGGGAACTTCGAAGCGGCACTGCGTCTGCTCGACCGCGCCGAACGGCTGCCTCGGCCTCCAAATGCCAACCTCGATCGACATCGCTCAGTGCTGCTCGCGCGGATGGGCAAGCATGAGGAAGCACTCGAGTTGCTTGAGGGCAAGCCGGACCTTTCAGGTGCCGAGCTACTCCATCGCGGGCGGTTGCGCGAGCGCGTGGGCCGACATGCCGAGGCCTGGAAGGATTGGACAACGGGGAAGGCTAAGCTCGCCGCTGAGTCCGGGCGACGCTACCCTTCCGAAGTTGTCGCCACCCTGGCGAACCGGCTCGCCACTTTCTTCGGATCGCCCGAGGCCGCCGCGCTCCAGCGGGCGGAACGGCGCGAAGATGTCCCGCAGCCTATCTTCATTGTCGGGTCGCCGCGATCCGGCACCACGCTCACCGAACGAATTTTGGCCGCCCACAGTGAGGTCGATGCGGGCGGCGAATTGCCCTTCGGCACCGACCTGCAGGAATTGGCTGTCTCCTTGGCCGGTGGCGAGTGGTCATTTCCAGCCGGCCTTGTCCGCGCAGAACCGGGTTGGCCGGAGAAGTTGCGCGACCGTTATCTGGCGGAAGCCGAGCGCTACGGGTTGTTCGCGAGCGGTGCCCGCTACTTCACCGACAAGATGCCGACGAACGATTTCTGGATGCCGCTGCTTCGGCTGGCCTTCCCGGACTCGCCGGTGGTGCTCGTCCGGCGTCATCCCCTCGACGTTTTGACTTCGATCATGGCGCACGAGATGACCCACGGTTTCAATTCAAGCTATCGGCTAGAGGATGCCGCACGCCATCTCGCGTTGGCCGACGACCTGATGGAAAAATATAGCGCGGCGGGGTTCGGCCCGACCTACCATCTGCGATATGAGTCATTGGTCGCGAACCAGGCAGAGGAAACCGAGCTGCTAACGGCGGCGGTCGGCCTCGAGATGGAGCCGGCGCAGCTCAACTTTCATGAGAGTGGAGCGGTACCCGCGACGCCGAGCTATGTGCAGGTCCGAAAGCCGCTCAACGCGGGCTCGATCGGAAACTGGAAGAACTACGCGAGTGAGCTTGAACCGGTGCGTCCGCTCGTGGCGGACGTGCTCGCCCGCGGCGGCTACACCGACTGATCCGGAATTACCTTTAGTTAAGGTCTACAAAGGCGCTCTGGCCCTCAATTACGACTGTGGCGCGTCCGTCACACTCCCGACACAAAATCAGAAGTTGCGGCTCCGGAATCTTTACGGATGGGCGAACAAAAGCCAAACCCCGCCGGGTAAGGGAGGCTCATGCCCTCCCTTTGCGATTCTTGCCGGCGAGATCATTCGCCGCTTGGGGAGAAGAAAATGAGGAAATCGTTCTTGCGCGCATCCGCGGGCCTGCAGGCGCTGGCTTTCATGGGTGCGGGTACCGCCGCCAGCTTTATCGTGCCGACGGCCGCTTCGGCCCAGGACTATACGTCCGGTGCGATCAGCGGCAGCGTAACGACGGCCGGCAAGCCGGTCGCAGGCGCGACGGTCACCCTGCGCAGCGTTGCGCAGAACCAGACGCGTAATGTCACGACCGACGGCGCGGGTAACTTCGCGGTCTCGGGTCTCCCCGCCGGCCTTTATGACGTAAACGTCAACGCTTCCGGGCTTGCTCCTTACTCGGGTCAGATCAACATCGCCGCCGCGCAGTCGACGCAGGCGAACGTTGAGCTGGTCAGTGCCACGGCCAGCCGCGACATCATCGTCACCGGCACCCGCCTGCGGTCGAGCCAGACCCAGGCGACGACTGGCCTCAACGTCGACGTCCAGACGGTCAACGCTAACTCGCCGATCGCCCACGACATCACGGCGGTGACCTTGCTCGCCCCGACCGTGCAGCGCGGCGTTCGCAACTTCGCCCAGGCGAACGGTGAAGACGTCCCCTCGATTGGCGGTTCGTCGGTCGCGGAAAACGCGTTCTACATCAACGGCCTCAACATCACGAACCCGGACACCTACATCGGTTCGGCGCGAGTGCCCTTCTATTTCTACAAGAGCGTCGACGTGCAGACCGGCGGCTATCCGGCCGAGTTCGGCCGCGCCACCGGCGGCGTGATCAACTCGACGACAAAGTCGGGCTCGAACATTCCGTTCCTCGCGCTCCACTTCGATTGGGAGCCGAGCGGCCTTCGCTCGCACATTCCGAACCGCGGGCTCGCGAGCTCGCCGTCTGATATCGGCAATGTTCGCACGGAAGATCACAAGCAGCTGACCTTCGAGGGCGGCGGCGCGGTCATCCCGATCACCTGTTCGTCTATGGCCTGATCGAGCCGCAGCGGAACACGTTCGAGAGAGCGAATGGATCCCGCAACTCGGCCGGGTTCAGCCAGTTCATCCGGACC
>Ga0070671_100004296_pt1 | contig 11277 bp, 10 predicted proteins | sample KBSS73metaG_FD_65341 | JGI IMG/M metagenome (GOLD analysis project Ga0070671, IMG submission 65341) | Switchgrass rhizosphere microbial communities from Kellogg Biological Station, Michigan, USA - KBS S7-3 metaG | ecosystem: Host-associated > Plants > Roots > Rhizosphere > Soil ... | reverse complement strand
GACCGTCGAACCGGACACCCGTGAAGTTGGTGTCCATGATGAAGTTGACGACGCCCGCGACCGCATCCGCACCGTAAACTGACGAAGCGCCACCGGTCAGCACCTCGACGCGCTTGATCAATGATGCGGGGATCAGGTTGATATCGGCCGCCTGGGTCGTGCCGTTGGGATCGCCTGGCGTGAGGCGACGGCCGTTGACCAAGGTCAGCGTGCGCTTCGAACCCAAATAACGAAGATCGACTTCCGCCGTACCGGTCGCCGAGTTGGATAAACCTGAGTTTTGCGATGCAGCCGCCGATGGCAATTGCGCAAGCAGATCCTCGACGCGGGTCGTACCCGTCAGCTTCACGTCCTGGCTGGTGACCACGGTCACCGGCGCGGCCGAGGTCAGGTTCGGCTGCGGAATGCGCGTTCCCGTGATGACGATGTCCTGAGCCTTCTGAACGGGCGTACCCGTCGCGGAAGTGGACGGCGTCGGCTGGGCCTCTGACGGACCCGACGGGTTCGCCTGGACGTCCGTCGGCGGAGCGTCCGTCGGCGGCGGTGTTGTCTGGGCATAAACCGGAGTCGCGAGAGCGGCGGCGCCGACCAAAAGAGTGGTCGAGAGCAGTCGCTGACGGAAATCAATCATGGGAGGCCCCCTCAGAGTGAACATCGACAGGCGCGCATAGTTAGTACTACACGTACCTTAAACTGGGCTGTGGCACCATTCTGAAGGGGAGCGCAACCCGGAATCGCGTGCGAGCCGATTTCTCGCAGAAACCTGTGGCAAAATTACTACGGATGAGCCGCGCCAAAGCGTGGAACGGGCGCAATCACGCAGGGAACGGTCCGTCGATATTTTAGTACGCTACGTACTCTTCAGCGTATCACACTGCTCTCGGCGACGATCCGGTTTTGAATCTGGTTAAGGCAGCGCAACTGCGCATCGATGATCGCGATATGCGCGCAATTGAGGAGCTCGTCGGGCGACTTCCGCGAAGAGGCCACCGCGAGCCTCGCCGCACGCAGTGTCGCCGATTGTGTTTCAATCCACTTCAGCCGATGTTCGCTGGGCAACGCGTCCAGGGCCGAGATCCGAGCGAGAAATGGGTCGTGCAGCGCTTCGTCAGCGGCATAGATTTGACGATCCTGTTTGATTCCAGCCTCCAGATTCTGCCTCATGTTACGCCTCGCCTCGCCGGCAGGTAGGTCCAGTTGAATGCCTGCCATGGGCCACCCGTCATCCATTGGCCCTTCGGTGCCCTGCGAAGCTCTCAGCGAGCAGCAGTTCAGCGAGCAGGCCCACATTTTCCCGGATGACCATTTCATCATAGGCGCTGAAGCCGATTAGCGCCGCCTGGCGTCTGCTCTCCGGCCGCGTCGTCATTTCAGAAAGTCCCGCGAGCCGAAGACCTCCCCGTGCCGCGATCGCAATGAGATCGCGCTCCTCGAGGCGCACAGAGGAGGCGACGATATGGAAGCCGCCTTGATCGGGGTCGATCGCCAGCCAATCGCCGAGAAACTCCCCGATGGCGTCCTGCATCGCAACCCTTCGACCCTCCAAGGCTGCGCGACACTGCCTCAGGTGGGCCGACAGAAGCCCCTTCCGGATGAATTCGGCGAGGACGATCTGGTTCGCGGCATCGGGCAGCGAGCCCAACGCCTGGCTTTCGGCCTCGAAGCGATCGGCGAGATGCGCAGGAACGACGAGCGCCGCGATTTTCAGCGCGGGGAAGAGAATGCGGTTGAATGAATGAATGAAAATAACATTCTTCTCGTCCTCTGCCGCAAGCGGCGCGACGGGCAAGCGGCGCTGAAACGCCGCGTTGAACTCCGCATCATCTTCAATGATGAAGGCTTGCCGGCGCTTCGCCCAGTCAAGCAAAAGCCGTCTCCGGGAGGCGCTGAGTACCGCGCCCGTCGGGAATTGGCAGGTGGGCGTCACATAAGCGAATTTCGCCTCCGGATATGCGCGCACCGCCGCCTCGACGCGAATTCCGTCCTTGTCGGTGGGTACCGGCCGCGGGCGCAGACCGTGAGGCCGGATCACCTGCCCCACTTTCGGATCGCTTGGGTCTTCGACCCATATTTGATCATCGGGCCTGGCGAGCACGCGCAAGGCGAGATCGATCGCGGCCTCCGTGCTCGGGACCACCAGAACCTGCTCGGGCGCGCAGCAAAGCCCGCGCACCGCATGCAGGTGACCGGCGATTTCTTCCCTCAGCGGCCCCCATCCTCGGCCCGAGGTCTCGTACAATGCTTGGTGCGACGCTTGCGACCAGACTTGCGCCTGGATCTTCCGCCAGGCCGTGACAGGAAAGAGGTCCGCGCCGGCAGCTCCGAGCTGGAAAGGGACGGGCCGAGCGAAATGTTGCGCGACGTTGTTGCCGTGCACGGCCCGTGTGGCGCGAATCCGTGGAGCTTCTCCCGACACGTAGATGCCTGAACCGGGACGCGCCACGATCCAGCCGTCGGACATCAGGCGCTCGATCGCGAGAAGCGCGGTGTTGCGGGAAACCCCGAGATCACTCGCAAGCATCCTAGAGGAGGGCAGGCGCATGTTCGAATCCCACGCGCCGCTCAGGATGAGACCGCGCATGCGATGGTAGATCTGGAGGTAGAGGTGTTCCTGCCCCGTGATCGACGGCAGGGTCACAAGTTGTTGAGGCGAGGCCCGCATCACTCGCGTTTCAGGCCGGACCCGCGCTTGCCAAACGCAGCGCATGTGCGGCTAAACCGCATGTGCCGGCGTCCACGAGGCGCGTTCGAGCGACGTGACGGCCATCGGGCGCAACTCCACGATAACGCATCGACCTCATGGTATCGCGAGCGCAGCGAGTTGTTCGTGCAACTTTGATGCTCTGAGCGCCAAAAGCTGGCGGAACCGGAAGAACTCGCCCCATGGCAGAAATGTTACTGCAGCAAGAGGATGCCACCTCGGGCAAAGTTGTGAGCCGCCATCACCGCCGAATGAACAACACGTCTTATGGCGAACGACTGCGATCGACCGACGAACGCCCGATAAGCCGCCGCTCTTCGGCAAAGGAATATTTTGTGATCGCTGGCCCGACCTTGAGCGCAACTCTCAATCAGAAATTCGGCAGAATTTTACTACATCAAGCCGGCAACTCGTCTGTGATCGACCTGATTTTGTTGCCGCATTCGTCCACTCGGAATAGAGATCAACTCCACGAGAGAGCGGCCACTTCTATGAACGACTTATATTCACCCACGAACGGCATACGTTCGGACGAACGGTCGCTTAAAGACGATGAACGACCGCATTCGGCTGCAAGCGCCATCACCACAGGGCTGCGCATCGGCCCAAAAGCGCCGCGCCGCGCGGAAATGCGCAAGGCCACCGTGGCGATCATCCTGGCTTTTTGGGTCTTCTATTTCCTGGGAACCAGCATCGTCGTCTTCACGATGAGCCCGGACGAGTTGGACACAATGTATGCCCCGCGCGCCATCGTGGCCGCCTCCGGCGTCGGCGTTTCCTTCATCATGGTGTGGGTCCAGGGGCTGTTGCGCCACTCGAGCCTTTCGCGGCGCGCCCTGGTCGCGCTCGCACTGTCGGCGCTCGGTGCGGCGGTGCACCTGGGTTTCAACCTCGTGATCTTCGGCCAGTTCAACCCTAGACAATGGGAGACGCCGCTGGCCGGCTTCATCCAGGATTATATGTTCCGGCTGTGGATCTTCGGAACGCTATCCGGAATGATCCTGGCCCTGTCCTACGCCGCGGACATCCGCGAGCGTGAGGAGCGCATCCACGCCCTTCAGGCACTCGCTCATTCGGCCCACATCCGGGCCCTTCGCAATCAGCTCAATCCCCATTTCCTTTTCAACGCCCTCAATTCCATCGTCAGCCTGATTTCGCGCAGACGCGGCGGGGAGGCGGAGGTCATGACGGAAAACCTGGCCGATTTCCTGCGGACGACGCTCGCACTCGACCCCGAAAAGATCGTTCCTCTGATCGAGGAAGTGCGGCTTCAGGAGCTTTACCTGAGTATCGAGAAAGTGCGCTTCCCTGACCGGCTGCAAATCCATTTCGATATTCCCGACGAACTGGGCAGCGCAGAGATACCCGCGCTTATCACTCAGCCCCTGATCGAGAATTCGATCAAATATGCGGTGGCGCGAAGCACGCGTCCGGTACGGCTTAGAATTCGGGCGACTTCAGAACAAGATCGGCTTCGTCTAGTCATCGAGGATGATGGCGGCGACGCTTCCAATCAACCGGCGAAAGGCGCGCGGATGGGCCTTTCAAACGTGACTGAGCGCCTCAGCGCCCACTACGGTGAGTTGGCAACGCTGGAAGCTCACCCCAAGGATGGAGGCGGCTTTGTGAACATCCTTACGATCCCCTGGAGGCGCGCCGAATGATCCGAGTGGTGATGGTCGACGACGAGCCGCTCGCGCTCGACCGTCTCACCGACCTTCTTGCCCAGATCGAAGACGTGGAAATCGTCGGGGCGCTCCGCGGCGGAGCCGAGGCCCTGGAAATGATCGAAGCCGCCCATCCCGATTTGGTCTTGCTCGATATCGAGATGCCGCGCTTCGATGGGTTCGACGTCGTCGAGGCGCTTCTCCGTGACGGACACGATACCGACCGGACCCCCTTGATCTGCTTCGTCACTGCTTATCCGCAGTTCGCTTCCGAAGCGTTCGAGACCGGTGCGCTGGATTTCCTTTGCAAGCCGGTCCGTCTGGCGCGTCTCGCCAAGACCATCGCGCGAGCGAGGTCGGCAATCGAGCAGCGCGAGGCGGCGCGGCGGCTCGAGGAACTTTCGACCCAGCTTCAGACCCTTCGGCAGAAGTACGGCTATTCGGACGATCGCTGCCTGTGGGTCCAGCAGCGGGGCGAAATGGTCCGTCTCGACAGCGCGAAGATCGACTGGCTGAAGGCCGAGGGCGAATATGTCCGCCTGCATGTGGGCGAGGGTTCGTTCCTCTTGCGCACGTCCATCACCGCGCTTGCCGAGGAGCTTGCCGAGGGCGGTTTCGTTCGGGTCCATCGGTCGGTGGCGATCAACCGGGCGCGGCTGAAGGCCGTGCGCCGGCAACGAAGCGGTATGAAGGTCGTCCTCGAATCCGGGATCGAACTTCCGGTCGGCCGGAAGTTCCGCCGCCAGGTCGCCGACGTCGTCAACGGTTGAAGCTCGGTGACAGTCACCGTGGGTTTCTCAAAGCCACAGCGGCCTGTCCTGCAGTTGGACGTGTCCAGAGTCAGCGCACTGATCGGAACGTCTCGCGCATATCCTCGGCCAGCAACTGCGGCTGTTCCCAAGCGGCAAAGTGGGTGCCCTTGTCATGTGCCCGGTAGAAGACAAGGTGCGGATAGGCGGCTCGCGCCCAGCTTTCCGGAGCCTGGTAGATTTCGTACCGGAATGCGCTGACGCCAGTCGGCAACGGTACGCCGCGCGGGTCGAAAAAACCGGCCTTGCTGTTGCGCATCTCCCAATAGAGACGGGCCGACGAAACGGCAGTGTTGGTCAACCAATAGAGTGTGACATTGTCGAGGATGTCGTCGCGCGTGAGGCCTTCTGCCGCGCCGTCGAACACGCGCGCGATCAGGTCGTAGCTCTGGATGTCATGATCGAGCATCCAAGCGGCTAGGCCGATCGGCGAATCCGCGACCCCGTAGAGTGTCTGCGGCCGCTGGTTCATCTCGATCGCATAGCCGAGCCCGTGCACGTAGAAATCGGTGAGCTGGTCCCAGGCGTGCCTTTCATCGGGCGAAAGATCGGGCGGCGGCGGTCCAGCCGGAAGCGCCTTGCGGATCGCCTCGGGAAGGGTGGCCGACATGTTGGTATGGATCGCCAACAGGCCAGGCGGTTGCTGCAGCGCCATGACCTCGCTGATCGCATTGCCCCAATCGCCACCTTGGGCGACATAGCGGGTGTAGCCCAGCCGCTTCATGAGAACGTCCCACGCCTGAGCAATGCGGGGTACGACCCACCCGGGTGCGGTGGTCTTGCCCGAGAAGCCGTAGCCGGGGAGCGAAGGGATCACGACGTCGAAGGCATCCGCGGCGGTTCCTCCATGCGCGGTCGGATCGGTCAGCGGGCCAATGATTTTCATTTGCTCAATGATCGAGCCGGGCCAGCCGTGGGTGATGATCACGGGCAGCGCGTTTGGATGTTTCGACTTCACGTGGATGAAGTGGATGTCGAGTCCGTCGATGTTGGTGATGAAGTTGGGATAGGAAAAGATTTGCGCCTCGGCGCGGCGCCAATCGTGGTGGTTGGCCCAGTAATCGGCCAGCTTCCGCATGGTTGCGAGCTGAACTCCCTGGCTGTTGTCGTTGACGGTCTCGCGCTCGGGCCAACGCGTCGCCGCGATCCGCCTCTTGAGGTCGGCCAGTTCCTCGTTGGTGGCTCGATAATGGAACGGTCGGATCGAGGTGTCGCCTCCTGCCTGTTCAGTCGCGGCGGCGCCGATGAGCGCAGCTCCGGATAGGCCTCCGTCCCGGGCAGCCGTGCTCGGCGAGGACGTGGTGCTTTCGGCACCCGACGGGGGCGGCGCGGTTCCCGCATGAACGACGCTCGGTGTGACCAAGCTGGCAGTGCCAACCATAGCCGATGTGATGAGAAAATGCCGGCGGGCCATCAGCAACTGTTGCGCAGACATACTCATTCTCCTTCCTCACCAATGGGAATGCGGCACGCATCACTCGGCCGTGGAGAGAGCTAGAAAGCTGAGACCAGGCGGTCACCGGTCGCCCTGCGCCTGATGAGCAGGTGGGTCAACGGCTCCTACTCTCAGGTTCGTCTTGTGCGGCCTCGTAACCGCTCGTCCGCTCGTTTTTCGTTATGTGGGGCCCGGCCGCGTGGCCGTCCAACGATTGCGATTCACTTGAGTTCGGTCCGCCGAACGACCGCATCGGGATTGCTGGTTTGAGTTACCGCCGGCGGCTGGTGGAGCTGAGGGGAATCGAACCCCTGACCTCTGCAGTGCGATTGCAGCGCTCTCCCATCTGAGCTACAGCCCCGCGCCCCAGCCTGAAGTGTGAACCCCCGTGTCGGCGGGCCCTTGGGAGGGCTCCCCTAGCGGCTTGTTCCTCCCCACGCAATCGCTTGTCCCGGCAAGCTTTCGGCCCGCCGATTTGGGCCCCAGGCCGAGGCGTTCAAGAGGAACGCGCGCGGATAGCCATTCGTTCTTTTTGCGGTTCATGGCCGGCTCCCCCCGCCGGTCTACGTTCAAGCCCAGGAGGTGCGTATGGCAAATGATCGTTACGAGATGCGCGATTACCCACGCGATGAGCGCTCGCGATGGCGCGACGAAGGATCGGGAAACCGCGACTGGGATCGCAGCGGACGCGAGGATCGCGGCTTTTTCGAACGTGCGGGCGACGAGATCGCCTCATGGTTCGGGGATGACGACGCCGAACGGCGGCGCCGCGAGGATTTGCGGACGCAGGGGCGCGACCGAGGTTTCCGCGACCGTGGCTGGGAACGGGGCGAAGGCCGCGGCTATTCGGCAGGCGACCGCGACTACAACGCCGCATTGCGCAACCGTTACGGGCGCGAGCGGGACAGGGACCGGGGTCGTTTCGAGCGCGATGAGCCGGGCTCGTTCGGCCGCTCGTCGTATCGAGGATATGGGGGCGGCGGAAACCGTGCCTCGATGTGGGGCAGCGAAGGTTACGCCGAACGCGGCTTCCAGCCCCTGAGCGGCGACTTTGGCCACATCGAAGGCGATTACGATCGAGGCGATTATACGTCAGCCGGTGACCGCTATGGACGCTACGAGGCCGAACGCGGTCAATCACGGCGCTTTGACCCGCATTACCATAGCTGGCGCCAGCGCCAGATGGACGAGCTGGATCGCGATTATGAGGATTATCGCCGCGAGAACCAGTCACGGTTCGAAAGCGATTTCGGCAGCTGGCGGGAACGCCGGATGCAGAAGCGGTCAATGCTCGGCCAGATCCGTGAGCACATGGAGGTCGTCGGAAGTGACGACCAGCATGTCGGAACTGTCGATCGCGTTGCCGGCGACCGGATCATCCTGACCAGGTCCGATCCGGAAAGCGGCGGCGCCCATCACAGCCTGAGCTGCGCCGACATCGATCGTGTCGAGGGGGATCGCGTGATCCTCGATTGCAGCGCCGATCAGGCGAAGCAGCGCTGGCGGGATGAAAGCCGCGGGCGCGCGCTGTTCGAACGCGAAGATCAGGGCGAGATGGGCGACCGAGCGCTCAATCGCAGCTTCGAAGGCACCTATCGCGAATAGCGATAGCTGATCAGCCTCTGCGTGACGGAGGCAATCAGGCCCGGCCGTGTTTCCCCTTCGCGGCCGGGCCTTTCTTGTGCCTGACGCCCGGCCTATGCGCGGAACAGGAGGAACGACCATGCCCCGCGCCTGGCATCTGAAGAGCCGCCCGCAAGGGCTTCCGACCCACGACAATTTCGAGTTGAAGGACACGGCGCTTCCGCCGGTCGGCGACGGCCAGGTTCACGTCAGGAACCTGTGGATCTCCGTCGACCCATATATGAGGGGGCGGATGAACGACGTGAAAAGCTACGTCCCGCCGTTCCAGGTCGGCGAGCCGATGGACGGCGGCGCGATCGGCGAAGTGGTTGAAAGCAAGGCCGAGGGTTTCGCCGCCGGCGATCTCGTCCAGCATATGGCCGGTTGGCGCGATGAAGCCGTCATTCCCGCTCGAACGGCCCAAAAACTCCCTGACCTCGGAGCTCCGCCCGAGCGATTTCTTGGGGTGCTCGGTGTGACTGGAATCACCGCTTATTTCGGTCTGATCGATGCGGCGCACGCCAAGGAGCGCGATATCGTCTTCGTCTCCGCGGCAGCGGGTGCCGTCGGCTCGGTCGTCGTCCAGATTGCCAAGGCCAAAGGAATGACCGTAATCGGCTCCGCCGGTGGCGCGGATAAATGCGAGTTCGTACGCTCGCTCGGCGCAGACCAGGTCATCGATTACAAGGCCGGTTCGATCCTCAAAGGCCTTGCCGGAGCAGCCCCTGAGGGGATCGATGTCTATTTCGACAATGTCGGCGGCGATCATCTCGATGCGGCCTTTGCCCTTGCCCGGCAGAACGCGCGCTTCGCGATCTGCGGAATGATCGAAGGCTATAATGACACCACTCCGATGAGCTTCCGCTTCATCCAGCGCGTAATCGCCATGCGGATCCGGCTGCAGGGCTTCATCGTCTTCGACTATTTCCCGCGCATGGCGGAATTCTACCGCGACATGGGGCCGTGGCTGGCTAGCGGCGCCGTCAAATCGCGAGAGACGATCGTTGAGGGTCTCGAAAAGGCCCCGGACGCATTCCTGGGCCTGTTCGAAGGCGCCAACGTCGGAAAGATGCTCGTAAAGCTCTAGATCGACTTGCAGGCGTTGGGATCGCCGGTCTGCATTCCGGTCCGCAGCGCCTGCATCCTCTGCGCCGACGTACCGTGGGTGAAGCTTTCCGGCACGACAACTCCCTGGCTCTGTTTCTGAAGCGTATCGTCGCCGATCGCCTCTGCCGCCCTCATGCCTTCTTCCATGTCGCCGGCTTCGAGGATCGAGCCTTGCGAGTCCTTCGCGTTGGCTGCCCAGACGCCCGCATAGCAGTCGGCCTGAAGCTCGATCTTGACCTGGATGGCGTTGCCCTCGGACTCGCTCGCGCGAGCCTGAAGGTTATGCGCCTGGTCGAGCGTACCTTCGAGATCCTGGATGTGATGGCCGACCTCATGCGCGATCACATATGCCTGCGCGAAATCCCCAGGGGCGCCGAAGCGCTGCGAAAGCTCATTGAAGAAGGTAGGGTCGAGGTAGATGTTCTTGTCGTTCGGGCAATAGAACGGCCCCATCGCCGCCTGGCCAAAGCCGCAGGATGTCTGCGTGCCGCTCGTGTAAGCGACGAGCTTGGTTGGCGTGTAACGCTCATTGCTCTTGGCAAAGATCTCGCCCCAGGTCTGCTCGGTCGAGCCGAGCACCCGCTTGAGGAACGCCGTGGTTTCCGGACTGAGCGTCGACTGACCTGCGGGGGCGCTCTGTTGCGGTCCGCTGGACGGCAGCAATCCGCCCGTCCCACCGCCGAACTGGGTCAGCACGCAATAGCCGAGAAGCAGGATCACGACGCCGACGATCCCGAAGCGGCTCATCACGAGCGGGATGAGGCAGCCGAGAAGATTGCCTCCGCCGCCGAAGCCCATTCCGCCGGGACTCCCGGTACGGTCTTCGAAATTGCTGCTTTCGGGTTCGTCGCCGAGCCGCATCGCACTCTCCTCCACGTGGCCAAATGCGCGTGGCCAACAGCGGTTGCAATTGGTCTGCCGGCTCGCTTAGCGCCGGTGCAAAGGAGACGCCATGATTCTGGAAGGCAAAGTCGCGCTCGTCACGGGTTCCACCTCTGGAATCGGTCTCGCGATCGCCAAAGCGCTCGCCGCCGAAGGCGCGAAGTTGATGATCAACGGATTCGGGAAGCCCGAGGACATCGAACGTGAATGCAAGGAGCTGGGAGCAATCCACGACGGCGCGGACATGTCCGATCCAGAAGCAATCGAGCGGATGATGAATCGCTGCTCCGATGAACTCGGTGGTCCGGACATCCTCGTCAACAACGCCGGGATTCAGCACGTCTCGCCGGTCGAGAGCTTTCCGCCGGAGAAGTGGGACGCGATCATCGCGATCAACCTGTCCGCGGTGTTCCATACGACCCGCTTCGCTCTGCCGGCGATGAAAGCGAAGGGCTGGGGCCGGATCATCAACACGGCGAGCGCGCACAGCCTCGTCGCCTCCCCCAACAAGTCCGCCTATGTCGCCGCCAAGCATGGCATCGCCGGCTTCACCAAGACCGTCGCCCTGGAGGCCGCTCGCGATGGAGTGACGGTCAATTGCATCTCGCCCGGTTACGTCTGGACCCCGCTCGTCGAAAACCAGATCCCGGACACGATGAAGGCTCGCGGCCTCACACGCGAGCAAGTGATGAATGACGTTCTTCTGGCTGCCCAGCCGACCAAGCGCTTCGTGACGCCCGAACAGGTTGCAGCGCTGGCGGTCTTCCTCTGCCGCGACGAAGCGTCCTCCATGACCGGAGCGAACCTCAGCATGGACGGCGGCTGGACAGCCGCATAGGCTGGCAGAGATGCGCGTCGCCCTCCTCTCCTTTGCACTCGTGCTTTCCGGCTGCAGCGTCATCGCACCGCCGACGCGTATGATTCCGGACTGGAGTCGCGACTGGCACCGCGTCGCGACGGAGAGCGATCGCAAGAGGCTTCGCGATTGGCGTCAGACGTTCGTCGCCGCGATCGACGCCGCACGCAAATCCGGCCACAGCGCGGAACTCGCCC
>Ga0070671_100004294_pt1 | contig 11280 bp, 8 predicted proteins | sample KBSS73metaG_FD_65341 | JGI IMG/M metagenome (GOLD analysis project Ga0070671, IMG submission 65341) | Switchgrass rhizosphere microbial communities from Kellogg Biological Station, Michigan, USA - KBS S7-3 metaG | ecosystem: Host-associated > Plants > Roots > Rhizosphere > Soil ... | reverse complement strand
CCTCGGTGGGCGTCATCACACCGCCGTAGATTCCCACGAGAAGGATCACCGGCAGGAGCAGCGCCGGGAATGCGTTGACGGTCGCCCGCGGAATCTCCCGCAGCCGCACGGGTGGCTCGACCGGGTAGTTGCGGCGGCGTGCAATGACCCCGTTCATCACCATGAATGCGACGCCGAGCATCAATCCCGGAATGACGCCGCCGAGGAACAGGTATCCGATCGAGGCATCGGAGACCAGCGCATAGATCACCATCGGAATCGACGGCGGGATGATCGGTCCGATGATCGCCGACGATGCGGTGATGGCCGCGGCGTAGGAGACCGGGTACTTCCCGTCGCGCGTCATCATGCCGATGATGATCCGGCCGATGCCGACCGCGTCCGCGATCGCCGAGCCGGACATGCCGGCGAAGATCACGTTCGACACGACGTTGACGTGCCCGAGGCCGCCCCGGAAGCGACCGACCAGCACCAGGCAGAACTTGAGGAGACGATCCGTCAGGCTCCCGGTATTCATCAGGTCGGCGGCGAGGATGAACAGCGGCACCGCCAGCAGGACGTAGCTGTTGAAAAGGCCATTCAGGATCTGCTCGGCCGCCGTGCCCGGATCGAGGTGCGCGACGATCAGGTAGAGGATCGATGCCCCGATCATCGAAAGTCCGATCGGCAGCCCGATCAACGCGAGCGCCACGAGCGCAAGCACGCAGAGCAGGAACGGCGACAGGCCCATCATCGGCCGATGTCGTAGTGCGCACGGTCGTCCTCACGCGGCCCGCGCCAGGCGAGCCACGCGAGTCTTGCCTGGCGCACGATGCACACGACCGCGAAGATGACGTAGATCGAGTACAGGTAGTCAAAGCGCATCTGCAGGTACGCCGAGTGCTCGCGCTTCATGAAAACCACGTATCGCCACGTGGCCGGCAGCGACAGCAGGATCAGCACGATCAGCGCGACGCTCGCGACGATCGTGAAGACGCGCCGGACACCGGGTGACACCGCGTTGTAGACGATGTCGAAGCGAACCTCGTCGGCGTCGGCGACGATGAACGATGCGCCCCACAGCACGACCCACACCCAGCAGAGAACCGTGACCTCCTCGGTCCATCCCAGCGGGCGATTGAGCACGTAGCGGAAGACGATCTGCAACAGGAACGAGACGAACATCATCGCAATGAGTGCGACGGCGATGTCGTCGGCGCGACGGCGCAGCCAGCCGCCGATGCGTCGCTCGTGCCGCGGCGTGCTCGTAGCCCCTGCCATGGAGCGGGCTACAACGCGTTGATTCGCTCGAGCGCGCCTTTCGGCCAGTCCTTGCCGTACTTGTCGACGTAGCGTTTCTGGGCGTACGTGCGGAACGCGGCGACGTCCGGCGTGTAGACCTTCTTGCCCTCGCCCTTCAGATACGCGACGACGTCCTTTTCCTGGCCTTCGAACTTGGCCGTGTAGTCGTCGATCGCTTTCTCGGCCGCCGCGCGGAAGCGCGCTTGCTGATCCGGCTTCATCGCGTCCCACACCTTGGACGACACGGCCATGAGGTCATAGCCGACGACGTGGGACGTGAGGACGAACTGGGTCGTCACTTCGTCGAACTTCATCAGCTTGCTCAGGACGAGCGGATTGTCCTGTCCGTCGATCGCGCCGGTTTGCAGCGCCGTGTACACCTCCGCGAATGCCACCGGTGTCGGATTGACGCCGATCGACTCTCCCAGGAACTGCCAGAACTCGCCCGGCGGCATGCGCAGCTTGATGCCCGCGAGGTCGGCGGGCGTCCGGATCTGCTTGTCCGGCTTCAGGTTCACGTGCCGGGAGCCGAAATAGACCGGCGTGATCAACTCGATCTGCAACTCGTCGCGCGCGATCTTGATGAAGTCGCGGCCGACGTCGCTCTTGAACGTCTTCTTCAGGTGATCGACGTCGCGGAAGAGGTACGCGGACGTCATCAGCGACCAGGCGGGCACCTGCTTCGAAATATCCTGCGGGGCCAGGTTGGCCATCTCCAGGTTGCCACGCTGCAAGGCAACGAGCTCGGTACCCTGCTTGAAGAGCGTGTTGGCCCAGAAGGGCTGGAAGTCGAAGTCGTTCTTGATCGCGGCGGCGAAGGCCTTGTAAGCCTCTGCGCGGAGGTCCTGTTCGGTGAAGGCGCAACTGAAGCGGAGCTTCGGCTTGTCCTGCGCGAGGAGGTGAGGTGCGGCCACGAGGGCGAGCGCCGACGCTCCGGCGCGAAGCAGGTTACGACGCGAAATCATCGACGACATGGGTCCTCCGACGCGATTGTTGTAGGCAGCGCACCCCGGGGCGCTTCGACATCATACGTTAATGGTTTCGTATGATGATTGCAAACAAGTAGGTTCATGCCGCCTTTCGTCGAGCGTAAAGGTATGATGGCGCGAGGCGGCAGGCTCGACCGCTGCGGTCGGGCGCGCCGGCTTTCACGCATATGCCCGACGAAGCACTGCAGGCGGCGACCATCGGCGAGAGGACGTATCGCCGGATTCGCGCGGATATCGTCTTCGGCCGACTGGCGCCGAAGGAGCGCCTGACGCTCGACCGCATGCGCGACGTCTATTCGGCGAGTGTCAGCACGTTGCGCGAAGTGCTGAACCGGTTGTCGTCGGAAGGATTGATCATCGCCGAGGGCTCGCGCGGATTCGAGGTCACGCCGATCTCTCCGGAAGACCTCCGCGAAGTCGCCGCCATGCGTTGCCTGCTCGAGTCACACGCACTGCGCGAATCGTTCGCAGCGGGCGACATGGACTGGGAGGGCGCCGTCGTCGCCGCGCATCACAAGCTCGCAGCCATGGAGCGGCGGATGGCGGCGGGCGAACGGTCAGTCGCGGAAACCTGGAAGCGCTACGATCGGGAGTTCCACCATGCGCTCATCTCGGCGTGTGGGTCGAAGGTGCTGCTCGAAACTCACGCCGCGATCTTCGACCGGTATCTGCGCTACCAGATGATTGCCGCCGTGTATCGCGGCGGGATTGCGGAGGGCGAGCACCGGCAACTGCTGGACTGTGCGTTGCGCCGGGATTGGAAGACTGCGCAATCGACGCTCACGAAGCACGTGAACGACTGTGTCGATCACATGATCGCGAAGCAGCTGGTTGGCTGAAGGCGCGCGAGCGTAGTCGCCGCGACGGCCGCTAAGCTCGCACGCCTCGACAGATTGCCTGTTCCGGCCGCCCCTGGTCGCGATCTTTGCGACCCGCGGCCGTAGACATCCGCCGTTACGTCACGGTGCGGGCTCTATCTTGCCGTACAGACCGTGGCTCTCGTCATTGGGGCCCGCGGCGAAGAACAGCGTGTCGGTAGGCTGGTGCTGGAACCCGTTTCCGAACGCGATTCCCCATAGTCCGTCGATGACCAGCACACGGCCATTCGACGTGTGCAGTTGCCCGGCGAACGTGAAGTTCTTCAGATCGTACGCGTTGATCGTGCCATCTCCGAAGTTGCCGACCAGCAGATGATTGCTGAACTTGCCGAAGCCCGCGGGCGCAATTGCCATGCCCCACGGCGCATTGAGCTTGCCCCGCGAGGCCACGCGGTCGATCAGGAAGCCGTCGGCGTCGAAGACATCGACGAATCCGAGACCGGGTCCCGCGACCTCGTCGTCACCGTCTTGTTCGCGCTTCGCGTAGGCGACGTAGAGGTTGCCCTGAAGATTCATGATGTTGAATGGCGCAAAACCGGCCGGGATCCGCGGATCCTGAAAGCCACCTGCGACGGTCGTCGGCATGAAAGTGCTCGTCAGGACGTCGATCTTGCCGTTGTGGAAGTCGGCCGCGTAGAGTCGAAAGTCGGTGCCGTTCGCGGCGAGGGCGAGACCCTTGTAGACCGCACCGTCCGTCGCAACGAACTTGATCGTTGCTGTGGAGCCACCGTTCCAGGCGGCAATAGCGCCGTCCTCCGTCGACCATAGGAAACGTGCATTGGTCGCGCCGAGCAGGAAGTCGTTGGCCGACGGATTGGATGTGATGCCCGTCGGCACGCCATGTCCCGTGCCGTTCGCTGAAGGGATGGTGACCGGCGAAGGCGGGCTCACCGGCGTACCGAGCCCGTTGTAGAGCGTCGATACGCCCTTGCCATTGCTGGAGACCCAGATCGGGCTCGTTGCCAGGCTCGCGATGCCCCAGCCGTTGACGAGGTTGCCGTCGGTTTTGGCGGCGACGCCGGGGACGTCCGCGACCAGATCGGTTACGGCATAGTTCCCCGTATCTGCGAGCAGCGGCGCGCTCAGCGTCAACGCAAAGACCAGTGCTGTGACACGCAATCCATTCGACGCGATGCGAAAGACAGTGAACATGATCAGAGCTCCTTCCGTGGGGTGTTCACACGTGTCCGCGTCGCGCGGAGCTGGTGCTCGTCCACTCGCTTGCGTGGGTGGGCAAAGCTCGCCCGACCAGGAAGATTCGACGTGTGCGTCCCTTGCGAAAACAGGCGGACGCGAATCACTATTCCAGGGGGGTCCGGTTAGCCTGAGGCTGAAGTGTTGGGTGGCCAGGGGCGGAATTGAACCACCGACACACGAATTTTCCGGACGAATCTCACTATCTCAATCATTGCTCAATACCTTGGATCAACCCCGAGCCTCATGCGAAGGGCTTTTCGCGATTTCGCTCCGTAATCCATACGCGTTGTCGACGAAACGTGGGTAACTCCAGATCTGGCTGATAGAGACCAACAGATCGACGCCGGCGACAAAAGCGGCTTGCTCGCAACCGCGTAACGCGCTTCGCTTTCAGTAGCCCCACGCCTCGATTTCGGTGATGCGCGACCACAGGTTGTCGGCGACTGCGGTGACGACGATGCGGATGCGATCCGTCGTGTACGGCGAGAACGATACGGTGCGCTTGATCAGAGTGTTGCCGCTTACGCTGCCGAGCGTCACCCAACTTGCACCGTTCCAGCCCTGGACGCTGAACGACGTCAGGCCGTACCGCGTGAACGTCATGGTGTCGGTCGGCTCGACTGGGTTGAGGAAGTTATCCTGCACCGAGTAGACGACGACGTGATCGAGCGTTTTCTGGCCGTCGAAGTTGATCTGCACCCAATCGGGGAACACACCCGCGTCGGCGTCCGCCCAGCCGCCGCCTCCGCTTAGCAATCCGGCGCCAGAACGTTCATTGTTGATCATGTTCGCCGGCAGCTGCGCGACGCCCATCACGCTGGACGCCGTGGCCACCCCGCCGTTCGCGCTCAATGCAACATTGACGCTTGTCCCCGTCAAAGCAGTAGGGTTGGAGACGGTGACGGTGATCGGTGATGAACTACCAACGTTGCCTGCGGCGTCGTAGGCCTTGGCGATCAGCGAGACAGACTTGCCGGCGAACGCGCTCGAATCCCAGCTGAAGCCGTACGGTGCCAGCGTGTCGGATGCGAGCAGGGTACCGTTCACCAGAAGCTCGACGCGCGAGACACCGACGTTGTCGCTGGCGGTCACGTCGACGGGCACGATGCCGCTGACCGTACCGCCGGTCGGTGCCACGATGCTCGCGCTCGGCGCCTGCTTGTCCGTGGCCACGCCCTGGATCGCTGCCGTCACCGCAGCCGCCGCGTCCACTCGGCCATAGCCGAAGTAGTTGTCCTCGCCGGCAGCGCCAAGATCGCGGGCGGTCGACTCGAGCAGACTGATGACCTGCGTGCCCGACAAACCCGGATTGGCCGACATCACAAGCGCGGCGACGCCAGCCGTCAACGGACTCGAAAACGACGTGCCGGACACCGCACCGTACCCGCCGCCGCTGGTCGTGGTCCAGATGCTCACCCCAGGCGCGGCAAGATCGACGTAGGGACCATAGCTCGAGAAGCTCGCGAGCGCGTCGGTGCCGTCGGTCGCGGAGACCGTAACGAGCGCACCGCTCGCCGCCGACGGATCGAGCGTGGCGTAGTTGCCGGCCGAATTCATCACGACCCCGCCCTTGTTCATGAAGTACTGGGCGGCGGAGATCACCGTCGAATACGACTGCACCGCGAAGCTCATGTTGGCCACGCGAGCGCCGTGATCAGCCGCATAAGACAGGCCGCTGGCAAGCGCGCTGATCGAGGCACTGCCGCTTGTATCGGTCACACGAATCGGCATCAGGCGGGCATTGTGGGCGACGCCGGCGACGCCGTTCGAGTTGTTCCCGATCGCACCAATGACCCCAGCCACCTTGGTTCCGTGACCGTAAACGTCGGTCGTGTTGCTGTTGTTATCCCAGAAATTCCAACCCGGCACGAGCTGGCTGGCAAGATCGGGATGCGCGGGGTCGATCCCACTGTCGAGCACTGCAACGGTAATGCCGCTTCCGCGCGCGATATCCCACGCCGCCGGCGCGCCGATGGTCTGCAGGTGCCATTCGTTCGGGTAGTAGACGTCATTCGGCACGAATGCCGAGGGCACGATCGCGTCGGGCTCCGCGAACTTGATGTGCGGGTTTTGTCGGAGTGCGTTCGCGACCGCCTGCTCGGAAGCCTCAGGAGGCAGCATTACCACATGGATGTCGAGGCTGCCGATGCGTCCGATGCTCTTCCCGCCGTGCGCGCCAACGATCCCGTTGAATTCCGCCTCGGGAAGGCCGGGGCGGGGCTCGACCAAGATGTAGCCGGGCACCGCCTCGGGCGTTACCGACGCCCCGGCGGTGGGCCTTGACTGGACGGGCACCGCCCGCGACATCGTTTGGGCGCTTACGGGATTGGCGGAATTGACCGAGCCAGCTGTCAGTCCTTGGCCCATTGCGGCTTGAGTCCCGCAGATGACCACCGCCGTGACGATGGCCAAGACCATGAACCAGCGCAGGGTCCGAATTTGGTTTAGCAAGCGCCTGCACGAATTCGCTGTAACAAGAAGTTCACGATTCAACCTGTTGGAAAGGTTGCAGGCTGCACCGCGATGTTTCCGTTTCCGGTGAAATGCATGGCCTCGCCTCGGCCTCCGGATACGACGACGGATCATCGTCCCTTTTGATTCGCTCTTAACAGAGCAAACCACATTGGATCTGGACAGCGTCAGGCCGCGTCTGTCACCCGCAATACTGGGGTTCCATTCGCTCTGAGCAGGGCGGAATTCAACCACCGACAAAGGATTTTCAGCCAGACGCGACGGCAGATCATTAATTAAACAATCAGCTACCTATCAGCGCTTCAAATTACTGCGGTGCCATCTGCCTTCAACAACGCAAGATGAACCTTAGTGCGGTCTTCGCGGGGCAAAACGTGGCCGCAAGGGAGTGCTTCGATCACCACCCATGTCGGCTCAAAACGGTCGGAGAACCGTTCGGCCCGAAAGTGTTACCTATTCTCCGGAATAAGCCGTTACCTTGTGTCCGGAACAGACGAGGAAATGGTGGCCAAGGGCGGAATTGAACCACCGACACAAGGATTTTCAGTCCTCTGCTCTACCAACTGAGCTACTTGGCCATTTGAACTGCAGCGGCCGAAGCTCCAACGGAAAGCTCCGGCCGACCCGCGATTATATCAGCGCGTTCGCGCGCGCACCGGCGACGCTTGGCGCACCCGCGCGCAAAGGTCTATGCTTACCGGTTCGGATGCGCGGTGTGTGGCGTGCAAAGGCAGTCACATGGAACGCGCCGCCGAAAGGCGATCGTCTCGCTCAATCATTCCGCGGCCCACAGGCCGAGAGAGGCAATACCATGGCCACTTACATTGTCCTTTCCACGTTCACCGATCAGGGAATTCGATCCGTAAAAGATACGACGAAGCGCGCGGACGCAGTGCGGGAAGCCGCGCGCAAGATGGGCATCGAGATGAAGTCGATCTACTGGACCGTCGGAAAATACGACGTCGTCGCCACCTTCGAGGCACCCGATGATGCATCGATGACCGCGCTGAGCCTCACGTTGGGCTCGGCGGGCAACATCCGCACGCAGACGATGCGAGCGTTCACGAAGGAAGAAGTGACGGGCATCCTCGGCAAGGTGTAGCGTCGACCCGGCATCGGCGTGGCGCGCCTGCGCTGCGCCGATGATCAAGCGTTACCGCCATCGTTGCCGCTCGCCGTCAGTCGGCGAGAAACGTCGTCAATTCGTGCAGCGTTTCCGCCGGCGCCTCCTCGGCCAGGTAATGTCCGCACGAAATTGATCTGCCGCGCACGTCGCTCGCGACGCGACGCCAGTCATCCAGCGGTTTGAAGAACCGATGGACAACGCCGTATTCACCCCACAGCACGAGCAACGGGCGCCCGACCTTGCTCGCTGCGGTTTGTGCGTCGTGGAGCAGGTCGATCGATGCAGCCGCCCGGTAGTCTTCGCAGCTTGCGTGAATGGTCGCCGGATCACTGAAGCATCGTTCGTATTCGACGAGCGCGCGCGGATCGAAATGCCGAAGTCCGGTGCCGAAGCCGCCGAGCTTGCGACGGAGGTAATAGACGGGATCGCCGCCAATCAGCCGTTCCGGCAGGTCATACGGCTGGATCAGGAAGAACCAGTGGTAATACGCGGTCGCAAATCCCTGGTTGGTAGCGTCGTACATCGCCTTGGTCGGGGAAATGTCGAGAACGACGACTTTCTCGACGCAATCGGAGTGATCCAGGCAAAGACGATGCGCGACACGTCCACCGCGGTCATGCCCCACCAGGCGAAACCGGACGTGCCCGAGTTCGCGCATCATCTCGACCATGTCGAGCGCCATCGCACGCTTCGCGTAGGGCGCGTGGAACTCGTCGGATTCGGGCTTCCCCGAATCGCCGTAGCCGCGCAGATCCGCACATATGACCGTATACGTTCGCGCGAGCGCCGGAGCGATACGGTGCCATATCGCGTGGGTCTGCGGGTAGCCGTGCAGAAGCAACAGCGGCGGTCCGCTGCCGCCGACCACGCAGTGGATGTGCGTGCCCGACGTATCGATGCGATGGGTCCTGAAGCCCGGGAACAACGAGTCGTCGTTCAACGCGTCGATTCCTCACCCTGGGCGTGCCACTCTCGCACTAAGTGCGCGAGCTGAGCATCGCCTGGGCGCGCGGTTCCTCGATGCCTACGGAGCGAGCAGCGGATACGAGATCGGCGAGCGTCTGGTCATCGAGCGGCACGCCGCTCCTCAGCCGCTCGGCCCGCATGCGGCGCTCGACGTCGCCGGGCGCGAGTACCGGCGCGTCTCGCGTGACCGGCGGTGACGCCTTGACCCACGAGACGAAGCGCCGCGCTTCGGCAGTCACCCACCCGTCCGGCGCGTAGACGCGAGGCGCGATGTAGATCGACAGCATGTTGTTGCGGAGCACCGAGTCGTCGGGGTCGGAACTCCGCCCCGTGGATACGGCGCCGGCGAGAAGGTCGGTGATGATCGACAATCCCGAGCCCTTGTGCGCGCCCACCGTGAGCAGCGCTCCGCCGTCGTAGAAATCGGCCGGATCCGTCGTCGGCGCACCGTCGCGATCGATGATCCATCCTTCAGGAACCCGCTCGCCCTTGTTCACCGCCACCATCAGCTTGCCCTCGGCGACCATCGACGTGGTCACGTCGAGAATCACCGGATCGTCATCGTCGATCGGCACACCGACGCAAATGGGGTTCGTCGAGAGCCGGCGGTCGCTGCCGCCGAACGGCGCGACGCGCTGCGCGCCCGATGTATTCAGAAAGTGCAGCGACACCTGCCCCTCGGCGGCGGCCATCTCCGCCCAGTCGCCGACGCGACCGAGATGTCCGCAATTGCGAAGTCCGATCATTGCAATGCCGTTCTTCGCGGCCTTTGCGATGCCGAGCCGACCCGCGAATTCACCGATCACCTGCCCGAAGCCGCGATTGCCGTCGACGATCGCCAGCGAATCGGTTTCGACGACGACTGAAGGCTTCTGGTTGGGTCGCAGCCATCCTTCGCGCACCCACTCCAGGTATTTGCCGACGCGGATGACGCCGTGCGACTCGTGTCCAACGCAATTCGCGTCGACGAGACGGCGCGCAATCGTTGCCGCCTCCTCGGGCGCGGATCCTCGCGCGCGCATGACCGTAGCCACGAACTCGACGAGCCGGCCGGCCTCGAGCGTGCGCATTCAGTCCTCCCTCCGCATCGACGCCACCGCAGCTTCCCGGACGGCACCGTTCAGTGGATCTCGGGCTCCGCCGTCGGTGCGGTGCCTTCGAGAAAATCGAAGTCGCACCCATCGTTTGCCTGGCGGATATGGTTCTGATAGAGCGCGCCGAAGCCCCGCGCGAAGTGCGGCGCAGGCTTTTTCCAGGTCTCGCGACGTCGCGCAAGCTCCGCGTCCGGGACATCGAGCTCGAGTCGGCGCGCTGGAACGTCCAGCGTGATCATGTCGCCGTCGCGAACGAAGGCGAGCGGTCCGCCGACGAAGGATTCCGGTGCGACGTGCAACACGCACGCGCCGTAACTCGTGCCGCTCATGCGTGCATCCGATATTCGAACCATGTCGCGCACGCCCTGGTCGAGCAGCTTCTTCGGGATCGGCAACTGCCCCCATTCCGGCATGCCGGGTGCACCCAACGGTCCGGCGTGCTTCAGCACGATGAGCGAATCCCGCGTGACGGGTAGCGTTGGATCGTCGATGCGTGCCGCCATGTCGTTGTAGTTCTCGAAAACGATCGCAGGGCCCCGATGCGACAACAGGTGCGCCTCCGCCGCCGCCGGTTTGATGACCGCACCATCCGGCGCGAGGTTGCCGCGCAGCACGGCGAGGCTGCCGGAGGCGACGAGCGCACGCTCATGCGGAAGAATCACGTCCTGGTTGAAGATCTCGGCGCCCCTGATCGCGTCACCGATCGTGATGCCTTCGACCGTTCGCGCATCGAGCGCGAGCAGATCTGCGATGCCCGACATGAGGGCGCGCAGACCGCCTGCGTAATAGAAATCCTCCATCAGGTACTTGCCGGCGGGGCGGACGTTCGCAACGAGTGGCGTGCGCCGCGACAGTTCGTCGAAGCGATCGATTGTCAGCGGAATGCCGGCGCGGCGCGCCATCGCGATGAGGTGCACGAGCGCGTTGGTTGAGCCGCCGAGCGCGAGCACCGTGGTGATCGCGTTGTCGAAGCTGTCGGCAGTGAGCAGGTCGCGCGGCGCGAGATCCTCCCACACCATCTCGACCGCGCGGCGGCCCGTGGCCACCGCCATCCGCGCGTGCCGCGAGTCGGCGGCCGGGATCGACGCCGCGCCCGAGAGTGTCATCCCGAGCGCTTCCACCGCCGATGTCATCGTCGACGCCGTGCCCATCGTCATGCAATGCCCGTACGAGCGCGCGATCCCGTTCTCCATCTCCTCCCACGCGGCTTCCGAAATGTTGCCGGCACGCTTTTCCGCCCAGAACTTCCAGACATCCGAGCCCGAGCCGAGAAATTG
>Ga0070671_100004293_pt1 | contig 11280 bp, 19 predicted proteins | sample KBSS73metaG_FD_65341 | JGI IMG/M metagenome (GOLD analysis project Ga0070671, IMG submission 65341) | Switchgrass rhizosphere microbial communities from Kellogg Biological Station, Michigan, USA - KBS S7-3 metaG | ecosystem: Host-associated > Plants > Roots > Rhizosphere > Soil ... | reverse complement strand
ACTCTTGGAACGTTTTGCGGTCGAGGGCCTTCTTTTTGCCTCGCCCTACGGCGAGCATCGCGGAGGGACTCTATGGACACACTCTGGAAAAAGTACCGCGCCTTTGCCGTGGATAGTCTCGACATGGCCCAGGATACCTCTTCCTTGAAGGAAATCGCGACCTTGCTCGATATTGCACAATTTTGGGTGCGATTGACCGAGACGCACGGGGCGGCGCGCTTATTTCGACGACGATGAAGATGCCTTCTGGAACAGGTCCGGCAACTTAACCATATTGGCCGCAATCCGCCGCGCCTCGTCCCGAGTCATCAGATGCGCCGCTGCGCGCGGGCCGGGCTCGTCCTCGAAATAGACGCAGGCGAGCGCTGCGATCCGCGTCAAATGGGGCGGCCAGCAGCGCCCCCTTGCTGATCGGGTTTGCCGGTGCTCCTGCCGCTCCTACCGGATCATAAACGATCGATCGACTTCCCAACGTCTCCAGAAATGTAAGACGATGCCGCCATCACGATGCTGGCCGCCTGCCGCTGCGGCAAGCCAAGCGACTGCCGCACCGACTAACAGCGACGCTGCGACCATAAAAGCCAAAATAACCGCGCTCCGTCTTGCCTTCGAAACAGCGTCGCGCGACTTGTTCACCGTCTGCGTGACGCGGCCGTCAGCTTCGGTTGCCGCAATTCCCGTCCGTGCTTCGACCAGCCGAACAAGGTAAGCGCGATCTTCCGGCGCCATCGTGCGATGACCCAAGCCCGACGAAATGATCCTGGCAGCTTGTGCTCTGAGTTCCTGATCGCCCGGATCGGTCGGTTTGCGGTCAGAGCGAAACAACTGATCCAGTTCCAATGCAAAGAGCGGCTCGGCGGTCGAAGCAGTCGAGGATTTAACGTCCGTCGGGCGCCCCGAACTGACAGCGCTGCTTACCGCGACGGCAGCGAGGGCGCCGATAAGAACCGCGATGCCCCAAACCAAGTGTATGCCGTCGCGGAACTCTGCCTCGTCACGAGAATGTGGCCGCAATGGAATTCGCAAGCGACCGGCTTGAGATTTTATGGTCTGGAGACGTTTCTTGCCGTTGCGCCGGATGCGGAGCAAAATTCCGCTCCTGCCGAGCTTATGCTTCGGCGTATCGAAATAGCCCGAGGCAAGATCCTGTTCAACTGCACCGTTGAGGGAAAGCGCCCGCCAGCCCTTCAAACGCCGCAGTTCCTGTGGAGGAACCTCGAGCTTCAATTCGATCTCTTTGCCCATCCCAAACCTGGTTCGACACGCCCTATGCCGATATATGCGTCCAGCGTTAAAAGCGTTGCGGTCGGAAGCGGATACCGGCACCACCTGAGGACAACGGACCCACCCTGATCAAAAATCGAAAAAGTCGTTGAGTTATCCCCGCCTGACCAAACTGGGACCGGGCAGCCAATATGACCAATCTGTGACTCATAGTTCAGATTTTGAAAGGGGAACTAAGGCCCGCGGTAACATCTTATTTTGGCGACTTGACTCCTGAATTACCTCGCTTCGCTGATTTCGGCGCGGTCATCGCGACTGTCTGTGTAGGGTCACTTGCCATCCTTCGAAAAACTCTTGGCGCTGTCCTTGATCGCCTTCATTGCGATCTTGGGGCCTTTCCACCCGATGATTTCCAGTTTTTTGTCTTCGAGCTCGTCAGTTGCGACGAAGAACTTCGCAAGCTCTTGCTGAATCGGCTTTGAAAGGTCCCGGATATCGCGCAGGCCCTGCTCCGAGTGCGAGCGCCGGGGTACTGCGAACAGGCGGTCGTTCCGCTCAGCCTTGCCTTTGCTTCTCTGCTCGATCTGAAGAATGCCGATGATACGGCAGGTCAGCACGATGCCCGGGAAAGTCGCCGCATCGTGGACCACCATGATGTCGAGCGGATCGCCATCATCGGCTTTGGTTGATGGCACGAAACCCCAGTCATGGGGGTAGGTTAGTCCGGTGAGGAGCGATTTCGAGAGAATGAAGGTTTCGAGTTTCGGGTCGTAGGCAAATTTGGCTCTGCTCCCGCGGGGCGTTTCCACGACGACACGCACGTCGCCATCTTCTGTAAAGGGCGGCAAGTTGATGAAGTTCGGCATGGCGAAGGTCCCAGGAGGTGGGCTGTGCGGCGCAACGCACGCCGAACTGACGCCACAGGATATCGTTAGCTGTCAGATGATTCTACGGGGGGCAATGATGCTCGAATATGGCTTACGGTTCCTTGCTGGCGGCATCGCGGTGTCCGCGTTCGCAGCGATTAGCGACACCTTGCGTCCTAGAAGCTTCGCGGGCCTGTTCGGCGCTGCCCCGTCGATTGCCTTGGCGACGCTTCTTATCACCTTGTCGCAAAAGGGCGCTCCGTTTGCGGCCGTGGAAGGCCGCTCGATGATCGTGGGGGCTTTCGCGCTTGCCACCTACAGCTGGATGGCGTGCGTGTTGCTCAAAAAATTCCTGCTGTCCTCGTGGACCGCGACGATGGCCGCACTGGTTATCTGGTTCGTAGTTGCGCTTGGCCTATCCGCGGCGCTGTTCCAGCTCTCATGATCATTCAGTTCAAGACTTCCGCCCTTCGTCAGACGCGCTGGTACGAGTATCTCGTCAGATTCGTGCTCGGTGGGGCGATGACCGTAGTCGCAGGCCTCATCGCAGCTCGCTTCGGACCCGTGGTTGGCGGCCTGTTTCTCGCCTTTCCCGCGATCTTTCCCGCAAGCGCAACATTGATCGAAAAGCATGTCCGGGAACGCAAGGAGGAAGCGGGTCTCCCAGGAGCGCGACGCGGCAAGGAAGCCGCGGCGCTCGATGCCGCCGGAGCGGCACTCGGAAGTTTTGGGCTGGCGGCTTTCGGCCTCATAGTCTGGTCGATGATCGTGCAGTCTCCGGCCTGGGCCCTCGTCCTGGCTGCGGCTTCGTGGCTTGCCGTCGCGGTGCTCACATGGCATGTGCGGCGATGGCTGTGAAGGCCGAGCGATCTATGCGTGTTTGCCTTGCGAACGCGCCTGTGGCACGGCGATGGGGTGGATGAGCAGCGCGGCCATCCCATCGATAGATGTTTCCAAAGCTGGCATAGCAAATGCGAAGAGCTTTTTCCAGCATACCCTGGAAGACGGGCCGGAGATCGCCCGGAGAACTGCTGACGACCTGAAGTACCTCCGAAGCAAGTCGGGCGGGAATACTTCGCCCGTGCACCGGGAAGCGATGTGTGGGTGTGGTTTGGTGACCTTCCTGAAGCGACCCGAAACGCCCTGTGGGAAAAACGCGAGAAAAAGTTGGCGTCCCCTGCAGGATTCGAAGAAGTGTTCCGCTGACAAAGCACACACATCGCCTACTCCAGCGTGGGGTTAAGGAAACAGGGAGTCGCACCTGGGATGGCAAACACCGCAAAAGCCCTCGGCGCAACTAGCCGGAGCGATCTCGGCTAGTTCGTCCTCACCCGCCACGACGGTCAGCACAACTTTACCGGCCGCGGTCGATCCCCTTCACGGACCTCGACAATCTTACCCTCGAGGTGTGGAACAAGATCATGGCTGTCAATCTGACGGGGCCATGCGCCTCATTAAGGCGGTAGCACCCATCATGAAGGCGCTCGGGCGAGGCCGCATCGTCAACATCGCGTCGGTCGCCGGCCTCGGTCCAACGGGCTCGTCCATCGCTTATTCGGTGTCGAAGGCGGGCCTCATCCACCTCACGCGCTGCATGGCAGTGGCGTTGGCGCCGGACACCGGGGCTGCTGGAGGGCACGCGCGCGACATCTAATCTCCGCCGCGAGCAAATCGAGCGCTCCACGTCCGGCTCGCTGCTGAAGAAAGCCGCCGATAAGGATGACTGCGCCGATATGGGGGTTACTATGTGCCGCACCGAGACCATGACCGGCCAGACGGTTGTCATCGACTCCGGACGCCTGTTTCATTAGAAGCCGTGCTTGCTCGCACGCCCATCCGGCGCGATGCAACCGCGTTGCACACCTGCAACGACGTCGCAGAGAGGGGGTAAATCGAAGTGAAACCAGACTCGGGGGGTCGTCGAGGTCGAGCGCCTGCTGTTGACCGACAAGACTTCGCAGGCCCTCGAAAAGCCCCGGAGGCAAGTTTGAGGCTAAGTCATTGTCTTAGGACAGGAATAAGACGTTTTGGCCCGGGGAGCGGCTTCGAATCGAGGTCGGAATGTCCGGCCAGATCGTCCTGACGGGCTGGAAAAGTGAAACCAGGGCGAAGGCGGCCCGCGCCGTCATAGCGGTCGAGGTTGAGCCGGCGGCGGCTGGCGGATTGGGCCGCGCGATCGCCCGCGCAACAGCGTCGCAGGGCTGACGCAACGGCGTTGCGCCGTTTCGGCATCATCCGTTGACGGTGTCGGATAGGAACAAGGTGACGGCCTTGCCCTGGGCGTTCCGGTCGGTCGAGACGGCATCGGTATAGCCGGCGAGTGCGATCTCGCGCAGGTCCGCCGCGTCCACTCGACCTTGAGGATGATCCGGCCCTTCTTCCTCCGGGCCCGCAACGCCTTCGAGCGCTCCGTGCTGGTCGACATCGAGACTCTCCGCTCATGCAAATCGAAATCTCGCCAGGGATCATGATCCCGATCTGCCCTTCGTTCTCGTTAACGGGCAGGAGTGCCCACGTCGACCTGGTCGGTATCCGCAAGCTCTGGGGCGGCGGCCCGAGGATGGCCAAGGCGCAAAGAGAACTTCGAACCCGCAGGGACCGAGTTCGGCAGCATCACCCTGAAGGACGGGACCAGCCGGATTCCTCGAAACGATCTGCTGCCTAGACGGGCACAAGGGCGCTGGGCTGCTCGTCAGACGGCTTTGGCGCGGTCGGCCGACACTGCCCTCGGCCGGCTCTCTGGAGGCCCTCCAGACGGCGCGGGGAGGTCACCCGCGAGGCGGACGGGGCCCTGGCGACCGCTGAGGCGCACGATGTTCGAGGATGACACGGCGGCACTGTCCTCCAAGCGGCCTTCCAGCCCATGTTTTTCAAGCAGTTGTAATAGCATCTTCGCCGCCGCCTCATCGAACGGTCCCCTACCAGTAACGCAGAGAACGGGCTTCGCGCCCGATCCGAGAGGGAAATCCCGTAGGACAGGAGCATCTGGCAGCGAAGGCGGCTCGTCGCTCGTCGCGACTGTCTCAAATGCAACTCAAAACTAATTTTCGGCGCCATTTTGAGGCTCGCATCAACCGAGGCCTGCTATTTTGCACTTGTAGGCGGGGGTGTGGTTCCCTGAGCCCATTTCTCGAGCTTGCCGAGTACACCCCAAGCTGTCACGGCAAAGAATAACGGCATGGTAAAGCCGCTGAGGCCGGGAGCGGACCCGGCTATCAGTTGGATGAGTCCTAATAAGCCGCTCGGCGTCGTTCCCGGTGGCAATGCAGGGACACTTGAAAGCCATGCCGTTAACAAGGCGCCGATAGTACCAATCGCGGTTTTCTTGCCATCGAGCATGCTGCCGATTGTTTCACCGAGTGCGCCGTTAACTTGGCCCAGAGCCTGGGAATTGCCGCTCGGATTGATGAGGCTACTGACGAATTCAAGGATCTTCTGCAGTTGAGCGGCCTGAGGCTGCGGCGGCGCCATCGAAATCTTCGTAGACGGGGCAGCCGCATTGATGTTGAGCTTTTGCAGGATATTTGCCACCTGCTGCAGCGTGCTTGTGAGATCGTTCGCAGGCACCGGGAGCGTCGGTATTTGAACACTGCCACCTTTCTGTGGCCCATCGAGCCGTTGTTTGATCGCAACGGTCAGGTCGCCGGATACTTGTCCACTCGCTTGGCCATTGGCTGCGGGCTGAATGCAGAGCATCGCATGATCGAACATCAGGTCTTGGCTGTAGCCCCAATCGTCGGGGTGCGCGCCTTGATGCTGTGTCAGGGTCAACTTCGTTTTTGCTCCTGGCGTTACCACGTAGTGAGCATTGCCTAGTCCACCGTGTCGAGGAACACCGGGTCCCAGATGCAGTGGGCGACCTGCACGTTCTTCGCCACCACGATCTCTCGATTGGTGACAGTCTGCAGCCGAAATCGGCACTCCCGGTGCATTGAAGTCAAAGCCGATAGCGGGCTCTGATGGATCGCCGCGGGCCGATCGGGTCCGCTATATGGAGGCGACCATGACGACGTGTTCCACCTGTCACGGTACCGGCCAGCGCGTGGTGATGCGGACTGTGATCCCAGGCGCAAAGATTCCCCCTTACGAGCCTTGCCCTGACTGCAACGGCACGGGCCAAAAGCCGTCACCGGCTGAGCGCAAGCAGTAGGGCGGGGCGTCGACAACGAGGCTCCCGGCGCCTATGTAGTTGGTGATCGTTGTGCGTGAGGGTGAATTGCGTACGACATACCAAGACGCTTTGAAGCGAGCCCTTGCAATTTATCGCCATCCCGGCTGGCACCTGCATGTGCTCTACATTGAGGGCTCAAACGGCGAGCGCACAGAGGGTGCGGACATTGACCAATGGTGCGAGCGCGCGCCTCCCCACGATCAATGACCGAGCGCCGCTTCCCGCCGCCCCGGTCGCGCCGCCTGTTGGATCAAGGTTAAGAACCCGGCAGCGAAGCCGAGGAAGAGTGGAATTGGTTGACGCAGACTTGCTCGCGTTACGCCGACCGGCCTGAATCAATGGGCGTGCATTGTCGCAGACTGCGGTGGTACCGGTGGCGACGCCTGTTGTGTTGGAGGATTTGATCCGGCTTTTACGGAATGCGTTGGGGCGCTCCTAATGAGGAAACTCAGAGCAGCGACCCATACCAGACTAATGATAAAGGCAATGACTAGCGCCGAACGTGTGCGAATGCGGTCGACAAACGATGCGATCTTGGACATGCGAATCAAGAGGAAACCTCGGCTTTCTTGTAGTGGATCTCAACGGCCCATTGACTGGAACCATTCGAACGAAAGCCTGCCGGAACTTGGGACCGGTGGACAAAGCGTACGCCTTTCTCCCTAGCCCACCATTCATCAGCTTTTCGGTTGGCCTCTTCCCGCGTTTCTCCTTCGAATATCCTTTTCATCGGGCAACTCACAGAACGCTCCTTTTTAACGCAATAGTTTCCAGCTGGGTCCGTTCCCGCGCAGCGTCCCAAGGACGCGGAAATCACTCGCCGAATCACAATTTGGCGGCTTCTGCGGCATGATCGGAGTGCGGAACTATAGCGACGCCCGAATTGCCCGCAGGCGGAACGATTTTCGCAGTCGCCGGCTTTACCACCATTGGGGCTAATAGGTGTCAAAGGCTTCAGAATGGCTTTGACTAGCAAAAGTGGATCGGCGCGAGCTAAGGCATGCAGGGAAAAAGCCGCCTTGAGTGCTCGAGCTGCGCTAGCGGCGATAGATCTCGATATCAAAGCGAGCTACCAAGACCTTGCTTTCCGATGGCGCGAGCTGGCTGCAGAATTTGAAGAGTCAGAAAACCAAGCGGCTTAGATTTTTGCGACACGGGGGTCGCCGCTTACCGGCTCCTGTCTCAAATCGTCTGAACCAGCTTTTCCGCCGGGAACGGCAGAAAGCCGACATTGTTGCCGGCCCAGCCGGGATGCTGGATTGTCGCGCCCTTCGTGTCGCACGCGGAGCAGCGGGCGCACTGCCGCAGCTTATCGCTTGAAGTGTCAGCACCCCATCGTATCACGGCGACTGCGCACGCCAGCGGCGCGTAGTGCTGGCACGTTTCGCAGTGGACCCTACCCACGGCGTCGCGTGCTGCAGATCGCCGAGCGTCGGCCTCGGTCCCGGAAGCTGCCGCTTGACCCTCGGCGTCTGGCCCGTTTCGCCAGCCACCGCGCCATCGCTCGAGCATTGAAGTTGGCCGGCTCGCCGCTCATGGGGAGAGGATAGAGCGTCGCGATTAAATTCCTAGATTGTCGGCTACGCCAATGGCCACGCGCTCGCCTATAGCCATTTCGAGGACGAGCCCAGCAGGCGCTCAGCGGCGCATCTGATGGCCCAGCGACGAGGTGCGGCGGATCGAGGCGAGAGTTGCTGCGCCGCGGTAGTAGCCCTCTCTCCAGATGCAATAATTGATTAAGTTACACCTCCTAACTATTGACCACGATGTCACGAATCGGAGTTTGATTCGTTAGCTAAAAGACGCCACCCGCGAGGGAGCCGAATGTTCCTGAATGACGCGCAACGCTGGCGGGACCGCGCCGATGAAATGCGCGCGCTCGCAAGTGAAACAAACGACCCGGAGAGCAGAATGATAATGCTCCGACTTGCCAACGACTATGAGTTGTTGGCTCGACGCGCCGGTCGCCTTGCGCAAGTTTCGCAGGCGAAAAAACTGACCGCCTAGTCTTTGGGTTGAGGCGAGCGCCCGGTGCCGCCGCATACGCGACAGGGCGGGGGATCAATAAAATAAGGGCCGGTCCTTATGGGCTGGGCACCTGCGAGGTAACCTGTTCCGTGGCAGCCTCGCATTCGCTCGCCGGCTGCACCTGTTTGTTGCGCATGACCCCGCGTCCCTCAACTTGGGGTCGCCCTTAGCAGCACATTTTCCAGGGTGAAACGTAAAAGCGCAAGGCTGAAAAAGCCCCGGCTGCCACAAGCGACCGGGGCTAGTCAGTTTCGCATTGACGCAGCCAACGGCCACGATCACCTTCGCGACAAGCGCGACCGGCACGCTGCTGCTTGAGGACTCGGCCCAGTATACCGGGACTGTAGGTGGCTTCGGAGCCAACCTCACACAATCAATCGATCTGGCTGATTTCGATCATACGGGCGCGAAAGCGATCTCATTCTCTTCCGGAGTGCTCACCCTCAAGAACACCGCCGGCCAAGTGGTTCACCTGCATATTTCCGGCATCCACACGCTGGCGAGCTTTATTCTGTCGGACGACGGAAATTTCAATGGAACTGACGATGGCACGAAGATCGTTGATCCGCCGGTACCAGCGAAATCTCAGAGTCCGCTTAGCAATCCCCTCGCCAGCCTGTTTCAATTCATGGCGTCTTGGAACCCACTCACTCCATTAACCGGGGAAGTGCAGCACTCACCGCTTGCAAGTGAGTTGCAGACGGTAACTAGCCTGCTGCACGCGCATGGGTGACGAGCCGGCGCAGCGCTTCCGTGACAACCATCCGCACGATCAGCCGCGCCAATTGAAAAAGCCCCGGCTGCCATGAGCGACCGGGGCTAGTGCACCCACACAGCCAAGCCAGCTGCGCGAGCGCATATATAGCACCTTTCGCTGGCGTGGGGCAGTGTCAGGCGAGCGGTTGCCGGCCTTCGCGAAAAAGCCCCGGCTGCTGGGGAGCGACCGGGGCTAGTTGGGTTTCGCGTGACGCAGCCAGATGCAACCGGCAGGAAGATCAGGCTGCGCGAGCGCATCATAGCACAATCGGGGGTGACGGGGAGCGCCGGGGAGGCGGTTACCCCGACCGCATGTCTAAACATGATGGCTTCCCAAGCGGATGGCCGTATAATTTCTATGAGGAGGGGACCAACAGGGGGGAGTAGACGATGCCTATACGAGGGTTCCTCGATGGCCAGGCTTTTGAGCCGGAGGTGATAACCAGCATGTCGCAGGCCCTCGAAAAGGTGTGCGATGCCTTACGCCTAAAGATGATTGACGATAGTGCCACTCGGCACGTTGCGCAAAAGATCATTGAGTTAGCGCATCGGGGAATACGAGACTGCGACACCATGGCAACAATGGTTCTGCGCGACCTGCGGCCCGATGATCCCTGATTGTAGCATTTTAGGTACCGTCAGGAGGAACGGTGCTGGATTTGCGTTCGCTCCCATGAATAAATACGACACGCTGGAGGAACTTGCGCAAATCTGCGCCCGCAACGCTCACTCCGCGAGCACGGCAGACGTAGCGGGCGCGCTCTGGCAGATGGCGCAAGAATATGGGACCCAGGCCGCTGCGCTCGGGATCGCACCGAACATCGGTCATCCGCCAAGCAGGATAAAGGGGAGTGGCGCCAGCAATTGAAAGAGCCCCGGCTGCTTCTGGGGAGCGACCGGGGCTAGTTGGTTCTGGGGAACGCAGCCGATCCCCTGAACGAAACCGGCTGCGCTCGCGCAGCATAGCACCGGACAGAGCATGAAAAAGCCCCGGCTGCCGTTAACAACCAGGGCTAGTCAGGTTTTTGTCACGACGCAGCCGACCCGAAAGACCGGCTGCGAGCGCATCATAGCACAAGAGCAGCGCCGGGCGAGCGGTTGCCGCCGATCTTACTGAGTAGCCACGCCCTGCTCAGCACAGGTGGCGATGGCAATAACCTGTCTCATCTCGGCGCACCGAATCATCCCAGCCAAACGCAGCAACTCGTTTTGTGCCCGATCGAAGAACGGCACACCGGAAGAGCGCGCGGCTAAGCGCGTGTTCGTGTAGTTTGTATCGAAGGGGGTATGAGCAAACCGTCGCCCCCGCTCAGCCCCTTGTGGCCCTGCCTGCACTCGCCCGCGGGGGCCAACTCATTTGTTGAGGGGCCAAACCCGCCATATCAAAAACCAGCTATGCTCGCCTCGGCCGCCCGAGGGACCCTATCTTGTGCGGACGGCCCGGCCGCCTCGGTGCCTCCCTCCCGGACTGTGCTGGGGCGGCCCGCTTCCCGCCACATCAAGCCTGCTATCGTAAGGCAGCCGCCTCCGCAGAATCGCTCCTCGTGGGCGGCAAGGGCCGTCCTGCCGCTGACCCGGTGGGGCGGCCCGCTTTTCGTCGGAACTAAAAGACCGCAGCGGCATTGGTGGTCCGGACGGGGAGACTTTCCCCAGTACCCCCCTATCCCCCGCGGTTTCCCCGTCCATAGTTCGCTGCAAGCCTGACACTGTTTGGCGCGTGGAAGCCGAGGAAACGTTTGAAAAAGGCTGACCCGGCCGACTTCAAGCGGTTCATTGAAGCAGCTCGAAAGCGCCTGCCTCTCAATAATCTCATTGTCCTTGGCCGGGATCGGATCCGAGCACGTCCAATCCCAGATTTTCATGTGAAGGCGTCGGAACCTTTTGCTCCAGGTCCCTTCGCTCAATGTCCGTTCCTCTGAAAGCGAAGCTTAGTCGGAAATCTGACCATCGGAAGGTGATTTCCGCGACGGCGCGTCAGCGTGGCAACGATTTGAACCAGCCGCGTTATGACGGATTGAGTAACAGTGGACCGGGATAGGTCCGGTCAGTAATCCACGAGGAGTATTCTCAAGATGAGATCAAGGAAACTCATATTCTGCTTGACGGCAGCTGCGTGCATAGCTGTTGCCAGCGGCGCGTCGGCGGAGACCCGCCACAACGTCGGCAAGCAAACGGGCATGACGACTGGCTCGGTTAAGGCGGAGCCGAGCGCCGCAAACACCGGAAAGCAGGGCA
>Ga0070671_100004289_pt1 | contig 11283 bp, 12 predicted proteins | sample KBSS73metaG_FD_65341 | JGI IMG/M metagenome (GOLD analysis project Ga0070671, IMG submission 65341) | Switchgrass rhizosphere microbial communities from Kellogg Biological Station, Michigan, USA - KBS S7-3 metaG | ecosystem: Host-associated > Plants > Roots > Rhizosphere > Soil ... | reverse complement strand
GACGGCCACAACATCGAAGCGGTCTGCCACGCGCCGGCGTGAGGGGCGCCATTGCTTCACACCTCTCCCCGCCGTGTGGGAGAGGTCGGATTGCAAGCGAAGCGCAGCAATCCGGGTGAGGGGGCGCCGCCGCGATACTGAGCCTGGCCGAGAGACCCCCTCATCACGACCTTCTCCCCGCACGCGGGGAGAAGGAGACGTGCGCCTCGCATCTTCAGCAGGCACACAGACACGCGCCGCGTCAAATCTTCAGCTTCCGCAGGCGCTGCCCGAGCGTGCGCAGGCGCAGCGCGTTGAGGCGGATAAAACCTTCGGCGTCGCGCTGGTCGTAGGCGACTTTGCCTTCCTCAAAGGTCACCAGATCCTGGTCGTAGAGCGAATATCTGCTCTCGCGGCCGACGACGCCGACGCTGCCCTTGTAGAGCTTGAGCCGCACGCGGCCCGTTACGAATTCCTGGCTGCGGTCGATCGCCGCCTGCAGCATCTCGCGTTCGGGCGCGAACCAGAAACCGTAGTAGATAAGCTCGGCGTATTTCGGCATCAGCTCATCCTTGAGGTGGGCGGCGCCGCGGTCGAGCGTGATCTGCTCGATGCCGCGATGGGCGGCGAGCAGGATAGTGCCGCCCGGCGTTTCGTACATCCCGCGCGACTTCATGCCGACGAAGCGGTTTTCGACGAGATCAAGCCGGCCGATCCCGTGCCGGCGGCCGAGCGCGTTGAGATGCGCGAGCAAATTCGCCGGCGACATCGCCTTGCCGTCGACCGCGACCGCATCGCCGCGTTCGAAATCGACCGTGACATAGGCCGCCTGATCCGGCGCTTTCTCAGGATCGACGGTGCGCGAATAGACGTAGTCCGGCACCTCTTCGCCGGGATTTTCCAGCACCTTGCCCTCGGACGAAGTGTGCAGGAGGTTGGCGTCGGTCGAGAACGGCGCCTCGCCCCTTTTGTCCTTGGCGATCGGTATCTGGTTCTGTTCGGCGAAGGCGATGAGCGCCTCGCGCGAGCGGAATTCCCACTCGCGCCACGGCGCGATGACTTTCACGTCGGGCTTGAGCGCGTAGTAGGAAAGCTCGAAGCGGACCTGATCGTTGCCCTTGCCGGTCGCGCCGTGAGCCACCGCATCGGCGCCGACCGCTTCGGCGATCTCGATCTGCTTCTTGGCAATGAGCGGCCGCGCGATCGAGGTGCCGAGCAGATACTGTCCCTCGTAGAGCGTGTTGGCGCGGAACATCGGGAAGACGTAATCGCGGACGAATTCCTCGCGCAAATCCTCGATGAAGATGTTTTCCGGCTTGATGCCGAGCGTGAGCGCCTTGGCGCGGGCCGGCTCGAGCTCCTCGCCCTGGCCGAGATCGGCGGTGAAGGTGACCACCTCGCAGCCGTAGGTCGTCTGCAGCCATTTGAGGATGATCGAGGTGTCGAGCCCGCCCGAATAGGCGAGCACGACTTTCCTGACGCCATCCCGCTTTCCGTCGTCCTTCGGCATGGAAAATCCCGTAGCGGCGACGCCGGTCGCCCGAATGCGCGCGGACTATAGGCGCGCGCCGCAGGGGCGCAACCATTCGCCCGTAGGGTCGCCCTGACCGCTGGTTACAAGCGCTTGCTGCTGCGTCCGCCGACCCAACCCGCCAAGGCGATGAAGGCGCCGCGCAGCGCCTCGCCGACATACGCGAGCCCACGGTCGATCGCCCCATCGGAGGCCCGTGTCGCCCGCCAGCGATAGATCAGTCCATGCAAGGTCCACACGACGAGGAAGATGAACACGCCGGCAAACACCACGTCGGTGAAGAAATGCGCTCCGCCGCCCACGCGCAAAAGCCCAATCCCGGCGCCAAAAGCGAGCGCGGCGCCATAGGCGAGCGGACGCCATTGCGGCGGTGCCAACGCCGCCGGCGCCAATGTCCAGAACGCGCCCGACGGCTCTCCGGCGACGAAGGAGCAATTGTTGGCGCAGGGGCCGCGCGGATCCCACCAGGGCATGAACGGATCGCTGCCGCCGAACTCGGTCACGTCGATCGGGCGCGGCCGGCCCCAATGGTCCTTGAAGATCAGGTTGGTGACGACGCCGGGGCCAAGCGCCAGCGTCACTGCCAGGAACAAGGCGGCGCGCCCTTCGATCAGCATGCGCGAACGCGGCCAGATGACCCTGCCGATCGCGGCGAGAAAAGCCGGGGCGACAAGAAGCGTGATCAGCCCGCGGGCGCTGTTGCGCAGGTAATACACCCAGAGCTGGGCATTGACGATGAAGAGGTTCTGGTTGCGCGCGTAGAACAGGGCCGAGATATCGAGGTCGAGCCGCGGCCAGACCGCGAATATGACCCCGACCACGACGGCGATCGCGAGTGCGATGGCGAGCGCGGTCCGGCTCATGCGCGCCAGTCCTGCGGATGTTCGCTTCGGCTCATGCGGTCCAGGAGCCTGCCTTGCGGCCGGCGAACAGCCAATAGACGAGACCGCCGGCGATACCGGACGCCGCGAGCACCTCGTGTCCGCGCGCCAGATGGCTGTCAGGTGTCTCGATATAGCCGGCGAAATCGAGGCCGTAGGTCAGAGCGAGCGCGAGCGCCCCACCGAGCACGGCGTAGACGAGGATCGAGCGCAATGCGAGACCTTCGGCGAGCGCGATCACGAGCAGCGCCGGCAGCATGGCAACGGCGCCGATGATCGCGGCGCCGACGCCGATGACCGACCACAGCACCACCGATTGCAGGTCGAACGATTTGAGATCATCCCACACCGGCATGAGCGCGCCGATGGTGAGCACGAGCGAAGCCGCGATGCACGCCAGCCAATAGGCGACGATCATCCCCAGGATGCGGCCGATGATGCGCATCGAATGGCGTCAATCCGTCATCGCCATGGCGCGCAGCGCCAGCCGCTCGCGGGCGGAAAGCTTCTCCGTTTCGCTCTTGAGCTGGCCGCAGGCGGCGAGGATATCGCGCCCGCGCGGCGTACGCACGGGCGAGGCATAGCCGGCGTTGAACACGACTTCGGAGAATTTCTCGATCTGCTCCCAGTCGGAGCATTCGCATTTGCTGCCCGGCCAGGGATTGAACGGAATGAGGTTGATCTTGGCCGGGATGCCCTTGACCAGGCGCACCAGCGCGCGCGCATCGGCGAGCGAATCGTTGATCCCCTTGAGCATGACGTACTCGAAGGTGATGCGGCGCGCATTGGAAAGGCCGGGATAGAACCGGCAGGCCTCGAGCAGGTCTCGCAGCGGATATTTGCGATTGAGCGGCACGAGCTCGTCACGCACCTCGTCGGTGACGGCGTGCAGCGAGACCGCGAGCATGACGCCGATCTCAGCTCCGGCGCGCGCGATATTGGGCACGACGCCCGAGGTCGACAGCGTGATCCGCCGCTTGGAAATGCTCAGCCCTTCGCCGTCGGCAACGACATTGAGGCCGTCGCGCACCGCCTCGAAATTGTACAACGGCTCGCCCATTCCCATCATCACGACGTTGGAGATGAGGCGTTTCTCAGGTTCGCCGGCCGCGGGCGCCGCACGCTGCCAGTCGCCCAGGCGGTCGCGCGCCAGCACGACCTGGCCGGCGATTTCGCCGGCGGTGAGGTTGCGCACTAGGCGCTGCGTGCCGGTGTGGCAGAACGAGCAGTTCAGTGTGCAGCCGACCTGACTCGAAATGCACAGCGTGCCGCGGTCGGCTTCCGGAATGTACACGCACTCGACGTCATGCGACCGGCCGTCGATTTCGCCCGGCAGCCGCAACAGCCACTTGCGCGTGCCGTCGACGGAGATTTGCTCGGCGGCGACTTCGGGACGATCGAGCGTGAAGCGTTCGGCAAGCGCGCTGCGCAAATCCTTCGGCAGCGTGGTCATGGCGTCGAAGCTCTGCACGCCGCGCACGTACAGCCATTGCCAGACCTGCTGCACGCGCATGCGCTGCTGCGTCAGCGGCACGCCAATGCTGCCGAGCGCTTCGGCGAGATCAGAGCGCGGAAGCCCGACCAGCGAAGGCCTCGCCGGCGCAACATAGTGCTCGAGCGGCTGTCTCTCGATGAGCCGGCCCGCGGCGATGTCGTGCGTCGCGGCAGCGGCGACCTGAGAAGTCATTTGGCGGTCCTAAAGGCGAAACAAGATGCCTGACGCTTAGATGGGCCGGATAGCGCTCCGCCGACAGGTCTATCGCCTTCCCTCTTTTCGTAGCATCGCCGAAGGAGGCAAATGCCTGGTGTTTGCGCGAACTCGCTATCGAAAGGCTCGTCGCCACACGCCGCACGCAACGCAGGAAGGGGATGCCTTGGCTATTTGCATTCCTGGTCGGTGCGATCGAGAGCCTGGGAGAACCCCTTGAGCGAGAACGTGTCGGTCGATTGCGTTCCCTTGGCGGAGACCCCCTTCACGACGGCGTTCTGGCCGGAGCGCAGAGCCTCGATCAGCCGCGCCTCTTCCGACACGTTCTTGATCCAGGCGCCGTCCTGCTGGGTGTAGAGCGCAAACGATGCCGTGCCTACGACCGCGCTCGCCTCCGTATTCGGCTTGAACGGATAGCCGATGACGATCGAGACCTCATTGCTGATCTTCTCGGCCGGCCGCGAGGAGATGAACATGTACGACGGGTTGCGCGACTTGGCGGGCGGGTTGGTCTCGGACGAAGTGGGCCGCGCAATCGCGAAGCAGACCTTCTTGCCGCCGGGGGAAGCGGCGTAGGCGCCCCACTCGCCGAATTGACCCAGCAGCGTCGGCTTCGCTCCGCCGGCCACAGCGGCGGCAGGCGCCGCCGTCCCCGTGGTCGCGGCCGGCGCAGCGGGAGCCGGAGCGGCGGCGTGCGGGGTGGCCGCAGCGGCAGGGGGTTTCGGCTTGTGATGCTTCTTGGGCGCGGCCGCCGGGGCCGCCTGGTCCGTCGAAGGTGCCGGGGCCTCCGAATCCTGCTGGGCAAAGGCAGGCAGGACGATGGCACCTGCAGCAAGAAGACCGAGGAAAAGCCGGGTTAATCGGAAGATGTGCATCGGGTCTCGTCAGGAATGCTTAGACGCTGAAGCCGCACCTTCCACATTTTTACCCCATTTCCCCGGGGGAGGGAACGGAATCGCAAGATAGATCAAATACGGCCCGGCAAGCTCTACAAAAAAGACGCCGGCGGCATGGCGCGGGAACGCCCCCTCCGGCGTCTCCGCCAGGCGGCGTCCTTGTCGGCTGCCCACTTCCAACGGGTCCATGTTTTGTGGTTATGAGTTCCACTACGTCCCCCTTCCCGCATCACGCCACGAGAAACCGACCCTCATGAAAGCGATCCTCTGCACTCACTACGGTGGACCCGATGAACTCGAACTCGCCGACATCCCGGCGCCTACCGCCGGAGCCGGCGAGGCCGTCGTTCGTATCAAGGCGGCGGCGCTGAATTTCTTCGACACGCTGATCATTGCCGGCAAGTACCAGTACAAGCCGCCGTTTCCGTTCTCCCCGGCTTCCGAATTCGCCGGTGTCGTGGAAAGCATCGGCCCGGGCGTATCGGGTGTCGCGCCGGGCGACCGGGTGGTCGGTTCCATCGGCGCGGGCGCCGCACGCGAGAGCGTCGCTGTCGCGGCGCGGCAACTGGTGAAGCTTCCCGACCAGCTCGATTTCGACCGGGCGGCCGGGCTGACCGTCACCTACAGCACAACGCTCTACGCGCTGCGTGACCGTGGCGCCCTGAAGCCGGGAGAAACGCTCGTCGTGCTCGGCGCTTCCGGCGGCGTCGGCCTTGCCGCCATCGAGATCGGCAAGATCATGGGCGCGCGTGTCGTCGCCTGTGCGTCGTCCGACGAAAAGCTCGCATTCGCCCGGTCCCATGGGGCCGACGAGACGGTCAACTATGCCAGCGAGGATTTGCGCGGCGCGCTCAAGCGGCTTGGCGGCGACCGCGGCATCGACGTTGTGTACGACCCGGTTGGCGGGCCTTACGCGGAGCCGGCGGTGCGCTCACTCGGCTGGGAAGGCCGCTACCTCGTCATCGGCTTCGCGGCGGGGGAGATTCCGAAGCTCCCACTCAATCTCGTGCTGCTCAAGAGTTGCGACATCCGCGGCGTCATCTGGGGCGCATGGGCGCAGCGCGAGCCGCAGGCGCAGAAGGCGCTGATGAACGACATCGTGCGCTGGTGCGGCGAAGGCAAGCTCAGCGCGCACGTGCACGCGGTCTATCCGCTGGCGGAGATCGCAACCGCCCTCAAGGCCATCGCCGACCGCAAGGTCATGGGCAAGATCCTGCTGCGGCCGTAGGCATCCGCATAGCCGGGCTGCGGGCGTCTGAGGAAGAATCACGCTTCGTCGCGTAGCTGGGCGAGCGTGCGCCGCGCCGCCTCGCGGTGGTCGGACGTGATGTGCGACGTGACGAGCTTGATGGCCGCGGCGAGCACGGCGGCATCGTCGCCAAAGCCGATCACCGGCAGCACGTCGGGAACGGCATCCATCGGCAGGACGAAATAGGCGAGCGCGCCGATCAGCGCCGCTTTCACGTGGCCCGGCGTCTCCCGGTCGAAAGCGCAATAGTGCGCAGCCAGCAGATCTTCCGCGAAGGGCACCTGCGAGACCAATTGCCGCAGCTTGCGCCAAAAGTTGCGACGGACCTCCTCCTCGTTGGCGGCGAGGCGATTGATCAGCGCCTCTGTGTCCCACCACGATGCCGATTGTTGGCCAAATATCATCGAACCCTCGTCCCGGCCCGCAAGTGAAGCCTTTCGCGCCCCAAGAATGGGTCGCAATGGCGGCATCCGCAAGGCGACGTAGCAGCGCGCGACCGCGGTCGGCGCTAGCCGGCGAATTTGTCCATGGCCTCGGCCAGCGCGACGTCGCGTTCGGTCACGCCGCCGGCGTCGTGGGTGGAGAGCGTGATCTCCACGGTCTTGTAGACATTGGACCATTCGGGGTGATGGTCGAGTTTTTCTGCCGCCAGCGCGACGCGCGCCATGAAGCCGAAGGCTTCGTTGAAATCGGCGAAGACGAATTTCTTGCTGATCGCGTCGCGTCCCTTCACCTCGCTCCAGCCGCCGAGGCGGGCGAGAGCGCGGCTGCGCGCCTCGCCGGAGAGTTTCTGCGCCATCTGAGTGCTCCATCGCAAAGGCCAACGCGCCGGCCGCAGCCTCGTAGATAGGCGCGCCGCTCACTCCCTAGCAAGCGGCCGGGCGAAGTGCGTCGCGCCGAAGCTCGAGGCGCTCGATCAGCTTCAGCTCGACGCCGACGATCTGGTGGTCGCCATCATTCATCAGAGCGAGCGCGGCGACTACGACGAGACGGTGCAGATGTCGTTTTTGCCATCGCCCCGCGTCACGCCGTGCTGGGCAGCGAGGACAGCGCCGAGACCACGCCGAGCGCGAAGGCGTCGAGCGTAGCTGCCCGGAACCCCGCGCGATGATTGTTCCGCTAGCGCAACCGATCCGCGTTGCGAACCGCGCGCCGGTCACTATATTCCGGCCAAACGCGCGGGCCCCTCGGGGCTCGTTTTGGTTTAGGGCACGAATTCCTCATATGAACCTCCGCAACATCGCGATCATCGCCCACGTCGATCACGGCAAGACCACGCTCGTCGACCGGCTGCTGCAGCAATCGGGCGCCTTCCGCGACAACCAGCGCGTCGCCGAGCGCGCGCTCGATTCCAACGATCTCGAGCGCGAACGCGGCATAACCATTCTGTCGAAGGTCACCTCGATCCTGTGGCAGGACACCCGCATCAATATCGTCGACACCCCCGGCCACGCCGATTTCGGCGGCGAGGTGGAACGCATCCTCAACATGGTCGACGGCGCGCTGGTCCTGGTCGACGCCGCCGAAGGCCCGTTGCCGCAGACCAAGTTCGTGGTCACCAAGGCGCTCAAGGTCGGGCTCAGACCGATCGTGGTGATCAACAAGGTGGACCGGCCCGACGCCCGGCCGACCGAGGTCGCCAACGAGGTCTTCGATCTGTTCGCCGCGCTCGACGCGAGCGAGGAACAACTCGACTTCCCGATTCTCTACGGCTCGGCGAAGCAGGGTTGGATGGCGCCCGACCCGACCGGGCCGAAGGACGATGGCATGCGGCGGCTGTTCGACCTCGTCGTGCGTCACGTCGCCCCGCCGGTGGTCGAGGAAGGGTCGTTCCGCATGCTCGGGACCATCCTCGAGGCCAATCCCTATCTCGGGCGCATCGTCACCGGACGCGTCTCTTCCGGCTCGGTGAAACCGAACCAGGCGATCAAGGTGCTCGACCGCAACGGCAACCTGATCGAGGAAGGGCGCGCCACCAAGGTGCTTGCCTTCCGCGGCCTCGAGCGTACGCCGATCGAGGAGGGTTTTGCCGGCGACATCGTCTCCATCGCCGGACTGCCCGAGGCGACAGTCTCGCACACGCTCTGCGCGCCGGAAGTGACCGAACCCCTCCCCGCTCAGCCGATCGATCCGCCGACCCTGGCGATGACCTTCCGCATCAACGATTCCCCGCTGGCCGGCACCGAAGGTGACAAGGTGCAGAGCCGGGTGATCCGCGAGCGTCTGCTGCGCGAAGCCGAGGGCAACGTGGCGCTGCGCATCTCCGAATCAACGGAGAAGGATTCGATGGAGGTCGCAGGCCGCGGCGAATTGCAGCTCGGGATCCTCATCGAGACCATGCGGCGCGAAGGCTTCGAACTGTCGGTGTCGCGGCCGAAGGTCTTGTTTCAGAACGGGCCGTCCGGCCAAATCTTCGAGCCGATCGAGGAAGTGTTGATCGACGTGGACGAACAGCACGCCGGCGTGGTCGTGCAGAAAATGGCGGAGCGCAAGGGTGAGCTTGTCGAGATGCGCCCCTCCGGCGGCGGACGCGTGCGGCTCATCTTCTACGCGCCGACGCGCGGGCTCATCGGCTACCACGGCGAGTTGTTGACCGACACGCGCGGCACCGCCGTGATGAACCGCCTGTTTCATGGCTACGGTCCGCACCGCGGAGAGATCACCGGACGCCGCAACGGCGTCCTCATTTCGACCGATCGGGGCGATGCCGTAGCCTACGCCATGTGGAATCTCGAGGACCGCGGCCCGATGATGATCGAACCGGGCTGGAAGGTCTATCGCGGCATGATCGTCGGCGAGCACACCCGCGGCAACGACCTTGAGGTCAACGTGCTCAAGGGCAAGAAGCTCACCAATATCCGCACGCATGCCAAGGACGAGGCGATCCGCCTCACGCCACCGATCCGCATGACGCTGGAGAAGGCGCTCGCCTATATCGAGGACGACGAACTGGTCGAGGTCACGCCGAAATCGATTCGCCTGCGCAAGAAACTGCTCGATCCGAACGAACGCAAGAAGAACGAGCGGCGCAAGGAAGCCGAGCGGGTCTGAATCGCTGCGCCGCTCGCGCCCTGCCACAATTGGCCGCGAGGCACGATTTTCCATGGGGCGGCAGGCGCCGGCGCGAAATATTCGGGCGACCGTGTCGCTCGTGCAACAGCCCCTCCAGCTTGCGATCAGACCTAGAATTTTTCGGCTCGCGGCGATGGCGCTGCGGCCGAGATTCCGCTAATAATCCACACCGTTAACCGATCGTGAATCTCGGCACTTGAAGCCCGTGGAATCGCTTGCTTTGATTGCGCCATGAGCACCGTCCTTATCGAGATTCGCCGCGCCAAGGCGTGCGACGCCGGCGCCGTCGCCGATGCTCACGACGAGGCGTGGCGCACCGCCTATCAGGGCATCATCCCGGGCACTGAACTCGAGAAGCTCATCAACCGCCGCGGCCCGGCGTGGTGGGAAAGCGCCATCCGCAAGGGAAGCCGCATCGCGCTGCTGCAGTTCAGCGACAAGGTCGCCGGCTACGCCAACTACGGACGCAATCGGGCGCGCAGCCTTTATTACGACGGCGAAATCTACGAGCTTTATCTGCGCCCGGAATTCCAGGGCCTCGGCTTCGGCCGCCGGCTGTTTACCGCCGCGCGCCGCGACCTGGCGCAGAGCGGCCTGAAATCGCTGATCGTGTGGGCGCTGTCGGAGAACGACACCGCCGTCGAGTTCTACCGCGCCTTGGGCGGTAAGGCGGTAGCGCGCTCATCGGAAAAGTTCGGCACCCGCGTGCTCGACAAGGTCGCCTTCGGCTGGAATAGCTGAGTTCAGACCACAGAGGACGGATGGCTGACGCCGGAGTGGGGCATCGCGGCCCGTCGTCTGTTTGCTATCTGTGGCTCGTCCTCGGTCATCCGTCTTCTGACAAAAGCCCCCGCAGCGCGCCGACGACAATCGTCGGATTGCCGGCAATCCGAATGCGTTTCGATCGCGACGTCGCCCCGCCAGCAAGCGTCACCTCGCGTGGCGCAATCCCAAGTGCCCTGGCAATGGTACGGCAGAGCGCCGCATTCGCCTCGCCTTCCGAAGCCGCCGCGCGCACCCGCACCTTGAGCACGGTTCGGCCGTCGGCACGCCGTTCGGTGCCTTCGATCGCATCCCGGCCGCCGCGCGGCGTCAGCCGCACGTCGATCATTACCCCGCCGGCAACCGCCGTCCACGGCTCGCCGGCCACGGCAATCAGTAGACGTTCGGCAGGATGTAGAGCGCGATCACGTAGCGAAGGAAGATGATGATCAGGAACAGGACGACGGGCGAAATATCGATGCCGCCAAGATTGGGCAGCACGTTGCGGATCGGACGCAGCGCCGGTTCGGTGATCCGGTAGAGAAATTCGCCGATCATCCCCACGACCTGGTTGCGCGTATTGACCACGTGGAACGCCACCAGCCAGGAGAAGATCGCCGCCGCGATCACAATCCAGATGTAGAGTTCGAGGGCGAGATCAATGACGAGAAAAAGGGCGCGCATGGACCACAATCGCCGTGACGATGACGGAACCTAGCCATTTGCGGCGGCGCGAACAAGCCGAGCATCGGGCGCGTCCGCGCTTACCGGCAGTTATCCTTGACAGTATTAGGTCGCAGCCGTAAATGCCGCGGACTCGCCCAGACAGGCGCCCATCGGGGCCTGATCGCGTCGCCGGCGGGGCCGTAGCTCAGTTGGGAGAGCGCCGCAATCGCACTGCGGAGGTCAGGGGTTCAAATCCCCTCGGCTCCACCAATAAATTCGGGGCCCGGATTTTCAATTTTTTTGCACCGGTCTCGGCTCACCCGTATTTTGGGGCCGCGAAAGCGATTTGGGGCGCCGACTCCTTAAAATGCGGACCAGAGCTCGCCCGCGAGCATCGTCGACAATTGCCGCCGCCCGAGGCCGGCCTTGTTTTTGATGAGGCCGTGCCGCTGATTTTGCACGACTGACTGTCGGCCGCTCAAGCTCCGATCCAGCGTTCCAGAAAAACGCTGAGCCATGCGCGCGCGCTGTAGTCATAG
>Ga0070671_100004288_pt1 | contig 11284 bp, 10 predicted proteins | sample KBSS73metaG_FD_65341 | JGI IMG/M metagenome (GOLD analysis project Ga0070671, IMG submission 65341) | Switchgrass rhizosphere microbial communities from Kellogg Biological Station, Michigan, USA - KBS S7-3 metaG | ecosystem: Host-associated > Plants > Roots > Rhizosphere > Soil ... | reverse complement strand
GTCCGCTGCCGAGTTCAGCGCCATCGCCGGGGTCACCGATGAGCGAACCAAGACCAAGGAACTGTTCCGCCACCCCGGCATCATTCCGCGCGCTGTGATCCTCGATCCGGCCATCACCGTGCACACGCCGGAATGGCTGTTCGTGTCGACCGGGATCCGCGCTCTCGATCATTGCGTGGAAGGCATCTGCTCCGGCGAGGCCAACCCGTTCGGCGACGCGCAGGCGCTGCAGGGCTTGAAACTGCTGTCCCGCGGATTGCCGGCCGTGACGACGGACCCGCAAAACGTCGCCGCCCGTCTCGATTGCCTCCTCGGAGCGTGGCTCTCGATGGGGCCGCTGGCGAGCGGCGTGCCGATGGGCGCGAGCCATGGGATCGGCTATGTGCTCGGCACGCTGTTCGGAGTCCCGCACGGCCATACTTCCTGCATCATGCTCCCGGCGGTCATGCGCTGGAACAAGCCGGCGAATTCGGCGCAGCAGGACCTGGTAGCGGCAGCGATGAACCAGCCGGGCGAGGACGCCGGCGACGTTCTCGATCGCTTCATCGGGAGCTTGGGCATGCCCCGCAGCCTCGGCGCCGCCGGCATCGGGCCGGAGAGCTTTGATGTCATCGCTGCGCAGGCGATGCACACGCCCTGGGTGCCGCGCAATCCCCGACGCATCGACCAGCCCGCGCAGGTGCGCGAAATTCTCGAGCTTGCCGCCTAATTCCTGCTGCCGACAGGAGTCCGGTGGCGGCACACAAACGTAGCTGCAAAAGCGTGCCGTTTGTTCGCGTCCAAGCACGGCGGCAATACGAAACTTTCAGATAAGAGAGCTAAGACTGAGGGGCCAACTCCCAGCAGGTATGCTTGACGGAGCAAGATGATGAAGATCCTACTCGTGCAGGGCGCGAATTTGACGTTCCTCGGGCGACGCGAGCCAGCGATCTACGGCACCACAACGGCCGCTGAGCTTGACGCCACCCTGCAGCGCCACGCCAAGGAGCATGGCTATGAGCTCGACATCTTCTACACCAACGTCGAGGGCGAGGCGATCAATCGCATCTATCGCGCAGTCGACGAAGGCTTCGACGGCTTGGTGATGAACCCGGCCGGGTTCACCTATGCGGGCTTTGCGCTGAAGGACTGTATCAAGGGCGCCGCCCTGCCCTATGTCGAGGTGCACATCAGCAACATTGCCAAGCGCAATATTCACTGCGTCCTCTCGGACGCCTCCGAGGGTTTCATCACCGGCTTCGGGATGCACTCCTACGTACTCGGTCTCGACGCGATGCTCGAGATTTTGCGGGCGCGGCGCCGGGAAGTGCGGTCGTGAGTATGCGCTGGTAGTGCCGATGAAAGTGCGCCGAGCTAGCTTGATTGTTTTGGTCGACCCAACATCGTCATTGCGAGGAGCGCGGCGACGAAGCAACCCATGGCCTACGCAAACGGCTGGATTGCTTCGCTGCGCTCGCAATGACGATGTTCGGTCTAACCTAGAGTCATCCCGCTCTACTAGGACGCAGCAAAATTCCCGATACGCGTCCTAAAACACGTCGCACCCCGGTAGTCCGCACGAGATCAGCTTGTGCGACGGGAAGTTGGTGATGATCTGGCAGCCCTCCTTGGTCACCACGACTTCTTCCTCGATGCGCGCGGCGCCGGAGCCGTCCTCGGCGCCTTTCCAGGTCTCGAGCGCGAACACCATGCCTTCCTTGAGCGGCGTGTTCTGCCCGGTGTAGCGCTTGGAGATGATCGGCCGCTCCCAGAGCGAAAGGCCGACGCCGTGGCCGTATTGCAGCAGGAACGCCTCGGCCTCGTCGCGATAGCCGAACTCCTGGGCGTCGGGCCACACCTGCGCGACCTGGTCGGGGGTGATGCCGGGCCGGATCAGATCGATCGAGGCGGAAATCCATTTCGATGCGGTCTCGTAGGCGTCGATCTGATATTTGTTCGGCTCGCCGCAGATGAAAGTGCGGTAGTAGCAGGTACGGTAGCCGTTGAACGCGTGCATGATGTCGAGGAACACCATGTCGCCGGGCTGCAGCAGCCGGTCGGAGAAGGTGTGCGAATGCGGCCGGCCGCGCTGGCCCGAGACCGAGTTGACGCATTCCACCCGTTCGGAGCCCATGCGGTAGAGCCGGTCGTGGGCGATGGCGACGAGCTCGTTCTCGCGCGTGCCCGGGCGGATGGCGCGGGCGATGTCGACATAGGTGGCGTCGACCATGGCGCAGGCCATTTTCAGTAGCTCGATCTCGTCCGCGGTTTTCACCTCGCGCGCGTCGAGCATCGCCTGCTGGCCGTCGACCACCTCGACGCCTTCCTTCTCCAAGGCGCGCAGCATCGGCAATTCCATGAGGTCGATGCCGATCGGTTCCTTGTCGATGCCGAGCTTGACCAGGACTTTCTTGATCTGCCGGGCGAAGTCGCCCTGGATGTTGAGCTGCGGCGGCAGGCCGCCCTGCATGGTCGAGATGGGCGCCGCGACATTGTCGGCGATCCACGGCGAGGAGATGCGCTTTGCCGGCGGCGCCGGATCCCACAACAGCGGCTCCCCGACCACGGGGCAGAGCGCATAGCGCATGAACTTGTCGCGCGCCCATTCGCCGATATGGGTGCCGGTGATGTATCGGATGTTGTCGAAGTTGAAGGCGAGCACGGCGCCGAGGCCGGCATGGCGGATCGCCGCTTGTGCGCGTTTGACGCGCTCCTTGTGCAGGCGGTCGTAGTCGATGCCCTTCTCCCAATCCTTGGCCATGGTGCCCCAGGAGGCGGTAGCTTGCGGGCGGTTGTATTTCATCGGGCAATCCTCACGCTTTTCTCTCGGCCGGCCCGGGCAGGAAATGGGTCACCGGACGACAATGCCGGAGAGCTTTAGCGTAACGCGCGGGCTCAACCAACGGGGATTTTCGCCGCGCCGATGGGGGATTTTCCCTGCGTCGCAAAGCTGGTAGGGCTTTTGTGAAACTCAACCCATACAGCAGAGACGGACGCAATGATCGCTGTTGTCGGTGCGACTGGGAATACCGGGCGGGCGGTGGTCAAGGCGCTCAAGGCGTTGGGCCAGGACCCCATCTGCATCGTGCGCAACGCGCAGAAGGCGCGCGAGGTTCTGGGACCCGATGCGAAGACGGCGGTCGCCGAACTGACCGACCGGCCGGCGCTCGAACAGGCGCTCAAGGGCGTGACCAGCGTCTTCGTCGTCACCGGCCACAACCCGCAGATGGTCGAGCAGCAGAACAATGTGCTCGACGCCACTTTGCAGGCTGGGGTCACGTACCTGGTGCGCGTCTCCGGCAACCGGCAGCTGATCACACCCGATTCGGGCTCGGTGATCGGGCGCAGCCACTACGCGATCGAGGAGAAACTGCGGGCGAGCGGCATCAAATGGGTCATCCTGCGGCCCGGCCTGTTCATGCAGAACACTTTCGCGGCGGCCCCCTCGATCAAGAACGACGGCAAGATCGCGCAGCCGTTCGCCGCCGATTTGCCGCTCGCCTTCATCGACGTGCGCGATACCGGCGCGGTGGGCGCCCATGTCCTCCTCGATCCGGCCCCGCATGTCGGCAAGATCTATGAGTTCACCGGCGCTCTCAGCAACTACGGCGAATTCGCCGAAGTGTTCTCGCAGGTACTGGGCCGCAAAATCACCTACGTGCCGCTGACGGTCGAACAGAACATGGAGGGAATGAAGGCGCGCGGCATGCCCGACTGGCTGATCACGCACCTTGCCACCGTCGGCAAGCTCGCCGCCAACGGCGCGCTCTCCAGCGAGAAGACCGAACCGATCCGCGACATCGTCAAACGCCCGCCGCTGACGACGCGGCAGTTCGTCGAGGACCACAAGGCGGTTTTCAGCTGAGCCCGGCGATTGATGTGCCGCTCGTCCCCGCGCAAGCGGGGACCCAGTTTTGTTTGATGCGTAACGTTGCTGGATTCCCGCTTTCGCGGGAATGAGCGGACAACCGTTCGCCCTACGCCAATCCGCTGGCGCGCGCCTGGTCCTTCGCCATCACTGCCCAGTCGTGCTCGCCCTCGCCGTGGCCGACGGCGCCGACGAGCCGGTCGCGCCAGACATTGCCGCTCGGCAGCGGCACACCCACAGCCTCCGCAGCGGCGAGTGCGAGGTTCGCGTCCTTGAGGCCGGCCATGACCCGCTGACCCGCCGGCAAATAGCGCTCCTCCATGATGATCTTGCCGTAGGTCTTGTAGGCCGAGCAGCCGAACAGGATATCCGTCAGCACGTCGTAGAAGACTTCGGGAGCGACCTCGTACTTGCGCACCAGCGCGAAGCCTTCGCCCAGCGCCTCGATGGCGCAGCCGAGCACGAAATTGTTGGCGATCTTGATCGCCGCGGCGGACGCCGGGTCGGCGCCGGCCTCGAAGCAGCGCCGGGCGATCGCGGTGAACAGCGGCCGGCAGCGGTCGACGCTTTCCTTCGCGCCGCCGAGCACCATACCGGCCTGCCCGGACGTGACGACCTCCGGACGGCCCAGCACCGGGCTCGCAATCAGCACCTGCCCGGCTTTGCCGTGAAGCGCTTTCAGCTCCTGGATGGTGGCGACGCTATGGGTGCCGGCGCAGATGTGAATGCCGCCGCGCGGCAGCGATTCCTTCAAGCCCCCCGGCTGGTTCACGACCTCCATGACCGCCGCGTCGTTGGCGAGCATGGTGAACACCGCTTCCCCCGAGGTCGCCGCTGCGTTGATCGAGTCGACCGCCCTGACGCCGAACTCGGCCAGCGCCTTCGCCTTGTCGGCGGTGCGGTTATAGGCGGCGACCTCGTGGCCGGCCTCGACGAGGCGGCGCGACATGACCTGGCCCATGCGGCCAAGTCCGATGAATCCGACTTTCATGACGTCTCTCCTAGGCGTTCCCCTCCCCCTTGCGGGAAGGGGCTGGGGTGGGATCGTGAGGTGATGCGCGCGCGTCGCGGCCGTCAATGTCACCACGCGGCGCATGACGACCAATTTAAGAAAAAGAAATACTATACGAGTTCGCCGCGCACCCAGTCGATCTCGCGGCACACATATTCGACGATGTCGCCGGTCTTCAGGCTCTCCGGCAGCATGTCCCAGGTATAGGTCTCGATTTCGAGCTGGCGCGACAGCGGCCGCTGCTTGTGGAAGCGCAACGCGTCGGCGATGGCGAAGCGCGTGGTACGGAACGGCCCGAGGTCGTCGAGGAATACCGGGACGTGGATGTGGATACGCCATTCGCGCGGTCCTGGGTCTTTCTCGAAGGCGGCGATGGCGTCGTCGAGGTTGAGGAAGCGGTTGAGCTTGCCGTTCCGCTTTTCCATCGTCTGCGTGAGGTAGATGGTCTTGGCGTAGCGCTTGAGCGTGTCGACGGCCGTCTGCGTCACCTCGGGCACGTGCAGGGCGGCGGCTTCCTGCAGCTTGAAGATCGGAATGCCGGCGTCGGTGAGCTTCTGCAGCGACTCGGTGATGTCCTCGTATTCCACCGCCTGATGGCAGATGTCGTAGACCACGCCGAGATGGCGGCGCAGCGCGTCGTGCGCCTCGGAGATGGGAATGTGCGCGAGCTTCGCGAGTTTCTCCGCGGCCGCGCCGGAATAGAGGTGTTTGGTGAAATAGTCGACGGTCTCGTCGGTGGTCTCGAGAAAGCAGAACGGCTCGGGTTCAAGCCCAAGCTGCACGGTGCAGCCGGTCTTTGCTTCGAGGGCGACGAGGTGCGCCACGACGCGCAGGACGTGCTCGGTATAGCTCGCCACCACGTCGGTGCCGGTGACGCGCGGTTTGAAGCCGAGCGGCGCGGTCTGGATCGAAGGCGCGATGTCGCTCGGCGCGACATCGGCGAGCACGTCGGCGACGTTGATCGTGTATCGGGTGCGTTCTTCCGAGCGCCAGTCTGGCTCGTACACCTGCTCCTTCACCACCGTGCCCTTGAAGGCGCCATACGGGAAGGCATTCACGGTGTAGAGGTACATGTTGTTGTCGCCGAGAAATTTTTTCAGCTTGTCGCGCTCGGCGGGGCTGCCCGCGAGGGTCTGCGCCGAGCTTGCCGAGAGGCGCAGCGACACGCCGAAGCGCTGGTTGCCCGCGATCCGCGCCTTCACCTGCGGCACGTAGGTGTTGAGGCTCGCCCAGATCTGCTCCCAGTTGTCGCCGGGATGGACGAGCGTCGAATAGCTCAAATGGCCGAGACCGTTGCCGAGATCCATTTTGTTTGTTCCTGCCTTCTTGTTTTCATTCGGTCATTCCGGGCCGTGTGAAGAATGGAACCCGGAATCCGTATTCACGCAGGGTGGCTAGGGATTCCGGGCCCGGCGCTTCGCGCCGTCCCGGAATGACGAAGCTCCATCACTGCACCTTTTCGACCTTGCCCGACGCGGCCGAGCGCACGATGGCTTCGGTCGCCGCGACGCCCTCGATCACCTGATCGAAGGGGATCGGATAGGCTTCCCCGCCGGCGGCCGCCTTGGCGAAGGCCTCGATGGCGGCGCGGGAAACGTCGAGCGTTTCCGCCTGCCAGACCTTGGCCTCGCCCTTCACCGGCTGAAACTTGCACGCGCCGAACAGCCGCATGCGCCGCTCCTCCGAGGATGCGCCGACCACATGCGTCACGCCTTCGAGCCGCAGCCAGCCTTTCGAGCCGAAGACCTGGAAGCTGAAACCCGGCCCGGTCGTCGTCATCGTGCCGAGATAGCCGGACATCCCCTCCTTCATGCGCAGCAGGATCGAGGTGGTGTCGTCGCCGTCGATCGGCGCGGCGCGGCGGAAGCTCTGGGCAAACGCGTGATCGATCGGCCCGCACAGATCGATCATGGCGTCGATCGCGTGCACCCCCATGGGCGTGAGGCCGCCGAGCGGCGTCTCCGCCTTGTCGGCGCGCCAATGTTTCGGGTTGATCGAGAGCACGTTGGCGAACGTCATCGTCGCCTCGACGTGGAGGATGGTTCCCAGTTCGCCGGCGCGGATCATCTCGCGCAGCTTTCCCATCTCCGGATGGAAACGGCGGTTGTAGCCCACCGCGAGCGTGACGCCGGCCTTGCGGACCGCTGCGATCGCGTCCTCCGCCTCACGCCTGGTCTGGGTGAACGGCTTCTCGCAATAGACGTGCTTGCCGGCATTGGCCGCGGCGATCACCTGCGTCGCATGCATGGAATGCGGCGTCGCCAGCACCACAGCGTCGACGCCGCCGTGATGCAGCAGGCCGTCGTATTCCTTCGTCAGGTGCAAGCCCTTCTGTTTGGCGAAGGCCTCGACCTCGGGCGTCACCGTTCGCGTGGTGCCGGAGACGAAGCGGATGACGTCGCTGTTCTCGGCCGCCTCGACCAGCGTCTTGCCCCACCAGCCCAGTCCAACGATGCCGGCTTTGATCATCTACAAGACTCCTGAAACAGCTTCTGGGCTTGTCGCAACCAAGCGCGCCCAGGCTCGCTTTTGCGGCGGACTATTGTCCACCAAGCCGTCCGATGGCGACCTGGGGCCAGGTCAGCATGGCAAGCACGATGCAGCTCAGCATCCAGAAGACGCAATACTCGATGCCGCCAATCACCCAGATCCATTTTTTTGTCACCTTATAGGTCGCGGCCCCGGCGACGAACAGGTGGAAGGCGGCGATGACGGCGACGAACGGCGTGTAGATCGCGAAAACCAAGCCGATGGTCAGCAATGTCTCGATCCCGCCGGCAATGTACATCCACGTGGCCGGCGGATTGAACTTGGCGGCCTTGAAGAAGTTCAGCGTCGCCGGTTCGGTGAACTTGCCGACGATGTGCGGGATGAAGAACAGCCCGCAGATCAGCCGCAGGATGTTGACGCCGTCGGTGAGATCGAAATTTTGTGCCCAGCCTGACATGGTTCCCCACCATTTCCCGCGCGTTTGCACCCCGGACGAGCAAAGCGAAATCCGGGATCGGCGTCTAGTACCAGCTTCCACGACTCCTTGACGCATTTGCAAGCGGCGAGTCAGCAGACCCCCACTCTATCTCTCCCCCCTTTCAGGGGGAGAGAATCGCACGCCGCGCCCACGGCGTTCTTCGTCTTAATCGGAGCACGCCGACGCTCCTTCCTCCCCCTGAAAGGGGGAGGATGAGGTGGGGTCGCGAGCCGCTCGGACGGCACTTGAGATCGTGCCGCCGGGCCCTAGGTCGCTCAGCAGTCGGGGTATAGGCTCGTCCAACATTCCAGCATTTCGTCGCGCGCGCGGGCTGCGGCCCACCGCTAGACGACCTCGAACATCTGATAGATCGGCCCTTCGGGCAAGCGATGGCCGACACCGACGCTGATGATATTGTTGAGCCAGCCGTACTTTTCCGACGAAGTCTCGAACGACGCCACGATGCGGAAATAATAGTCCGTGGCCTTGACCACCTCGCCGCGGGCGATGCGGTCGAGCACTTCCTTGGGGCCGTGGCGGATGCCCGTATAGGGCATGCCGATGATCGCGTCGTCGTCGGTCTTGAGCACGATGCGCACGTTGATCAGCCAGGCGCCATCGCCGCCGCGCACGGTCTGCCAGTCGCTGCCGCCGGGAAGCAGCGTGCCGCGCAGACGTTCGCCCTCGAAACGGCCGCCGCTGATGATGCCGATGCGCCGGTCGAGGGCCGGCGTCTTGCCGACGACAATAGGCGGCTGCACCTCAAGGAGCAGAGCGAACAGCGGCCGCGCGCGCAGCTCCGTCATTTCCTTGGGAAGCAGTTCGGACAACGGACGTGTCGTGGCCACAGGTCGATCTCCTCAGAAAGCGCGCCGCGTCATGCCGACGCAGCGGCAGGATATTTCGCGCAGGGGCCGATGTTCGGCCCCAGCAGCGGGCCGCACCTCCCTAAACCGTTCAGTCGGGGAGCGGCGCGTCGGCGTACCGCTGGTCACGCCAGAAAATTCTGGACGGCGTCACCAGCCTCGCGCTTCTCGTCGAGCACGAGGTGGCCTGCGCCCTTGAACACTTTGATATCGGCCTTGGGAATGAAGCGCCGCCAGGTCTCGGCCTGCTGGTAGGGGATGAGCTGGTCGTCCTCACCCCAGACCAGCAGCGTCGGCATGGTGAGGCGGTGGAGATAGCGCGGCAGCTTCGTGTCGTAGGGGCGCTCCCACATCAGCCGCGCGGTGGTGGTCATTTCGCGGTAGCGGTCGCCGATGAAATCGAGGTCCGGCTTGGTCGGCAGGTACGGCTTGATCACCTCGAAGTTCGACACCAGCATCGCCGGCAATTGCTCGCCCGGAAGGCCGAGTATGTCGGCGGTCGGATGCTTGTCGTCGCGCAGCCCGGCCGGCCCGACCAGGACGAGCTTGCGCACCCGATGGCCATGCTCCATGGCGAACTTGGCGGCGATATAGCCACCGAGCGAGAAGCCGACCAGGTTGACCTTGTCGAGCCCCAGCAGGTCGAGCAGCTCCACATAATGCATGACGTAGTCGTGGATGTCGGTCATTGCCGGATCGTCGCCGGATTCGCCGAAGCCCGGATGGAACGGCAGAATGACCCGGAACTTGTCGGCCCACGGCTTGGCGAACTCGAAGCCGTGGAATGTTCCCGCCCCGTGCAGGAACAATAGCGGCTGGCCGCTGCCGGCGGTCAACAGCGTGATCTTCACGCCGTTGACGGTATGCGTCTCGCGCTTGAACTCGGTCATGTCGGTTTCCCGCTCCTACTCGGCTGCGACGCGTCGCGCGACTGGCGCCTCGCTGCGCATGCGCGGGATCACCTCCTCGGCGATCAGGCTGAGGTTCTTGACCACCTTCCAGTTCGGCATGTTGCCGACCGCGGCCATGAGGTTGAAATGGTTGGTGCCCATGGTCTCGCCCCATTCGCTGAGCTGATCGACCACCTGATCGGGCGTTCCCACGGCACAGAAGAACGCTTCGTTGACAGCGTTGAAATCGAACTTGCCGTGAAGCTTGTCGGCCAGCGCCGCGCGCATCTTCAGCTGTTCGACGGACAGATAGCCGGGCGGAGCGAGGAATTCCGGCGTGGTGCGGAGCGCATCCTCGAAGAAATAGCGGATGTGCTCGATTCCCTCCTCTTCGGCCTTTTGCTTGGTCTCGGCCACGTAGGTGATAACGCCGAGCGGCAGTTGGTCGGGCCGGGTGGTGTGTCCGTAGCTCGCGGAGCGCTCGCGCACCTTGCGATTGAGCTCAAGCGCGCGCTGTTTGGTGACGAACACCGCCGAATAGCCGAAGCCGAGCTCGGCAGCGAGTTCCACCGTTTCGGGGCTGCCGGTGCCGACGATGTAGCACGGCGGATGCGGCTTCTGGTAAGGCCGCGGCCACGGGTTCAGGAACCGGTAGGTGTAGAAGTCGCCGAAAAATTTGGTCGGCCCGTCCTGCGTCCACGCCTGCAGGATGATGGCGATCGATTCCTTGTGCCGCTCGCGCGCCGTCGTCGGGTTGATCGGATTGGCCCAGTACTCCATGCCGGTGCCGAGCGGGAATGCCACTTCCAGGCGCCCCTGCGACATCACGTCGAGCATGGCGTATTCTTCGGCGAGCCGGTTCGGATATTCCAGGTTCGGCGGCGTCCCCCATACGCAGATCTTGGCTTTTGTGGTCCGCGGAATGATCGCGGAGGCGATGAGGTTCGGGGCCGGCATCATGCTGTAGGCGGTGTTGTGATGCTCGTTGACGACGATCGCGTCGAAGCCGAGCTTGTCGGCGAGCACCAGTTCGGAAAGATAGCGCTCGTAGAGTTCGTGCCCGAGCTTGGGATCGTAATATTTGTTCGAGAAATTCACCCAGAGCGATTTGAACTCCTTGTGGTTCTCCGGAAGGTGCACGTACGGAAGGAAATGCATGAAGTTGAAGCGAACGTTGCCGCTCATGGCGACCTCCTATTTCGATGGATGCGCGAAGCCGGTCGGGCAGGACCGGTGGCATCATCAACTTTGGGAAAACGACCGCCGCGCTTCCCATCCCCGCGCAGCACCGTGTCCTCCCGCGAACTATTTTGTTTCGTTTGCTTTTTTCGGTTTGGAGTGTATGAGGCCGCCACTTGCTGTCAAGTCGGAATCGGCCCGTTGTCGACGCAGCATCAGTGCGCCGCGGCTCACTGCGCGCAAGATTTGCACCTGCTGGTAGATTGTCGGGCGCCTGCCCAATCCCCTGGCATGGATTTCGAATAGCGCACGGGCCGTTCGGTCCTTCGAGTTCGAATAGCGAACGGTAGACGTGTTGGACTACATTGCCAAACCGCCTGCGCCTACTCTCGGACGCTGGCGATAGGTGAGCGCCGGCGAGGGATCGTAGCGGGTATGAGCGGCAAGGCTTCTTTGCGGATCGGCATCGATACCGGCGGCACCTTTACCGACATCGTCTGCGTCGATGACAAGTCCGGCGCC
>Ga0070671_100004287_pt1 | contig 11285 bp, 9 predicted proteins | sample KBSS73metaG_FD_65341 | JGI IMG/M metagenome (GOLD analysis project Ga0070671, IMG submission 65341) | Switchgrass rhizosphere microbial communities from Kellogg Biological Station, Michigan, USA - KBS S7-3 metaG | ecosystem: Host-associated > Plants > Roots > Rhizosphere > Soil ... | reverse complement strand
CATACGAAGACCCATAGCCTTCGAAGCGGCGGTCGTCGTCACGCGCCCAGCCGCCGCCGCCACCGCAGGTCAGGTTGCCGTTCATGTTGCTGACGCCGCCGCGGCAGCGATCGACATTGACGCCGGTCCGCGCCCAGCTGCCGTCCACCCGCCTGCAATTGGCGATCAGATGGTCGCCCCGCATGTGAATGTCGGTGCAGGTCCGAGCGTACGAGCCGCCGGGAACACCTTGTGCCTGTGCCGGCGCCACGCTTGCCGCTGCCAGCATCGCCGCACCGGCGATCAGCCCCAACCCGCTCAACGCTTTAATACTCATCACTTGCTCCTGTGATCGCTACTTGCGATGTGGGGAAAACGATGGGTCGCGCCAAATAATTCCAATGGGCCCGGCAAACTGCATTAAGACACGCGCTTAGAAAAGGCAGCGGGGCCTAATGGCTGGCCGGAGCACAAGGGGTGGCGGCACAGCGTGAGCAACGGGAATTTTTGGGCAATCGCGGCGGCTTTGGTCCTCGGTTTCCTCGGCAGCTGCTCGATTGTGATCTCGGGCAGCTCGGGAGGAATCCCGGAACTCGCCTTTGCCGGCGTTCCGATGCTTGCGGCAGCGGCCGTGATTTTCTGGATGGTCGTCAGGCGATACCCGAAGCAACCGTCCTGTTAAAGCTCCCCGACGCAGGAGTCATTCCGTCTGGTCGGCGGTGCGTTTGCGCGGGCCGGCGAATGCGGTTACGACGCCGTGCAATGTGCGCAATTCCTGCTCGGTGCACTGGGCGCGCTGAAACAGGTTGCGCAGGTTGCGGGTAAGGCTCGGGCGCTTGTCGGGATGGCGCAGGAACCCGGTGTCCCACAGCGCCTCCTCGAAATGCTCGAAGAAACGGATCAGCTCTTCCTTGTTGGCGAGCCGGCTGTGACCGGTATGGAGCCGCTCGGAAGGCGCCGCCTCGCGCGCCGTGAACCATTCGTATCCGACGATCAGCACTGCCTGGGCCAGGTTCAAGGACGAGAAAGCCGGGTTGAGCGGCACGGTCACCACGGTGTCGGCGAGCGCGATATCGCTGTTGACGAGGCCGGTGCGCTCCGGCCCGAACAGTACGCCGCACCCTTCGGCCGCGGCGAGATAGGCGCGCATCTCCTCGGCCGCCTGGCGCGGCGCCACCTCGCGCTTGACCATGTAGCGGTCGCGCGCGGTCGAGGCGTAGACGTGTTGCAGGTCGCCGATCGCGGCCGCGACGCTCGGGTAGAGGCGTGCCTTGTCAAGCACCGCGTCGGCGCCGCTCGCCGCTGCCACCGCCTTGTCGGATGGCCAGCCGTCGCGCGGCTTCACCAGGCGCAGATCGTCGAGCCCGCAATTCGCCATGGCGCGCGCCGCGGTGCCGATATTCTCGCCGAGCTGCGGCTCGACCAGGATGATCGCTGGCCCGCCGCCCAGCGCCGGCTTCTTACGGTCGGTCCCGGCCATGGCTATGGGCGCGTCGGCGATTCAATCGCCCTCACCCGCCTTCGGGGGGCGCCCTCCGGCACCCTCTCCCGCATTGCGGGAGAGGGAGGGGCCCGGCCCGTCAGGGCCGGGAGGGTGAGGGTCATGCCCATCGGCTAGGCGCGGCGCCAGTCGGTGGTGCCGTCGGGGTTGTCTTCGAGGACGATCCCCTCGGCCGCCAGCTCGGCGCGGATGCGGTCGGCGTCGGCAAAGCGCCGCTCCTTGCGGGCAAGCCCGCGGGCGGCGATGCGCTCCTCGATCGCAGACGCGTCCTCCGTCCCGCCGCGCAGCCAGCGTTGCGGATCGTCGCCGAGCAGCCCCAGCATCTCGGCGCTTTGGCGGAGCGCGACCTGGAGCGCGCCGCGTTCTTCGGCATCGGACGTCCGATTGACGGTTCCCGCGACTTCGTGCAGGTGCGCCAGCGCGAGCGGCGCGTTGAGGTCGTCCGCAAGCGCTGCGATGGTCGGAGCCGTCGCGTCCGCGGTCAGCCCGACGGGGCCAATCTCGCTCGGCAGCGCCAGGGCGCGATACCAGCGGTCAAGACTCTGCCGGGCCTGGTTCAGCCGTTCCTCGGTCCAATCGAGCGGATCGCGGTAATGGGTCGAGAGCAGCGCCAGCCGGATCACCTCGCCGGGCCACTCCTGCAGCGTCTCGTGCGCTGTCACAAAGTTGCCGAGCGATTTCGACATCTTGGTGCTGTCGACCGAGAGAAACCCGTTATGCACCCAGAAATTGACGAACGGCTTGCCGCCATGAGCGCAGACGCTCTGCGCGACCTCGTTTTCATGGTGCGGGAACAGCAGATCGACGCCGCCGCCGTGGATGTCGAAATGCTCGCCGAGATGCGCTTCGCTCATCGCCGAGCATTCGATGTGCCAGCCGGGCCGGCCGCGGCCCCACGGGCTGTCCCAGCCGGGCTGCTCCGGGCTTGACGGCTTCCATAAGACAAAGTCGCCGGGATCTTCCTTGTAGGGCGCGACTTCGACTCGGGCGCCGGCGATCATCTCCTTGCGGCTGCGCCGCGACAGCTTGCCGTAATCGGGATACGCGCTCACCCGGAACAGGACATGCCCTTGCGCCGCATAGGCGTGATCGCCGGCGATCAGCCGTTCGATCATCGCGATCATCTGCGGGATGTGCTCGGTGGCGCGGGGCTCGACATCGGGCGGAAGGTTGAAGAGCGCCGCCATGTCCTCGCGGAAGATCGCTGTGGTGCGCGCCGTCAGCGCCGCGATGGCTTCGCCGTTCGCGTGCGCCGCATCGATGATTTTGTCCTCGACATCGGTGATATTGCGGACATAGGTGACGTGCTCGGCGCCGTATTCACGGCGCAACACCCGGTAGAGCAGGTCGAAGGCGACCACCGCTCGGGCGTTTCCGATATGGGCGAGATCGTAGACGGTCGGGCCGCAGACATACATCCGGACATTGTCCGGGTCGATCGGCTCGAACGCCTGCTTGCGGCGGGTCAGCGAATTGTATAGCGCCAGCGGCATTGGTCTCTCGTTGCGGGAGGTCGCGGCAGCCCTGTCTCCGCCGACCCGTGTACACTACCCTCTACACGGCGAGTTATGGTGATTTGCCTCCTGTGTTTGAAGGAGTTTCCGAAATGATCGCGCTTCCCGATGCGCTCGCCTCATTCCGCCTCGACGGCAAAGTCGCGGTGATCACCGGCGGTGCGCGCGGTATCGGCCGGGGCACTGCGGAGTTGTTCGCCGCGGCCGGGGCGAGCATCGCGATCCTCGACCGCGACCCGCCGGCCGGCGACCTGGTCGGCTCGTTTCACCAGTCCGACGTGACGGACGAGGCGACGGTCGAACGTGCGATATCGGAAGCGGCCGAGCGCCACGGCGGCCTCGACGTGCTGGTCAACAGCGCCGGCATCGGATTGCGCCACGCCGCGGTCGATCATCCGCTCGGCGATTGGGACAAGGTGGTCGCCGTCAATCTGACGGGTGTCTTTCTGTGCTCGCGCGCCGCGGCGCGGCATATGATGCGGCGCGGCGGTGGCGCGATCGTCAACCTCGCCTCGATCATGGGGTTCTCGGGCGGCGGGCTTTACCCGAATGTGTCGTACCAGGCGACCAAGGGCGCCGTCGTCAACATGACGCGGGCGCTGGCGGTCGAATGGGCCCAGGACGGGATTCGCGTCAACGCGGTGGCGCCGACCTGGGTGCGTACCGACCTGACCGCGGCCGTGCTGGATCGGCCCGGCATCATGGATCGGATCGCCGAACTGACGCCGCTGCGCCGGCTCGCCACCACCGACGAGGTCGCGCGGGCGATTCTCTTTCTTGCCAGTCCGGCCGCGGCGATGGTTACCGGCCATACGCTGCCGGTCGACGGCGGCTTCCTCGCGCAGTAACCGACCCGCCGGTCATCGCGATTGTTGAGCGCGCGATGCCGCCGGTACAATCGCCCGCGATGCGTGTCCTCTATCACATGATCTTGTCGCCGGTTTCGCGGAAGGTGCGGCTGGTCCTCGCCGAAAAGAACCTGGACTTCACGATGAAGGCCGAGAAGGTGTGGGAGCGGCGCCCGGAATTCCTCGCGCTGAACCCGGCCGGCGAAGTGCCGGTCTTGATCGAGCCGGACGGCACGGTGCTCGCCGGCACCGACGCGATCGTCGAATATCTCGACGAGGTCTACCGCGAGAAGATCCTGATCGGCATCAACCCGATCGACCGTGCCGAGGTGCGCCGGCTGTCGGCCTGGTTCGACCAGAAGATGAACGTCGAAGTGACCGAGAACCTGCTCGGCGAAAAATTGCTGAAGCGCCAGCTCGGACAAAGCACGCCGAACTCGCAGGCGATCCGCGCCGGCCACGCCAACTTGCCCTATCACCTCGACTATATCGGCTATCTGGTGGAGCGGCGGCGCTGGCTCGCGGGCGATAATTTTTCGCTCGCCGACATCACGGCGGCGGCACAGTTGTCGAGCCTCGACTACCTAGGCGACGTGCCGTGGGACGCGCACGAGGCGGCCAAGGAATGGTACGCGCGGATCAAGTCGCGCCCGACCTTTCGCGCGATCCTCGCCGACCATGTGCCCGGCCTGCAGCCGCCGAAGCACTACACCGATCTCGATTTCTGAGCCTGCCTACTTTGCCGCGGCCGCCAGCGCCGGCTTGGCGGCGAAGACAGGCATGATATCGCGGGCGAAGCGGCGGATGTTTTCCCGCGAGCCGCCAAAATTGACGATCATGTACTCGACCCCGCCGGCCCGCAGCGCCTCGATCTTGCGGCAAATTTCGTCCGGCGTGCCGAACAGCGCGGTCTCGTCGCAGATACGGCGCACCTCTTTCTCGTCTTCGCGGGCGAAGCGGTCGCGCTCGTCGCCATCGGGGCGGCGCGACAGATTGTTGATCCGGACATGCCCCTGGTACCGCCGCTCTAGCGCGGCGGCGAGGTCGTCCTTGTCCTTGGCGATGTGCACGGCGCGCGCCACGCCGACCTGCATAGGGTCGTAGACCCGGCCGCGGGCGCTCACGTCCGATTTGAACTGGGCGATGAAGCGGATGACGTCCTCGGCAAGATCGTACTGGCCGAGCAGCAGGTTGTAGCCGCGCTCGGCAACCTCGCGCACCGAGCGCTCGCTGCCGGCGCCCATCCAGAATGGCGGATGCGGACGCTGCGCGCTCGGCGGCTCGACGATAATGTTGTCGTATTGCCAGTAGCGGCCGCGATGCGAGAACGGCGCGTCGCTCGTGAAGGATTTGCCGATCACGTCAAGCGCCTCGTCAAAGCGCGCATCCGCTTCTTCCATCGCCACGCAAAATCCGGCGAACTCGTTCCACCGGTAGCCCTTGCCGACTCCGAAATCGAGCCGGCCGCCGGACAGCAGATCGAGGGTGGCGGCCTGCTCGGCGAGCAGCACCGGGTTGTGCCACGGCAACACCAATACCGCGGTGCCGAGCCGCAAGGTGCTGGTGCGGGCGCCGAGCCAGGTCAGCAGGTTGAGGCTCGCCGAGACTTGCCCAAAGCCCGTGAAGTGGTGCTCGACAACAAAGGTGCTGTGGAAGCCGAGCGCCTCCGCCTCGACATTGTTCTCGATCCACTCGCGGAAGCCCTGACTGCTGTCGGTCAATTCAGTACCCGGGGTAGGCCGTTTGGCCTGCGCGCTGCCGAACAATCCGAACCGCATCGTTTCCCTCCCGCGAGCCTGCGCCCGCGACACTAGCGTCGGGGCGCCGATATCCGAAATGCCGGAATGCAATCGTCGCCATAGCGCCATCGCATGGGCGGCGCCGCGCGAGCGGTGCTATTCTCACGAGGGTAGCCCAGGGAGCAGGCCGATGCAGATCGTCGATTCGCAAATCCACATCTGGGAAAACGGCAAGATGTCGGCGCATCACCGGCAAATCCCGACCTATGACGTGAACGACGCCCTGGCCGAGATGAAGGAGGCCGGAGTCGACGCCGCGGTATTGCACCCGCCCTCGTCGCTCGGCGAGGCGGTCAACGTGCAGGCGGTGGAGGCGGTCAAGGCGCATCCCGACAAGTTCTGCATCCTCGGCCATTTCGACCTCGAGGCGCCGAACAAGGAGGAGATCGTCCGCAACTGGCGCTCACGGCCGGGCATGGTGGGCTTCCGTTTCACCTTCAACCAGCCGCACCAGAAGCGCTATTGGAGCGACGGTTCGCTCGACTGGTTCTGGAAGGCGTGCGAGGAGCAGGGCTATCCGGTCGGGCTGCTGGCCGGCGGCCACATGAAGGAATTCGGCCGGATCGCCGAGCGCCATCCGGGCCTCAAAATCCACATCGACCATCTCGGCCGTGCCGGCGGCGGCACAGGGGGCGCCGATGACGCCGCTTTTGCCGATTTGCCCGACATGCTGGCGCTCGCCAAATTGCCTAATGTCGGCGTCAAGATGTCGGGGGCGCCCTCCTATTCGAGCGCGCCGTATCCCTACAAGAACATCCATGGCTATCTGAAGCAGATCTTCGATGCCTTCGGGCCGCAGCGCTGCTTCTGGGGTACCGACATCACCCGCATGCCTTGCAGCTACCGGCAATGCGTGACGATGTTCACCGAGGAATTGCCGTGGCTGAAGGGCCGCGATCTCGAACTTGTGATGGGCGAGGCGGTGTGCAACTGGCTTGGCTGGAAACGGCCGGAGCCGAAGTCGGCATAGAATAGGCGCGAGATTGCCGATACCGGAGGTGTGTCGATGATCGGTCCTCCCGGATTGCCGAAATTGGGCCGCCGTATCTTTGCCTTGGCGAGCCGGCCGCCGCGCACCACGGCGCGGTCCCACGCCTGGAAATGGGCGACCGCTCTCTACATGGCCGGCGTATTGGCGCATTTCAGCCACCACATGGCATTCGACCTGGATGGCGCCGACCCGTCCCTCGGGGAAGCGCTGACCAGCGCGCCGACGAGCCTCGTCTGGCCGGCCGACCTGATCGGCACCCTGATCGACCGGAGCTAGCCGGAACCCGGTGCCGCGCCCCGCGTTCCGGCGCGGATGACTCTCTCGGCGATGCGCATCCAGGCAGCATATGGCGCGGCGCGGCTGGCGCTTCAGTTTGCCGTGGCGGACCTGCGCCACCGGGTGCGGCCGCACAGCGTTGCCGAACGGATCGCCGCCTTGCCGACGCGCGGCCTGCCGGTGCGAGAGCGGGTCGAGATCCGCTGGAACGAACATCTCGTGCCGTATATCGACGCGCGCGGCGACCGCGATCTCGCCGTCGCACTCGGGCTGGTGCACGCGCATCTGCGTCTCGCGCAGATGGAGATGTTTCGCCGCATCGCCCAGGGTCGGCTCGCCGAGGCGGTCGGGCCGATCGCAGTGCCGCTCGACCACAGCCTGCGTGTGCTCGGTCCAACCCGCGCTGTGCCGGCGATCCTCAATGCCTTGCCGGACCGAACGCGCGATTGGCTCGAAGGCTTTGCCGACGGGCTCAACCACTGGATTGCGGCGGCGCCGCCGCCGCTCGAATTGCGGCTGCTCGGCCTGGTTCCCGAGCCGTGGAGCCTCACTGACCTGCTCGAAATCGCCCGGATCGCCGCCGCCGATATCGGCTGGCTGCTGCTGTTGCGGCTCCTGCGACTGCCGCGCGGCGACGATTGGCCGGAAGTCTGGGGACGGATGCTCGAAGGGGCTGTCCCGGTACCGAGCCTCGGGACCGGCGCCAGCATCGAGGAGGCGCTAGCCCGCATCCTGCTTGGCCTCGGCCGCTCCGGCAGCAACGCGGTCGCGGTTTCGGGCGAGCGCAGCGAGACCGGCAACGCGCTGCTCGCCGGCGATCCGCATCTATCGCAGGGTCTCCCGAGCGTCTGGATCGCCGCCGCGTATCGCTCGCCCTCGTACAATGTTGCCGGGCTGATGATCCCGGGCATTCCAGTAATGGCGATCGGCCGCAACCGCCATATCGCCTGGGGCGGCACCAATCTGCATGCCGCGAGCAGTGAATTGTTCGACGTCGCCGATTTGCCGCAGAGCGAAATCAGCAAACGCGGGGTGCGCATCCGGGTGCGCTGGGGAGCGGATCGCGAGGTGGTGGTGCGCGATACGGCGTACGGACCGGTCATTTCCGATGCGCCAGTCTTCGGCGGCAAGCGGGACCGTCCGGTGGCGTTGCGGTGGATCGGCCACGACTCGTCGGACGAGATCACCGCGTTGCTCGCGATCAATCGGGCACCGGATTGGGCGTCGTTCCGGCAAGCGGCGGCGGGCCTGGGAGTGCCCGGCCAGACGCTCGTCTATGCAGATGACACCGGCCGGATCGGCCGCCAGATCGCGGCCTGGCTGCCGCTGCGCCATCCCGATCCGCCGGCCGATGTGGTGTCGCCGCTGGCCGCCGCGGCCGCATGGCAGGGACGGGTCACGGCTGCCGATCTGCCGTGCGAAACCGATCCGCCCTCGGGGTTCTTCGTCTCGGCGAACGACCGGCCACCCGACGGCGAGGTGCCGATCGGCTGGTTCTTCTCGCCAGATGATCGCGCCGACCGGCTGAAGGCGCTGCTCGGCAATGCCGGGCGGATCGGGCTCACCGACCTCAAATGGCTGCAGCGCGATGTGGCCGCGCCGGCGATGCTGGAATTGCGCGACCGCCTGGGCGCCGCGCTGACGCGCGCGGTGCAGCCGACCGACGTCGCCAAGGCGCTCGTCGCCTGGGACGGCACTTACGCCGCCGGCTCGGCCGGGGCGCTCGCCTTCGAATTGATCCTCGCCCGCCTCGTCGCGGCAATCGTGCCGGAACGCCGCCGTGACGTTTACAGCGCGGCCTGGCATGCGCGGGCGCTGCTGACGCGCGACATCGCCGCGATACCGGCGCCGCAGCTCGCGCGGCTGGTCGGCGACGCCGTCAGAGCGGTGCAGACCGGATTCGAGACCTGGCGCGACTGGGGCGGCGCGCATCGGCTGCGCCTGGCGCATCCGTTCGGCGCGGCGCCGGTCATCGGACGGCGTTGGCGCTACACCGATGTCGCCTGGCCGGGCAGCGTCGAGACGATCATGAAGTCGGCGCACGGCCTCGTGACCGGAAGGCATTTTGTCAGCTACGGCGCCAACGCCCGCTATCTGTTCGACCTCGCCGACCCGGACGGCAATTACCTCGTGATCCTCGGCGGCGAGGACGGAGCGCCGGGCAGCGACGCATTCCTCGACCAGTTCGACCTGTTCCGCCGCGGCGAGTACCTGCAATTGCCGCTCGATCCCGAGACCGCGCGCGCCCGCTTTCCGCACGTTACCGTAATCGAGCCGGCAATCGAGCCGGGCACATGATTGACCCGACCCCGCTGGCGCGGCTCTATTCGCGATCCCGGCTCGGCCGACTGGCGCGGCAAGATACCGCCGCGATACAGGAACGCACGTTGCAGCGGCTGCTTGCGCGGGCCGCGAACACCCGCTTTGGCAGTGACCACGGGTTCGCCGGGCTGCGCGGCATCGCGGACTATCAAGGCGCCGTGCCGCTGCGCCGCTACGACGATTTCTGGCGCGAATATTGGCAGCCCGCCTTCCCGGAATTGGCCGATGTCAGCTGGCCGGGCCATATCCCGTTCCTTGCTGCCAGTTCCGGCACCTCGACCGGCAACACCAAATTCATCCCGGTTGGCCGCGACATGCTGCGATCGAACCGCAAGGCGGCGCTGGATGTGGTGGCGCACCACCTGCATTGCCGGCCGCGGAGCCGCATCTTTGGCGGCCGCAGCCTGCTGCTCGGCGGCAGCACCGATCTGGTGGAACGCGCGCCGGGTGTCCACAGCGGCGATCTCAGCGGCATCGCTGCCGCGACCGCGCCGGCATGGCTGCGCCATTTCGCCTTTCCGCCGTCCGAAATCGCGCGGCTGACCGACTGGACCGGGAAAATGGCGGCAATTGCGGAGCGCGCGCCGGAAGCCGCCATCCGCTCGCTCTCCGGCACCCCGAGCTGGGTTCTGCTGTTCTTCGACGAGTTGCTGCGCCGCCATCCGGGACGCGGCGACCGGCTCGCCGACTTCTTTCCGGACCTCGAATTGCTGGTGCATGGCGGGGTGAATTTTGCGCCGTACCGGCGGCGTTTCGCGGACTGGCTCGCCGGCGGTCATGCCGAGTTGCGTGAGGTCTATCCGGCGAGCGAGGGGTTTGTCGCGGTCGCTGATCGCGGCGATGGCGAGGGGCTGCGGGTCGTCGCCGATCACGGCATTTTTTACGAGTTCGTCCCGGTCGCCGAGATCGACGCGATGCAGCCAGTGCGACATTGGCTCGGCAATGTCGAGCCGGGAATCGATTACGCGATCGTTTTGACCACGTGCGCCGGACTATGGGGTTACGTGCTCGGCGATACGGTACGTTTCATCACCCGAGCACCGCCGCGTCTGCTGGTTACCGGTCGGCTGTCATACACTTTGTCGGCATTCGGTGAGCACCTGATCGGCGAGGAGATCGAGGCAGCGGTCGCCACCGCTGCGGTGGCGGTCGGCGCCGGTATTCGCGACTTTGCGGTCGGCGCGCTCTACCCCGAGAAGACCGGCGAGATCGGCGGCCATCTTTATGTCGTGGAGTTCGAGCGCCCGGTCTCCGCTGCCGAGCGGGTCCGTTTGGCCGAAGCGCTCGATCAGGATTTGATGCAGCGCAACCTCGATTACCGCGACCATCGCGCCGGCGGGTTCGGCTTGCGTCCGCCGGTCATCCGCACGCTGCCACCCGGCGGCTTTGCCGAGTGGATGAAGCGGCGCGGCCGTTTGGGCGCGCAGAACAAGGTGCCGCGCATCGTCAACGACCCCGATCTCTGGGCCGATCTCCGCGCCTTCGCCGACGCCAGCCCGGCGTAAATCCTTCAGGTGCGCGGCCGGCGGGAACGGGCGCGCAATAGGCGGTACCATACCGCGATCACCAGCAGCACCGAGAACAGCCCGAGCAGCCAGTAGGGCGACACCGGCTCGGATGAGGTATCCGCTCCGGTGACGCGGATCGAGACGCGCGCGATCTCCTCGGCACGGCGCGCCTCGGCGCTCCAGAACCCGTCGCGGTCGGCCGCAAAGACGAATTTGCCTGTGCTGTCGGTGCGGCCGGTCACGGTCGGGCGGCTCGAATTCCCCGGCGCGAAGACCCGCACCTCGGCATCGGCCATCGGCTTCCCGTCGGGCAGCGTGAGCTGCACCTCGACCTGCTTGCCGCCGAACAGGCTCTGGGCCGCGGCGGGCACGGCAATTGCGCTCAGCAATGCCAGAATCGCGGCGGCGACCGCTAGGCGGCGACGCCAATAATGGACACTCTGCATGACCTGCTTTTCTGGGGATCGGGGATGAGAATAGCAATCTTTGGGGCCGGCGCGGTGGGCGGCCATCTCGCCGCCCGGCTCGGCGCGGGCGCTGCGGCGGC
>Ga0070671_100004286_pt1 | contig 11286 bp, 10 predicted proteins | sample KBSS73metaG_FD_65341 | JGI IMG/M metagenome (GOLD analysis project Ga0070671, IMG submission 65341) | Switchgrass rhizosphere microbial communities from Kellogg Biological Station, Michigan, USA - KBS S7-3 metaG | ecosystem: Host-associated > Plants > Roots > Rhizosphere > Soil ... | reverse complement strand
AGGGCGGCTCACGTCGCCAATTTCGGGCAGAGCGTCTTCTGGCTGGTTGTCGCGATCATCGCCGCGATCCTGGTCGCGCTGCCGGTGAGCTGGGTCTACATGACGGTGCGAGGCGGCGACGAATATGACCAGTCGCTGGTCAACACGATCATCGTGCTGCCGATGGTCGTCACCGGGATCGTCATCATCGTCCAAAACTCCCTGGCACTGGCATTTGCGCTGGCGGGCATTGCGGGCGCAGTGCGGTTCCGAAATTCACTGAAAAGCTCCGGCGATGCCCTCTTCATCCTGCTCTCGGTCGCCACCGGACTGTCCGCGGGCATCGGCGCGATCGAGCTTGCAGCGGTGATCAGCGTCGCCTTCAATTATTGCTTCGTCATGCTGTGGATCACGGAATATGGCGAGCGCGCGGGCATGAAGCGCTTCCTCACCGATTATGACGGTATCGACCAGGCGGTAATCGTCGAACAGACCGTCGCCGTGGTCGAGACCAAGACGCCTAATTGACGCAGGTCTTGAAGATCTTGCCGTTGTCGACGTCGGCGAAGAAGTCCTGAATGTAGGAGGCTGAGCGCGCCTGGTTGCGCGTGTCGAGGCCGGGGATCGTTGCGAACAGGCCGATGAATTCGGCTCGCCGCGGGGCGATCTGCGCGGCGAAGGCGCGGGCCTGGGCCGTGTGGGCGCAATAGCCTCGATATGCCCTCTGCCGCACATTATCGATGTGCATGCCGTCTGGCGGAGTGGCGTAGGACGCGTCGACGAGGCCGGAGTAATCGAAGTCGTAGGGGACAGGCACAAAGAGGCTGCCGGGCGCGCCTGTGAGCAGGCGGCCGTTGTGGCAGCATTCGTCGCCCTTCGTCGCGGCGCGCATCGACCAGTCGTAATTGCTGATCATATACTCGAAGACCGCGAAGCGGCCGCCGGCAGCGGCATCGAGCGATTGGAGCGGCACCAGCGATCCCTGGTGCGCGTCCTTCATGCCGTTGCGCTTCGCGACATCGTCGAAATCCTCGATGAAGAAGCCGACGCGCGACACATAGGGTTTTCCGGTTTCGTCCTGATAATCGATGTTCGCGAGCCGAGCCCGGAAGCTGAGCGGTGTCATCAGGTTGAAGATACGATAGGCCGAATATTCGAGCAGGACCTTCTGCTGGAAATCCGCCGACCGCTTGCAATGGGTGACCAGCTTCAACCGGCGCTGATGCTGGAAGAGGGAGCCCGGAGGCGCGGCCTGCGTCAGGGTGACGCGCAGCGGCGGGAAGTCGCAGATGTCGTTCGTCTTGCGGGTGATTCCGCGTGGGCTGAGCGTGATGGGATAGGTGACTCCATCGACGATCATCGTGGCCGGACGCGGCACCTCTGCCCGGTTCGATGCGAGGGTGCCCATCGGGCCACGGATGGTGACCTGGATCGGAGCGTCGCTGGCGAACAAGGGCGTCGGTTGCGCAGCGTTCGCGGCCGTCGCCCAACCGGCGAGCACCACGCCTGCGACAACGTTCAATGCCTTCATCTGCCCCCTCCTATGGTCAGGGCGACCGCGCCACCATGTGCGGCACCATGCGGTCGCCAATGATCTCGAGCCAGCTGAGCGGCCCGCCGTAATAATTTGAAATGCCGGTATCGATCCGAGCGAGCTTTGCGTCGGGACTGATGATGATGCCTTTGAGACTCGGCGTATGCGCCACCACGAGCCGCTTCGCGCCATAAGCCGTCAGCACGGAGTCGAGCTCCGCTTCCGCGGTCAGCGGGGCCGGCGGCGGCTTCATCGCCGCGCGTTCCGCCTGTGCATCGGCGTCGTTGGTCACCAGTCCGCGATACCAGAGCGGCCCGAGCGGATCGGTCAGGATCGAAGTGGGCTTATCGTCGCCAGCGGTAATCGCGGCGGCGACGCGGCGATTGACGTCTTCGATCGGCGAGCGCGCATATTCGGCGCTGATGCCTCCATGCGCGAACAAGGTCGTGCCGATCTTGAGGATCGCCGGGTTTTTGGCTGCCCATTTGCCGAGTTCGCCCGTTGGGCTCCAGGCGATGCGGTGCTCGACCCAGCCCAGCGGTGTCTGGGCGAGCCAGCGATCGCGTATGTCGGAGGGGAGGGCCTTTGGATCGGTCGCGTGAGCCGCCGCTTCGAGTTGCTTGCGGTTGGCCATATAGACCCGCTCGCGGCGGGCGGTGGAGCGGTCGTCAGTGAAGGCCGCATATTCGCCCGGCGTCGTGTAGCGATAATCGCCGATAACCATCATCGCTTCGTGATTGCCGAGGACCACGACGACGTTGCCGCCCTTTGCGGATGCTTCACGCTGAAGTTGCTGGAGGCTGCGGATGATCGCCAGAGAATCCGGACCGCGGTCGGTAATGTCGCCAAGCTGCACCAGCGTCGTCGAACCGCCCGCCCAGTGGCCGTCCGGAGTCATGACGCCCGCGGCCTTGGCGATCGTAAGCCATGCCTGGAGGTCGCCATGGAGATCGCCGACCGCAATGATGTGCTGGTTCTTCTGCGCTATTCCAGGCGTGCCCGTCATGGCGCCGAGCGCCGCAAGCGCCGTCGAGGCGATGCGGACGATCCGCTTGAAGCGACCCACGTTCGAGCCCGCCGCCATCGGATTAATGTCGCACCGCTTGGGGCAATCGGCAATGATGTTAACTTGCCCTATTCTGAACAGCTGTTCAGCTAGCATGCTTTATGTCGTGTTTTGCTTGAATCCCCAGAGAGCTTCCACGATATTCGCGGAAGCGAACGGGCCTTTCGCCCGCGCGAAGGAGATACGATGGCCAACTGGCAAGACCCGCAAACGACCGGCGTAAGCGCCGCGACGGTAGGTGTACCGCGCGCCGCTCGCGATGCGGGCCTCCGGTCGTACATGCTTTCGGTTTACAACTACATGGCATCGGGCGTGCTGCTGACCGGCATCATCGCCCTGCTGTTCGCGCCTTATGCCGGGCAAGTTCTGATCCAGCCCGACGGCCGCGGCATGAGCCTTCTGGGCTGGGTCGTTACCCTGTCGCCGCTGGCGATCGTGTTCGCGATGAGCTTCGGCGCGCAGCGCATGCGCACCAGCACGCTGCAGCTCCTGTTCTGGGCGTTCGCTGCGTTGATGGGCCTGTCCATGTCGACCATCTTCCTGGTCTACACGGGGACGTCGATCGCGCAGACCTTCTTCGCGACCGCAGCCGCGTACATGGGGCTCAGCCTCTACGGCTACACGACCAAGCGTGACCTCAGCGGCTTCGGCACATTCCTGATCATGGGTGTCGTCGGCATCCTGGTCGCGATGGTCATCAACATGTTCCTGAAGTCGAGCGCGATGTCGCTGGCAATCAGCGCGATCGGCGTGCTGCTGTTCGCGGGTCTCACCGCCTACGACACGCAGCGCATCAAGAGCATGTATGCCTATGTTCAGGGCACAGAGATGGCCGGCAAGACCGTCATCCTCGGCGCGCTGACCTTGTACCTGGACTTCATCAACATGTTCCAGTTCCTGCTGAGCTTCATGGGCGACCGCCGCTAAGAGACTGCACAGGACCGAAAACGAACAGGGCCGCTGGAGAAATCCAGCGGCCCTTATTCGTTCAAGTGGGCAAGTCCCGGTCCCTGCCAGTTTGGGTTCAAGCGGAAGTGGCAGGGACCGGTCTTGTGCAATGCACCCGGGGGGTAAGGCTGGGTGCGAAACAAGGTTTAACCGATTCGGTCTTAAGCCTGTTCAAAGGAACATGGTTAAGGCGGATAACAATGTTCGGTAGCCTTATGCAGGCTGCGGTTGGGCTGCCTGCATGTGCGCGGCAGCTTCGTCATCCTTCGCCCACGCGCGCTGGAAATTCTCTCGTGCCTGGAGCCTCTCGACATAAGCCGCAAAGCTGTCGCGCTGCGGAAGCGTGCCGAATTGCGTGCCCCAGATCACCGCCGAGCCGACATAGACGTCCGCGGCCGTGAACCGGCTGCCGCAGACATACTCCTGCGAGGCGAAGAGATTATCGATCACCGAGACGGCCGTGTCGTAACTCCCGTAGCCGAACATGCGGCCCTGCTCGGGCGCCGGCTCGAACTTGGCGAAATTGTTGGTCACGGCCTGCTCAAGGGGGCCGGCGGCGTAGAACAGCCAGCGGTAATAATCCGCCTTCTCGTCGTCGCGCGGACCGAGACCCGCTTCCGGGAAGACGTCCGCAAGATAGGCGCAAATCGCCGCGCACTCGGTCACCACCTTGCCGTGATGCTTGATGGCCGGGACCTTCCCCATCGGATTGACCGCGAGATAGCTCGCGTCCTTCATCCGCTCATAGGTGATGATCTCGGTCTCATAAGGCTGGCCCAATTCCTCGAGCATCCAGCGGACGATCCGCCCGCGCGACTGGGGATTGGTGTAGAAAATGAGGTCGGCCATCATGCCCTCCGATGAAACGAGACTCGGAACAAAGGGCGAACTACTCCGCTTCGGCGACTGGCTCAAGCGGTTGAAAGGTTGCTCCGGCAGGCGCATCCTCAATCGGACATGATTGCCATTGCGCTTCTGACCATGGCTGCCGTCGCGGACACGCCGGCGGTTACGCCACAGCCGCCAGCAATTGTGATCGAGGGCAATCGCCGGGTCTGCAGGTTTCTGGAACCGATCGGGTCGATCCTGCCGAAACGGGTCTGCAAGACAGCCGACGAATGGCAGCAGGAGCGCGACGCCAGCCAGAGGCTGATCGACCAGCGGGCCCGCGAGCAGACAACCTATCAGCAGACCCTGATCAGGAGCCGGTAAACCAGCTTATCCGCGTTCGCCCTTTTTCTTCGGGGGCTGCGCAGGGGCGGGGGCTTCGGTGGACGGAGCCGCACCGCTGCGCTCGGCAGCGCTCTTGTCGCGGGCGGCGCGGAACTCGCTGTCGGTGCTCCAGTTCGGCCAGTCTCGCGAATTGGCGAGCCGCTCGCCGACGATGTGCAGCAGGTTGGCATCCTGGGCCATGCCGCGGAAATCCCACTGCGGATTGAATTCGTCGTCGGGCTGGTGGTAGCGCTTGGCCGTGTAATCGGACGCCAGCGCCTCGCCGCGCGCGAGCCCACCATTCACGAGATCCCGGCCCGAACCGAAGCTGAGCGCCGGGACGCCCTGCTTGGCGAAGGAGAAGTGGTCGGATCGGTAGAAGCCGCCCGTCTCCGGGTGCGGGTCCGGAGTGAAGGTGCGGCCTTCATCCTTGCCGGCGGCAATCAACATGTCGAGCAGGTCGAGCTTGGCCGTTCCGGAGATGCTGAAGTTTCGGGCAGGGCCCCAGACACCCAGGGAGTCGGTGTTCAGGACGCCGGCGGTCTTGGCGAGCGGATAGAGCGGGTGGGTCGCATAATATTCGCTGCCCAGCAGGCCCTTTTCCTCGGCGGTGACGGCAAGGAAGACGACCGAGCGCTCTGGCCGCGGCTCGAGCGAGAAACGGCGCGCCTGCTCGATGAGCTGGGCGATGCCCGTCGCATTGTCGACGGCGCCATTATAGATGCTGTCGCCGTTCGCGTCGGGCTTGCCGATGCCGAGATGGTCCCAGTGCGCGGAGTAGATCACCGTCTCGTCCGGATATTTCTTGCCGGGCAACAGGCCGACCACATTGTGCGAAGTGATCGTGCTGACCTTGGCGTTCGCAGTCGCGCTCACCGTCGACTTGAGGTCGATCGGCTTGAAGTCGCGCATCCTGGCCGCTTGCTTCGCCTGGTCGAAATCGAGGCCAGCCGACTTGAACAGCTGAACCGCTACGTCGCGCTGGATCCAGGTTTCGAACGGCGTATGGCTGCCAGTCGGATTCTGGCGGACGATGTCGAACTGGGTGTTGGTGTTGCTGTTCTTGACTGTGTTCCAGCCGTAGGCGGCGGGGACAGTTTCATGGACGATCATGACGCCCGCAGCGCCGCGGCGAGCAGCTTCTTCATATTTGTAGGCCCAGCGGCCGTAATAGGTCATCGCCCTGCCGCCGAAGTCGCCTTCGCCGCCCTCGAAATCGGGGTCGTTGACCAGGACCACGATGACCTTCCCCCGGACGTCCTGACCCTTGAAATCGTCCCAGTTGCGCTCGGGCGCCGCGACGCCGTAGCCGACGAACACCAAAGGTGCGTTGTCGATCCGGATCTGGCTCTGGCCATTCTGCGGCGACCGAACCGCAATCTCATTGCCCTGCGTCAGGCGCATGCCGCCGGTGGCGGTCTGGACGGTCACGACGGGGTCGCCGGTCAACTCCGACTGCAAGAGCGGCACGTCCTGCGTCCACTTGCGGCTGCCCTTCACGACGTCGCCGCCAGGTTGAAGCCCGGCCGAGCGGAGCTGGTCGATGATGTAATTGACCGTTTTCGTCTCGGCGGGCGTATTGACGCCGCGGCCCTCGTAAGCGTCGGTCGAGATCGTCTTGTCGATCTCCGACAGGCGGTAGGGACTGAAGTTGCCGATCGATGCAGCGGCAAGGGGGGCAGCGACCAGCGCCAACGCGCTCGCCGTGAGCCAGTGGAATTTCTTCATCATCTCTCCCCTTGTCGCGCGCATTGCAGCGCGGCCGGCACTGGAAAGACCGGCGCGCCAAAAAGTTGCAAAAGCGCGACTAGTTAGTGAGCGGCGACGGGGGAAGCCCCTTCGTTGGATGCCACCGGCTGCGAACCCTTGTTCGTCCGGTACCGGTCGAACCAGGCGATGATCGCCGCCGCCTTCGCCGCCGACTGGCTCGGACGAGCCGCGATGCCACCGTGGCTTGCATCGGGGACCTTCACGAACGTCGTCGGAACTCCCTTCAGCTTCAGCGCAGCGTAGAATTGCTCCGCCTCGCTGGCAGGGGTCCGATAATCCTCGCTGCCGACCACCACGAGGGTCGGAGTCTTGACGTTGGCGACCAGGCTGAGCGGCGACCGCGACCAGTAGGATTGGTAATTCTCCCACGGCATGGAGCCCATCCAGTAGCGGCCGAAGAAGGGCACGCCATCGGCGGTCAGCGCCATGCTGGTCCAGTTGATCACCGGCTTTTGCGCCGCCGCGGCATTGAAGCGGTGAGTCTTGCCGACGATCCAGGCCGTCAGGATACCGCCGCCGGAGCCGCCGGTGACGAACAAATTGCTCGGATCGGCAACGCCGCTCGCGACCGCCGCGTCGACCGCGGCCATCAGGTCGCTGAAGTCGCTGTCGGGATAGGTCTTGTCGATGCCGTCAGCGAAGGCCTGGCCGTACCCTGTCGAGCCGCGTGGGTTGGTGAACAACACGGCGTAACCCGACGCCGCGTAGAGCTGATAGTCGGTCGAGAAGTGCGGGCCGTATGAAGAATAAGGTCCGCCGTGGATCTCCAGGATCATCGGCACGCGCTGACCGGCCTGGTAGGTCGGTGGGAGCATCAGCCATGAGGGCACATTGCCGCCGTCAGGCGCGCGGACGTCGAGCGTGCGCATCGTCGCGAGCCGCTTGCCGCCAAGGTTCAGTTCGTTGAGCCGGGTCAGCTGCCGAATGCCGCCGCTGCTCGATATGGCGACATCTGCCGGCCGGTCGACGGGGCTGACGGTGAAGGCCACGGTGCCGGTCTTCGCGACGCTGAAGCCGCCAGCCGCATATGGACGGTCGTAACCGCCGCCGCCGACGTCGTGCGTGATGGGCCGCACGCTGCCGTCGAGGCCGACGCGCGCGATGGTGACCGATCCGTTCTCCTCATAGCCTACGATCACGCCGCGACCGTCGGGAGCCCATTCGATCTGATTGATGTCGCGGTCGAGACCGGACGCAATGCGGCGAGCCGGGCCGCCGGTCACCGGCATCACATAGATGTGCGACTGCTCATAAGCTTTGGGCGTGTCGTCGAACCCGATGAAGGCGATGCTGCGTCCGTCGGGAGAGACTTCAGGGCCGGCGTCAGGTCCCTTGCGGTCGGTGAGTGCGGTCAGCTGTCCCGATGCGATATCCAGCCGATAGATCTCGCTTTCCCGTCCCGCGAGTTCCCAATCGGGAGTGCGCAATGCGCTGAAGATGATGGTGGCACCGTCTCTCGTCCATTCGGGCGGACCGTCGGAATAGGCGCCAAAGGTGAGCTGGCGTGGCGCGCCGCCGTCGGCATCGACCATGAAGATCTTGTCGAAGCCGGGCTTTAGATAGCCGGCGCCGTCTGCGCGATAGGTGACCTTGTCGATCACCTGCAGCGGCTTCGCCCAGTTCGCACCCTCGGGCTTGGCGGGAGCGGAGCCGAGCTTCGGACCATCATCGGGGACGTTCATGAGATAGGCGATCCGGCGACCGTCCGGCGACCAGGCGAGGCTCTGCGGGCTGTCGGGCAATCCCGTCACACGAGCGGTCTGCCCGGTATCCATCCAGCGCACGAAGAGTTCGGGCGCGCCGCCTTCGGCACTGGAAACATAGGCGAGACGCCTGCCGTCGGGCGACCAGCGCGGGCTGAAGTGATCACCAGTGCCGGCCACCAACGGCCGCTGCTCGCCCGTCGCGACATTGATGAGCCAGATCGAGGAGCGGGCGCGGTCGGTCATGATGTCGGCCGCCCGGCGAACATAGGCGACCGTCCGGCCATCCGGGCTTATCTGCGGATCTGCGGCGGCGCTGAGGTCGAACAGGTCGCTGCCCGTAAAGATCGGGTTCGGCGCGTCGGCCGGCGCAGCGAGCACTGGCGAGGCAAGGCTGGTGGCGGCAAGCAGGGCGAACGAAAGCATTGCGGTGCGCAAGGTGAATCCCCTCCGGAATCGGAATGCCGCACGATTCAACTTTCGTTGAGGGTGCGCAAGGCCGTTCTTCGCCGCGCTCGCACTACGTTGACTAGCCTGTCTGGAGGGCCGCTGACTGTGCTGATTAGTTATGGGTTGGGCACGGTCGGTTTCCGCACGAAGTATGGCACTATCGCGACCCACATGATGATCGCAAAGCCGTAGATTTTTTCGCCTAAGTCTAGAGGAATGCCCCAGTCGAGCGGCGCCCGTTCGTTAACGATCCAATAGCCGCCCAGAGCCCCTACCCAGAGCAGAAAAGAAATTACGGCGATGATGATCTCCTTTGCGGAGGGAGGGCCGCCGCCTTCCGGCTGGGTCGCGAAATATCGAAGCACGATGATGAAGGCGACGATCAGCATGACGATGATCGTCAGTCCGCCCACGCTTGTACCGGCGATGGATTTGCCAAGCGGGAAGAGTGTCGCGGCTTCCAGAGGAAAGAGTGCCGCGACGCTTGCGATATATGGCGGCTGCGTCTCTGTGCCTGCGGCCCCCGGTCGCTGCGCCGCAGCTATCTCCCGCGGCGTGAATGCCTCGAGCCCGGCTGCGAGGACCTCCGACTCCGGTTGAAACACTCGCTGGGTCTGCGGCGAAACGCGAAGCGAGCCCCTCAGTCCCGTTGTAAACGTTCGAGCCGTGCTTGCGACCGCTGCGCTCGCAGTTACTAGTTGCAGCTCACGCACGGCACGAAGCACGAGTTGCTGAAGCTGCCGTAGCGCCGGTTCATCTCCGGTCTGCAAGCTCTGCGAGGCAGCCTGGGCATCTCTTCCCGCGCCCATCGCGACATCATAGGCATCGCTGGTGGTACCGTGCGCTGGCCTCTGTTGAAATTCGCGGAGGGCGACGGCAACAGCCAGATGCAGCCGCCTCAACTCGTCGAACCAGGCGTTGTAGTTGCCGCTATCGATCTTGGATTGCAGGTCATCGCGCAGCGCCGCGAAAACTGCCTCGAGGTCAGACTTTTTTGCCATTTTCAAAGTCCCGTTTGGAATGCCATGACGGCTTTCGCCAAGAGGCCGAGCGCGCGAAGGATTCGTCTCTCATTCTCTTGACGGAGATCGCGGCGCTCAGCCTCAGACAGGTTGTTTGCCAATGCGCGTGAAAGCCCCAGTCGTGCGTCCCTCAGCTCGGCCAGTGCCTTATTCAGGGCGTCCTTTCGCGTGGTGAGAGCATCCTTGTCCGTGCGAGCCGCAGCAATCAGCTGAAGGAACTTCACCCGCTTCTCATAATCCCATTTTGTCTTGGGTCCGGGCGCGATGACTTCCGCCTTGTAAACTGCAGTCAGGTTGTTCTGCAGGATTTGGGTGTCGCTCTTGGCGCTGTTTTCGATCCAGGCGTTGATTGCGGCGCCCAATTCCGCGCTGAGGGCATCGACCTTGGGGTCCTGTTCGCGGGCAATCTTGCGGATCCGATTGACCTGATCAGCTTCGTGGAGGAGCTCTGCGGCGAAGTTTATCAGCTTCGTTGCTGCATCGACCTGTTCGTTCGTGAGGAGCTTGGCAGGATCCGGCAAATCGAGTTGCAATAAACCGTTGGCGATTGCCTGGGCCTTGGCGGCCTTTTCCATCACGTCCTTGAGTTCCTTGCTGACGTCTGGCTTGGCTTCAGTCGCAATCTTCCCCAGCGCATCGCCGTAGTCGGCCAGACCGCTGATCAGGAGTACGGTAGGTTCCAGTGAGCGCTCGTCGACCGGATCGAGCGGGATCTGGATTTTTTCGACGCCGGACTCAGGACGGCCATCGATCGCACACAATGGCCCGCCGGCTGGCGTGATCCGAATCCAAAGCCTTTGAGCAGGAAAACAGGAAGGATCGCTGGCAATCAGGCTGATATTCGCCTGTTCCCGACGCGCCTTTACCTCCGCCAAGGCCTCTCTTGATTGTTGGACAACAGCGTCTGACGCTACCGCGACCTTGCTTGCACGCTCAACTCGCAGCGCATTGATCGCGCAAGATGAGCAGAACAAAAACAGTATCGAACAAGCCCTTGCGTGAGGCATACGCACCCCCTTCGTCGCGCGGCAATGCTGCCGTTCGAGAAGTCCGCACCGAGCTTTTACGGATTTCGACTCGTTCTATTAACATAAAATACAATCATGTTAATCATAATTTACTTTGCCAGTGATTGCGGAGCTCCGTGCCTTGCCCTCACACCCCCTCTAAGCTAAGGGCGCGTCCGTCCGGCGGGCGGTGATTACCTCTGGGCAGCCCGTCTTCTTTGGCGAGCGCGTACGGCGAACCGGATCGGCCGGCGCCGGAACGCGCTTTTTCGCATGAGACGGCTGTTTGAGCCATCACCCGAAGGACGCTGCTCGAGCATGGGGCTTGGGCGGCGGTTCATTGAACCAGGTCCGCTGTTGGAGCTTCGCCATGGTGGCGCGGCGCGGCAAGCGAATTTGAATACTAGGAAACATCTTTTTTATGGCGACAACCACATTCCCGTCCCGCGACGATTTCGCGGCCCTTCTCAATGAGAGCCTCGGCGGAGAGAACGAAGCCTTTGAAGGCAAGGTGGTGAAGGGCACCGTCACGGGCATCGAGAATGACATGGCCATCATCGACGTCGGCCTGAAGAGCGAGGGCCGCGTCCCGTTG
>Ga0070671_100004282_pt1 | contig 11291 bp, 7 predicted proteins | sample KBSS73metaG_FD_65341 | JGI IMG/M metagenome (GOLD analysis project Ga0070671, IMG submission 65341) | Switchgrass rhizosphere microbial communities from Kellogg Biological Station, Michigan, USA - KBS S7-3 metaG | ecosystem: Host-associated > Plants > Roots > Rhizosphere > Soil ... | reverse complement strand
TTTGCTGGCCGAAAGAGAGCGTAGGCATCAGGAGACAGGCCGCTGTGAAAATAAACACGAAGACGTTCATGTGGCTCACGCTTCGAAAAACATTGGTCATAAGTACACCTCAGTGACGGGTCCGATCGGCCCGCCATTAAACGGATTCCTAACCCGCAAAATATCGAAGTTATTCAGTGATTTTAGGCAGAATCCTCCGTTCGGGAGTGGCGGAGGAAGGACGCATTGACGTGAGAGAGTATAGGAGAGGCATTCCCTTCGAATGCCTAATGACGGTAAATTCTAGCGAATGTTTAGTTTAAAGACAAGGATTTTGTTTTCTCCGCTGACCTAGGGTTCCTGCGTTGCGGACAGCGACTTGGGCTCGCTGAAGAGGATGCGATCGCAACTTTCGCAGGTAATGATATTGTCTCCTTTTTTGACCTGAAGCTGCATTTGCGGCCGTAGAGCCATGAAACAAGCGCTGCAGGCTCCGTTAACGACCTCGGCTACAGCAATCCCGTCTCGGCTACGCGACACAAGCCTGTCGTAAACCGCAGCAAGCCGATCAGGCAGCGTATCAAAAACCCCTTTGCGATGGGTTGACTCCTTCTCAAATTCCTTACGGTGTTTTGCAAGTTCCTGATCAAATTCTTTCAGGGCGGCAGAACGTTTTTCTTCTAGCGTGTTTATTTCTTCCGAACGCTCGGCAAGTTCGCTCTCGACTGTTTCAAGTTCACCCATCTTCTCGATGCTTTGAGTCTCGAGCGCCGCGATCTGCTTTTGCAAAGCGTCGGTCTCGCGCATCGCGGTTTCATATTCTTTTTGGTTCTGCGCGTGTTTCAGGTTACGGTCTGCTCGTTCGAGATAGGTCTTGATCTCTGCTATTTGTTTGTCGATGTCGGAACGTGAAGTATTTAATGCGTCGCGTCTGCTTTGAATTTCTCGTACAGAAAAGGCGTGCTGTTCAAACTCCTGTTCGATCCCGGCACGCCTGCTTTCTGCAGTATCAATCGATTTTTTTAGTCGTCGAATATTAGTATCTGTTTTTTGTAATTCTATTAACTTCTCAAGTTCTGCTCTCACTTATGAAATATCTCCCTTCAATAAAACCTGCGAATATCATTTTATCGCACCCATCGCCAAATAAAAAGGCCGGGGGAGTCAACCGCCGAGAAACACGAGGAAATGGTCTCGTAAACGCTCGGTCGTAAAGTCTCGATCAGCTCCCGACTCAGCCCATGTAACGGTCGCGTCGTCCTTTAGAAGCAAAAGTTCAGCGTTCGCCTTCGGCATGCCGAAATGCCTCAACCTGGCAACAGCAAGGGGGCCGCCCCGCATAAAGCCGTCTGAGGGCGTCCGAGTCCAACCAGCGTCAACGCTGAGGCATCTTACGCCAAAGATCAGTTTGAGCTGCGAGCCGACGATGTTGGCACCTCGGTATGGAAAATTAAACGGTTCGACGCGCTCAATTGAGATATGTTTCGAGGTTTGATCGGCCGCGGCGGCTATCTCCAGAGCAGAATCGAACAGCCATTTTACGCCGGCCGAGCGGATCATATCGTTAGCCGCCTTGAGCGAGAGGTACTCAGCTACGTCGCCACGGCCCTGAGCTTTGGCGCTCTTAGCTGCGTCGGCAAGCATTCGATTCCAGACCTCATCGAGCTCGGTCATGGCCTCAGGATAGAACCGTCCGACGGCAAATGCAATTTCATGATAAAATTGACACTTAATTGCTACCAAAGATCGGATCCGGGCTCCAAAAGTAATCGTCAGCTTTAATATGAAATACATTTTCGGACCATTGCTTTTGCTCTCCTTACTTTCGATCACACTTGCGCACGACCAGGGATCAGAAACCGACCAAACGCAGGTGAAAGCAAAACCCACCCCTTCGAAAAGGCCGACCACGCAAAAGTCCTCTATCGCCACGAAAAGCTCCCCTCCAGCCAAGAAAGCGACCGCGCAAAAAAGCGCCGGCGGCCCAAAGGCTCAAACAGCAAAGGTGGGTTCGGAACCAGAGGAGTATGCGAAAGCAGAGTCAGTTGAAGATCCCCAACAAAGAGTTGCTGCTCTGAAGGCTTACCTCGAAAAATTTCCGTCGTCAATTAGAAAAAACGGCGTTCTGGAATCGATTGCCATAACCAGAATCAAACTGGCGCAAGATAGATTGACCGCTGCAGAAATAGACAGCGGGATTGAAATGCTTAAGGTAGCGATGAAGGAATTGCCGGCTCCCGTGCCGGAAAAGCTTTACAACGACTCGATCTCGAAGATACCCATCGACCTCTTTAATAACGGACAGGCGAACGCGGCCGCCGATGTAGCGGCGTTGATCGAGGCGAAGGTTGCGGGCAATTCCTCTCAAATGCTATCTCTGGCAAACTTTTTTCTCATGACAGAGAACGGTTCTGAAGCCAGGGCCCTTGCAGAAAAGGCGATCGCGATCTTGCCCTCGGCCGCCGCATATCAAACTCTTGGACTCGCGAATCGACTGAGTTTTCAGCTGGATGATGCCTTGCAAGCATATGCCAAAGCTCTCGAAATGGAACCTGGTTCACCGGCGATCCTGCGCAGCCTTGCCGACCTGAAACGAGCAGAGAAAAAACCGGACGAGGCGATAGAACTTTATCGACAGATCCTTGAAAAGGACGCGGCAAACATTCCGGCCCAGACAGGGTTGGTCCTTGCGCTGTTCGATGCGGGCAAACGAGCTGACGCGGAAACTGAGATGGCAAGATCCCTCGAGCAAAATCCGGATAACATTATTTTGCTCGCCGGGAGCGCCTACTGGTATGCCGCTCACAATGAGCCGGACAAAGCGATCGAGAACGCTCAGAAAGCGATCGACAATGAACCTCATTATATTTGGTCGCATATCGCACTTGCTCATGGGTATCTTGCAAAAAAACAGCCGGCGGACGCAGAGCGAACGCTTTTAAGAGCCCGGAACTACGGCAATTTCCCGACTTTGCAGTATGAGCTTGCCTCGGCAAGACTAATGTCCGGCTTTTTTAAGGATGCGGCCGAGGAACTTCGTAAGAGCTTCAGTATCAAAGACGGCGTTATTCATTCGAAGCTGGGCGGACGCGTGGACGTCGAGGGCAATAGCTTCCTCGATGTTCTGGCGGGTGAACGGCGCTCTAGCACCTTTGAACCTGATGCCGCAGACGATCCGGATACGGCGGCGCGGCTAAAGGCTTTGCTCGAATTTGACGGGGCCGTGAACACTTCCGGAACCACCGACGAAGCACTCGGAAAAGCTGCGGATCTTTTTATCACGGGCGATGACAACATGAAGCTGCACCGCCAGCTTTATGTGGCGACAACAATGCTCGCAAAACAACTGGCCCTTTCGAAAGTCACAGAATTGGCAGATGCCGCAGTTGGAAACACCGACGCGGCCCTTGATGTTCCAGATCCCGCGGCGGCGGTAATGGCAAGCGAACTTTATGATAGTCGAGCGCTCGCCCTGTCGCGAAACGAAATGCTTGAAATGCCGAGGGGTGTGCCTCGATCGACCTTATCCGCGATCTTACGTGGGCGGGTCGAAGAGATAGCGGGATGGGCTCTTTTTAATCAAAACAAAACGGCTGAAGCGGTGATTCGACTTAAGCGAGCCGTCAGCGTGATGCCTGATAAGAGCGCCTGGTGGCGCGCCAGCATGTGGCGGCTGGGCGCGGCCCTGCAGGCCGACGGAAAGGACGCTGAGGCTCTAGACTCTTATATAAGGAGCTACTCCATCGACAAACCCAGTGCGGCAAAATATGTCGTGGTGGAAGCTCTCTACCGAAAGGTGAAAGGAAGCACTGAAGGTCTCGAAAAAAGGATCGGGGTCAACCCTGCGCAAGTTGCACAACTTACAGATGTCAGTACGCCCGAGAAAGTTCCACCACCCCAAACTTCAGTTGTTGATATGGACAACGCTTCAAAATCTGCCGCAAAGCCGACTCCGAGGACAGAGCTGACTATTCCGAAGAACGTGCCTGTCGCAGCAATCCAGTCGACTCCAACGCCTGAAGTCGCCGCGCCGACGCCAGAACCTTTGCCCGCACCGGTGGAAGCAAAACCGTCACCAACTGTCGAAGCGACGCCTGTACCTGAGATCGCCGTCTCGCCCACGCCAACTCCGGCTTCAGTACCGGAAACTACGCCATCGCCGACTCCCGAATCATTACCGGAGCCCACTCCTACGGCGACGCCACAACCACCGGTAATTGAAGCGACTCCAAGTCCTACACCTGATGTACAGGCAACTCCAACACCTGAACAGGCCCCGACCACCGTCGCTGCGGCTTCCAGCCCGACGCCCGAGGTTCAGTCAACACCCAGACCAGATCCGACCCCAATGCCGGAGCCTTCGCCAATGACTACCGAAAAAACGGCGGAGCCAAAGACCGAACAGGTCGCCCAATCAAAATTGGTCGATATTCGTCCATCATATCGGAAAGATAAGAATGCAACCGCTGTCAGGAAAACCGAAGGCTCGTCGGCGGGGAAACCTCTGTTCGAACCAATAATCATAACAATACCGAAACCAGAGAAGGGCAAAACAGCCGAGTCGGAAGATGGCACAAAATCCGTTAATACTGAGCGATCCTCGGACGTCGATAAGGAAAAGGATCTAGTTGGTGGGGTAATAAAAAAGACGTCCGATCCTCCGCTTCAAGAACAAACGTCTGCCTCACCCGAGGGGAACAAAACCGCAACATCGACGGGTTCCCCGGAAGACAAGACTTCGGCCGACGAAAACATGGAACGTCCAACCGTGATAGTGGGAAACCCCGGGAAAATTCCTCAGAAATCGACCTGCACCATCGGGGTTAGCCAGGAATCGATCTCGATCCTTAACAATGGCGGAAGCCTTGGCATCCTGGTGCGAATGGATGGCAGGGGCGAACTTCGGTCAGTAAAGGCCGTGTCCAACAGCCCGGATGACTTGGAGATTAAGCTCGAGCCGGAGATCGCCGGCGTCAGAGGACAGGCATTTTATGTCGTTCGTTCAGTGACCCCGAAAACCGGTGATTTCACAGTTGCCTTTATTGCTCCATGTGGCCGAAAGGAAATGGCCGTTAAGGTCCGTTAGCGGATCTCAGAAGAGTAAGAGCTCTTTTCGGGAGATACTTTGGCGGCCGCCATTGAAACCAGCGTCAAAAAAAAGAAGGCGTTGGCCGGAGTCCTAAGCGGAAAGTCCATAAGGCTATGGACCATTATCCCGAAACAACCGGCGAGAGCACCGATCACAATGCTCTTATCCAGGCTTCCGAGTCCGTCCCTTATCCTGCGAATCCCGTTTCGAAACAATAAATAAATAAAAGCAATAACGCATGCAAAAGCAGCGATCCCGCCATCGGCCAGCATCTGCAAGTAATCGTTGTGCGCTTGTTCGACACGGAATAGGCCGCTGGATGGGTCGAATTTTGTAAATGCTGCGCCAAACGCGTCAAGCCCTGCACCGAGTATTGGATGCGACAGGAATATTTGCCAGGCGACCTTCCAAAAACCTGCACGGCCGCTTGTGAAATCAGTTTGAGCATTTCGAAGGCCGGTACCCCGAAGAAGATTTTGTTCGCCGCCGAGGGCAATGACCAGAAGCATTGCGATCAAAATCGCTAGTGAGAGCCCAATAGCCGGCAGCAGCCAAACAGTAAGTTTGGAACTTATTTTCCCGGCTGATCCTTTATTCTCTTTGAACGCGAACGTAAGCATGAGAGCAAATGCTGCCGTGGCGGTGAAGCTCAATACGCCGCCTCGAGATCCGGTCAGGATGGTCGCAACCGACATCAAAACCAACGCAATTATCAGGAGCGGCTTCTTGTCTGTCTTTATCCCGCTTCCGAGCAGTATGCCGAGAGTAAGGCCGCCCGTCATCTCCATCAGTCCGGCAAAATGATGCTGATTGATGAACGGACCAAACGGTATTGCCTGCGGCGTGAGACGCAGCCCGTAAATAGCTTCAGGTTTTGTAAGCCATTGTAGAATGCCGAAAAATGCGAGTATCGATCCAAAGACAATAATAAACCAGGCCATGCGGCGCACTCGTTTCTCACTATTAATAAAGGTCACCGCTGCCGCGAAGAAAATCACATAAATGACGACCCGAATGACGAAGAAACGCGTGGCGTACGGATCAAGAGAGAGGGTGGCGGAAGCCGGTATCCCTACTACCTCGCTCAACTGGTCTACGTTTCGCAACGGAAGCAATTGAATCAATCCGAGCGCCAACAAAGCCCCGATCGGAAAATAAAGGTTTGTATAATAGACACAAAACTCGCCCGTGCGCCAGGAATGAATTCCCCAAAGTATCAACAAAAGACTGGTTGTTATCGACGCCAGAGTCAATACGCCCGTATCCACGCCGCCATAAAGGACGGTGTTATAGATCAATGTTACACACAGCAAAATAGCTATCGCCGTGCCGATGCGTGATGGTCCTTCTAAACGCTCCAAACCCTTTTCGCTCATTTAGCAGTCAGCAGAAAATCGTCAAACCATATCTTGCCGCTTACCGGACAGCCGGCCGCGGTACATCCATTCTTTGCCAAACGAAGGACAACGCCATCCGTTCCGTCCGGGACACTGAAACTTGCACTTAGCATCGTCCAGTCGGCCACGGCTGTCAGTTTACCAGTCGAAGCGAGAACCTGGCCGGTTGAACCGTCAACGATCTCCCATTGGACCGACGCCAAGGTCTGAAGGTCGCTTTTATAAAAAATACTAAGGTCGTATTTTCTTCCAGGTTCCACCGCGATCGTCTGAGCGATCGGTCGAAAGTCGCTTGTTCCGTTAGCGTTAAACACGATCAAAAGGCTCCTGCCGCCGCCGTGTTTTTGCCCATCTGTCGGAGCGATCTGCGGCTGCGTTCCAGCAGGGATCACCCACTCAAATGGCGATGCGGCCTGCGCCTTTACATCGCTTTCAAGATCACCGTTGCTGATCTTCCCGAGTGACGGTTCGCTTGGCCCTCCTGAAATATCTCGCTGCACCCGGGCCGCGTCGCGAAAACGTTTCTGAGCGATAAGTTGATTGGTGAGAGCCTTTCCCACTTGTTCCAGTTGGCCGTCCGTTTTATTGCTTGCAAGTCCTTCCCAAAATCTGACCGCCTCATCGATCCGTTGTTCAGACGCCAGCAGCGGGATAAGGGCTCCTATGATCTCGGGCGAGTCGCCAACGGCAGAACGGATGCGATCAACATCGCCGTCAAAATATTGCCACGCAACATTGGCTCCGGCGGGCGCGAATTGCGGGTCGGCAATTGCCGCCTTGCGAAGGCGCTGAAACGCCTCATCCATCTTTTCTTCACGAAGAAGAACGTTTCCTAATGCCCATTGAACCGAGGCATATGCAGGGGCAAGTTCCTCGGCGACGCGAAGAGTTCTTTCGGCCCCCGCAAGGTCACCATCGCGTGCGCGGGCGTTACCGAAGTCGAGCCACAAAAGATAGTTATTCGGAGAAAGAGCAGCTGCCTCGCCGTATTCCTTTAAAGAAACGGCGACATCATCAGGTAGAAAGCTTTTTTCACGCAATACCGCGGCGGCGTAGTGAGTTTGAGGATCGCTCGGACCCCATTGTTTCGTAAGATCGGCGGCTTCAACAATATCGGCGTGCGATGCTCCCATGTTTGCAAGAGCCCACCGTCCAAAGAAAAAATTCGCGAGGATCAAAAGAAGGAGAGCACACAGCAGGCAAATTCTCCTTGGCAACGAATCGATCTTGATCCTTTGAATGGCCATCGCGAAGTTTAGTTCAATAGTTTAGTCGAGATCTATTCTTTCGATCCTTATCTGTGCTTTTTTTAAGACAACGTCTGCCCGACGGCAGCGATCCTTGATCACATCAAGTTGTTCCTTCGAAACATCGCGGAATGAAATTAGTACCTCTTCAACCTCTTGCGATGCGCAAACGTCGGGAAAGGTTCCGTTCGCATCAAAGACACGAAGGCCGTGGATCACCTTGTCTTGTTTCAGGGGATCGTCATCCAAAAAGCCGACGGGGATATACTGCCACTCCGGGTTGTTCCGGAGCTCGCGGTACACCATTTCCCCTCCGTCGCCCGCTCCATAAATTAATACGCGCTTACCATCCGATGAACCGGGCATCGGAAGCACCTGCCTGATGAGGCGAAACGCCATGCGGCTGCCGACCAGGGTAAGAAGAAGGATAAGGCTGTCAACAACAAAGACCGCTCTGGAAAAGTTTTGGAAACGGTAGAGAAGTAGAATTGCAAGCACGCAAAGGCCCGAGCCAAGAATTACGCCCTTCGCAAAAGTTATAAAGTCGCCAATGCTGGTATAACGCCATATCCCCCGATACACACCCACAAGCAAAAATGCGGCAAGCTTGAGAACGATCAGCAAAGGAAGGGTGCTAACGAAAAGGGACCAATTGGAACTCTGCTCAAAGGTGCCGAAAAGAAGGGCATATGAGATGTAGTAGGAAATTGTGATCAAAAACGCGTCGAGAAAAACCTCGAATACTCGGCGCTTGTATGAGACGTTTATGAGGAACGTAAAGACGGCGCGATCCCTAACCGCGAGATCCACCTCTCGATCTTCATAGACTTTTACGTTCGACAAATACACGCCAATGATCACCAATATGACGGTAAAAACACCTATCAGAGCCAGACTTTGTGTCAATTCGAGCTGCGAGATCGCCAGCGACAGTAGACCGGCACAGATCGCGAAGCCGTAGAGCATTAAGACGGCGTTTCGCTCGCTTAATCCAAGAGCAACGAGACGGTGCGACGTATGATCGCGGCCGCCCTGGGATGCTTTTCTTCCCCATAATTTACGCAGCACGGTAACAAATGTCGTATCGAATATTGGTACGAAGAGGATCAGCACCGGAACTGCCAGGATAGTCATCACGCTTCGCGACCGCCCGCCGATCTGGCCGAGCAGTACCGACGTGGACAGCAAAAACCCAACAAACATCGACCCGCAATCCCCCATGAAGATCGAAGCGGGATTAAAATTGAATATCAGAAATCCGAGCAGCGAGCCAACAAAGATCGAGATCACTAAGGTTTCCGATGGTTGGCCGTTTACCCAGAAACTTAGCCCGAGAGAGATCGCGGCGATCGCGGAAATACCGGCCGCAAGCCCGTCCATGTTGTCGAGCAGATTGATCGCATTTGTAATACCGATTATCCAGAAGATCGTGATCCAGATGTCGATCAATTCAAACCCGGTCAGCGGAAGCTTTAGACCAAAACCGACCACGAAAACCGCGCCAAAGAGCTGGCCGATCAGTTTTTGATACGGCTTGATATTGATCACATCATCGACCAGGCCGATGAAGAATAGGAATGCAGCGGCGGTAATTACGGTGAGGGATTCGAACGTCTTTGGAGCGAAGGCAATATATACGGAAACCGTAGAAAGGAAGATGGCGGCACCACCCAGCATCGCCGTCGGCTTTTTGTGCCACCTGTCGGCCTTGGGCTTTGCGACAAAGTTGAAGCGCCGGGCAAAAGCGCGCACCGCGAAAGTGAGAATGATCGTCACCACTAAACTCACGATCATCAGCGCTATCGGATTTGCAATAACGTTATTCATCTATTACCGGCGAATTTTCAGCCCTCGCTCCAGCAAGATCTCGATACAACTCCTTTATGTCCGCTACAAGTCTTTGCTTGCTGTAATGTTTTTCAACAAAATCCCGCCCCGCGTGTCCCATTTTCTCCCGCAACTGTTTGTTTTCCGCCAAACGCAGCACCGCAGACAGATACGATTCCGTCGACCCCGGCTCGACGCCGATCCCACGTTCGCAGATCTTGAATCCCCCTGCATCCTCACGTACATCGCCAAGCAGATCGACCACGCCGCCTACCTCTGTAGAAATGAACGCCCGGTCGGCCGCCATTGCCTCGATCAAAGAAAGGGGAGTGCCCTCGTTTTTTGACGTTAGCGCCACAAGGTCTAGACCCGAATAAACCGTTGAAATATCCTTTCGGTTGCCTATAAATATCACCGTTTCAAGAACCCCGAGGCCTTCAGCCTCGCGCTGTAGACTTTCGCGTAAATGGCCGTCGCCGACTATCAAGAATTTGATCGATGGTTTCGCTGAGCGCGACAAATCATTATACATTGCCGCAACTCGAAGTAAGTGCGAAAGATCTTTTATCTCAGTAAGCCGGCCTACGAAGCCAACCAAAACGTCCCGCTCTGTCGCTCCGACCTCTTCCCTAAATGCTTTTCGATCTGATTCATTGGCAACCATCGAATCGGTGTCGATACCTAATGGGATAACACTGAATTGATCTTTTCGGCCAACACCAAACTTCCCGTTTATTTCGTTTAATTGCTGAGATGAAATAGCGAGGATCTTGTTGGTCGCAAAACGAGCAAGAAGCTTCTCTATTCTTAGGAACGCCGCAGTTTTGAGGCGGCCATAATAACTGTGAAATACGTGGCCATGAAAAGTATGGACCGATCGCACATTCCTCGGTTTTAAGACTAAAGTGCTCCACGTGAGCCATCGGTACATGAAAACGGCAACCCGCCCTACAGTGCCCGCTTTTGCTGTATGGGTGTGGACAATATCCGGAGATTCCCGGCGTATGTAACGATAGATCTTGTGGATCGATATGAGGTCGCGAATCGAGAGCTCGCGGCTCATTTCCTTTAAGTAGATCGGTTCGACGCCATTTTCGGCCGCGAAGTAAGACATATCTTCTTCGCCGTCCGGAACCGTGCCTGCTATCAGGACTGTCTGAAATTCATCGTCCTGCAATTCCTTCGTTAACCACACGACGTGGCGCGCGGGGCCGCCTACGTTCAAACGTGCGATTATTCGTAGAATTTTCATGGAAGGATGTTGAGCGACTTCTTGAAGGATATGCAGATCAGATCAGATCAGTCCATTCGATAGATGGTGTTTGGGTCATCTTCATGTCTGATCTCGTCAATCGGTTCGCGTTTCCCTTCACCCATGTACAGCCTGTTCGGACAGTTGATCACCATTCCGTCTATTTCTCCAACATTCTTGTATCCATGAACAACACCTTTGGGAACGACAACCGCCTTGGCGTCGTCCTGACCAACAAGTAAAGTCATCACGTTGTTATATGTTGACGAAGTTTCACGATTGTCCCAAAGGCGGAGCTTGAATGTCGACGGCCCAATGAAGCAAAAAAGGTCGGCCTGATCGACATGTTCATGCGGGCCACGCTGAACGCCGGGGGTCGTAAACGAAATATAAGACATGACCGGAAAGAACTCGGCAGCCAGATCATCGTGGCGAAAAAGTTCAGCCAGCCAGCCGCGGTCATCGTGATATTTTTTCAGATCGTAGACGACCACGTCGTT
>Ga0070671_100004281_pt1 | contig 11291 bp, 8 predicted proteins | sample KBSS73metaG_FD_65341 | JGI IMG/M metagenome (GOLD analysis project Ga0070671, IMG submission 65341) | Switchgrass rhizosphere microbial communities from Kellogg Biological Station, Michigan, USA - KBS S7-3 metaG | ecosystem: Host-associated > Plants > Roots > Rhizosphere > Soil ... | reverse complement strand
CTGTGCGCCACATGCCATCGCCTGCAGGTCGCCAAGACGGAACGGGCGGTCGCGCACATGCCGGTGCGCGAAGGCAAGATGGAGTGCGCGACGTGCCACAACCCGCACGGCTCCATCAACAACGTCAAGGCGCTCAAGGTCGGCAGCTCCGTCGTCGAGAGCTGCACCAGCTGCCACACCGAGATGCGCGGGCCGATGCTGTGGGAGCACGCGCCGGTCAAGGAGAACTGCGCGACCTGCCACGACCCGCATGGGTCGTCGAACGACCGCATGCTGGCCGTGCGCATGCCGATGCTCTGTCAGCGATGCCACGTCGCCAGCCGGCATCCCTCCTCGATCTACGACAACGCGGCGATCACGACGAACAAGAGCAATCGCATGTTCGGCCGGTCGTGCGTCAACTGCCACTCCAACGTCCACGGGTCGAACCACCCGTCGGGCCAGTTCTACATGCGATAGCGCGGGGAGGTCTGCATGCGCCGTCTCGTGCTGGTAAATCTGGTCTGCGGGCTCGGGCTCGCCGTGACCGCCACCGTGCGGGCGCAGACGCCCGCTCCGGCGCCCGCCCAGGCGCCGACCCAGAAACCGCCCGCCACCGCACCCACCGCCGCGCCGGGGGCGCCCGGTCAGCCGGCGGCAGCCGCCGCCGAGGCACCGGCCGCCACGGCAGAATCGCCGCGCAGCCTCTTCGACGAGGAGCCGCGGCAGTTCGAGATCGGCGGACGATTGAGCAGCGTGTCGGGCGATCCGGCGCGCTTCCAGCGCTACCAGGACGTCAGGGACGGCATCCTCCTCGACCGGGTCCGCTTCGCCCGTGAGGGGACCGGCGGCGCGTGGGTGTTCACCGGCGCGGCGGACAACGTCGGCTGGCGCGATCAGCGCTTCGCCGGCAGCTACGAGCGCGTCGGCCGGTTCTCGGTCTCGGGCCTGTGGGATCAGATCCCGCAGTTCTACAGCGTGGACACCAGGACGCCTTTCACGATGCCCGACAGCCCGCTCGGGCTCGACGACGCCACGCAGCAGACGATCCAGAACGGGCAGGCGGGCTCGACCCCGCTGAACCTCTACGTGCCGCTCGCGACCCAGTTCGATCTCCGCGAGCGCCGGGACATCGGCCGGTTCGACGTCAAGTTCGCGGCGACGAAGCAGCTCGACCTGACGGCGGCGTTCACGACGCAGAAGCACTCCGGCGAGCTGCCATGGGGGGCCAGCTTCGGCTTCAGCAACGACGTCGAGGTGGCGCTGCCCTACCGGTCGCGGGCCAACGACTTCACGGTCGGCGCCGAGTGGAACAACCAGCGCAACATGCTGCGCGTCGCCTACACGGGCTCGTGGTTCGACAATCAGGACGACACGCTGATCTGGGACAGCCCGCTGCGCCTGACCGACCAGACGTCCGGCGGGACCAACCCCGGACGGGGACGGATGGCACTCTGGCCGACCAACTCCGCCAACACGGTGAGCGCCGGCGGCTACACGAAGCTCGCGAAGCGGACGCAGCTCACCGGCTTCCTCTCGTACGGCGTCTGGAGCAACGATTCGGCGCTGCTGCCGTTCACGATCAACACCTCGCCCGGGCTCCCGGCCCTGACCCTGCCGCGAACCACCGCCGACGCATCGGCGAACGTCATGTCGATGAACCTGAACCTGGTGTCGCGCGACGTCGAGGACTGGCGGTTCTCCGCGCGGGTGCGCCATTACGGCTACGACAACCAGATGCCGCACACGGCGATCCCGCAGTTCATCAACTACGACACGTCGGTGAAGGCGTCGCCGACCGGCGGGCCGGAGAACTACGCGCACTCGCGCACCAACTTCGACGCGGACGCGACCTACACCGGTCTGCAGCAGGTCGCCCTCACCGCCGGCTATTCGCACAACGCCAGCAGCTACGACTTCCGCATCTTCGAAGGATCGGGCGAGGACGTCCTGCGGTTCTCGGCGGACGCGACCGGCTCGCAGTGGCTCACCTTCCGCGCCACCTGGGAGCTGTCGAGCAAGACCGGCTCCGGGCTCGACGAGGAGCTGCTCACGACGATCGGCGAACAGCCCGCGCTGCGTCACTACGACCTGGCCAACCGGGGCCGCGACAAGTTCACCGGCCAGGTCGACATCGTGCCGAACGACTTCTGGACCTTCAGCGTCTCGGCGGGCCTCGGCAAGGACGATTACGACGAGAGCTACTTCGGCCTGCAGGAGTCGACGTTCAAGACGATGTCGCTCTCCGCCGACTACCGCCAGCCGAACGGCTTCGGCGGCGGCGCGTCCTACAACTTCGAGCGCTACACAGGCCTCCAGACCTCGCGGTCGTCCAGCCCCGACGCGACCTTCGACGACCCGAACCGCGACTGGACGACGGATTCGAAGGAGCGCGTCCACTACTTCTCGCTCTACGCGACCCCGCCGCGGTTCGGCCGCAACACCGAAGCCCGGCTCGCCTACGACTTCAGCGACGCGCGCGGAGACTATTTGTACGGCGTCGTGCCCGGCGGCCCCCTGCCGCAGCCGTCGCAGCTGCCCGAAGTGTTCAACAAGCTGCAGCAGTTCCACCTCGACGTGCGGCACCGGCTGAACGACAAGCTGGCGGCGACTTTCAGCTACCTCTACGAGCCCTTCCGGGTCTACGATTTCGCCTTCGACCCGAGCGTGGTGAACGGCATCGCCCAGCCCAGCTCCCTCGTCATGGGCTACGTCTATCGCCCGTACACCGCGCACGCCGCGACGTTTGGTCTGCGTTACACCTGGTAGTGGACTGTAACGGTCATTTCGGTAGTGGATCTCGGGCGCGGCGCCCGGCTGGCCAGGCGCGAGGAGCGCGCAAATCGGGGATTTGTAAGCGACGAGCAACGCCGCCAGGCGGGATGCCCCGCCCGAGAGGCACTAGGGAAATGACCGTTACAGTCCACCAGTCGATGCCGATCCCGCTGATCTCAAGGGAGCTTCTATGCTGAACACGTTCACGAGGCGGCTGCTGCCTCTGTCGTCGCTCGCCGTCGCCTTCGCCCTCACCGGCGTCACCACCGCCGCCGCGCAGGACGTCAAACACGGCGAAGAGGTCTACGCCGCGCAGAAATGCAGCATGTGCCACGCCATCGCCGGCAAGGGCAAGGCCGCCAATCCGCTCGACGGGGTCGGCGCCAAGCTGTCGGCCGCCGACATCAAGCAGTGGATCGTCGATCCGAAGGGGATGACGACGAAGAGCGGTTCGACCAAGAAGCCGCCGATGCCGGCGAAGTACGCCGGCCTGCCGGCGGCCGATCTCGACGCGCTGGTCGCCTACCTCGCCAGCCTCAAGTAGTACGTTCGTGACGAAGAGCGCGCTTCTCCGGCACCCGCTGACGGTGGTCGGGGCGCTGATGGCCACGGTGTCCGCCGTGGCCTTCATTGCCCTGGCGATCGCGCTGCTGATGGGCATGTTCCACCGCAGCCCGTACGCGGGCCTGGTGGTCTTCGTCGCGATTCCAGCCGTCTTCATCACCGGGCTGCTGTTCGTGCCGCTGGGCATGTGGCTGCAGCGCCGGCGGCTGCAGCGCCACCCCGAAGCGGAGCACGACTGGCCCGTCCTCGATTTTCGACGAGCCGACGTCCGCCGCCGGGCGCTGCTCTTCACCGCGCTCACCGCCGCCAACGTCATCGTCATCACGCTGGCCGGCTACGGCAGCCTGCACTGGATGGAATCGCCGTCCTTCTGCGGCCAGGTCTGCCACACCCCGATGCAGGTGCAGTTCACGGCGTGGCAGGCGGCGCCGCACCGGCAGGTCGCGTGCGTCGACTGCCACATCGGCGAGGGCGTGCGGGGATTCGTCTACGCCAAGGCGGCCGGCACGCGGCAGCTCTGGCACGTGGTCACCGGCGCCATTCCCAGACCCGTCCCGCCGGGTGCGGAGATGCCGGCGGGCACCCAGGCCCAGACCTGCCTGGGCTGCCACGATCCGGCGCGGATCGTCGGCGATCGCCTCCGCGTGATCCGCGAGTACGCCGACGACGAGCCCAGCACGGAGACGAAGACGGTGCTGCAGCTGCACGTCGGCATGCTGTCGGCATCGGGCCGCGCCATCCACTGGCACGCCAACCCGTCGACGCGCATCGAGTACATCGCGACCGACGACGGGCACCAGACCATCCCCTACGTGCGGCTGACGGACGCCCGCGGCACGGTGAAGGAGTTCCGGGCCGACGGCGTGACCGATCAGGTGATTCGCGACGGCCACCGCCGCACGATGGACTGCATCGATTGTCACAACACCGTCGGCCACCCGATCGCGGCGACCGCGGAACTGGCCGTCGACCGCGCCATCGCGGCGGCCCAGGTGAGCCGGCAGCTGCCCAACGTGCGCCGTGAATCGGTCCGGCTCTTGAAAGCCTCGTATCCCAGCGCCGACGCCGCCACCGAGCAGATCGGCCAGGGCCTGCGCACCCTCTACGCGGCGCGGACCGCGCCTCCCGACCAGCAGGCGCTCGCCCGGACGGTCACCGCCCTGCAGGGCCTCTACCGCCGCAGCGTGTTCCCGACGATGAAGGTGACCTGGGGCAGCTACCCGGACAACCGCGGGCACGTGACGTCGAACGGCTGCTTCCGCTGCCACGACGACTCGCACAAGGCCGCCGATGGCTCGACCATCAGCGGCGACTGCGAGTACTGCCACAAGGAAATCCCCGACCCGAGCTGATCGCGGGGGGCGTCGCGTCTCCGCGGCCCTCGAGGACTCGCGGACGCGGCCGGACGCGCTCTGGCATTCCGGACGATCTCCACCGGGGCGGAGGCGCCCGCACCGCTCCGCCGGCACGGCCCCGGCAATAGCCGCTGAAATCGACGTTTCCCCGCCGCGGTGCGCCCGTGTCCGGGGCACGTGCCTTGCTTTTCACGCATCGCCCGGCGCAGGGCCGGGGCGCGAGGAAGGGGACCATGACACAGGCAACTGGCACAGCAAAGACCGGGACCGGCAAGTACGAGGCGCTGCTGGAGCGGTGTCGCAGCCTCGAGCCCGTGCCGACGGCGGTCGCGCATCCGTGCGAGCACTCGGCGCTCGCGGCGGCCGTCGAGGCCGGCGCCGAGGGCCTGATCGCGCCGATCCTCGTCGGCCCGGCCGCCACCATCCAGGCGCTCGCCGCCAAGCACGGCATCGACCTCGCCAACGTCCGGATCGTCGATGCTCCGCACAGCCACGCGGCGGCGGCGAAGGCGGTAGCCCTGGTGCGCGCCGGCGAGGCGGAGCTGCTGATGAAGGGCAGCCTGCACACCGACGAGCTCCTCGGCGCGGTCGTGGCGAAGGAGACCGGGCTGCGCGCCGGGCGGCGGATCAGCCACGTCTTCGTCATGGACGTGCCGACCTACCACAAGGTCCTGGTCGTGACCGACGCGGCCATCAACATCGCGCCGGCGCTGGAAGACAAGGCCGACATCTGCCAGAACGCGATCGACCTCGCGATCTCGTTCGGCGTGAAGCAGCCGAAGGTCGCGATCCTCGCCGCCGTCGAGACCGTCACGTCCAAGATGCCGGCCACGATCGACGCCGCGGCGCTGTGCAAGATGGCCGACCGCGGCCAGATCAAGGGCGGCCTGCTCGACGGGCCGCTGGCCTTCGACAACGCGATCAGCAAGGACGCCGCCCGGGTGAAGGGCATCGTCTCCGAGGTGGCCGGCGATCCGGACATCCTGCTCGCGCCGGATCTGGAAGCCGGCAACATGCTGGCCAAGCAACTCAGCTTCCTGGCCAACGCCGACAGCGCCGGCCTCGTCCTCGGCGCCCGCGTGCCGATCATCCTCACCAGCCGGGCCGACAGCGTGCGCTCGAAGATCGCGAGCTGCGCGGTCGCCGTCATCGCGGCCCACGCCCGCCGCCAGGCCGCTGCCGGCACCGTCCGCGCCACCGGAGCCGCGTGATGGACGATTTCGCCCTGGTCCTGAACGCCGGCTCCTCGAGCCTCAAGTTCTGCGTCTACCGGCGCCGGCCCGACGGCGACCCGTGGCGCCTGGAAGCGCGCGGGCAGGTCGACGGCATCGGCACGACCCCGCGGTTCTCGGTCAAGGGCGACACCGGCGAACGCCTCGTCGACACCCAGCTCGATTCGAGCGTGCGCGACGGACGCGCCGCGCTCGATGCGCTGGCGTCCTGGCTGCGCGAGCGCTACGGTGGCTCGCGCGTGCTCGGCGTCGGCCATCGCGTCGTCCACGGCGGCGCCACTTTCGCCGGGCCGACCGTCGTGACGCCGCAGGTCCTCGCCGAGCTGCGCACGCTGACGCCGCTGGCGCCGCTCCATCAGCCGCACAACCTCGCCGCCATCGACGCGGTCGCGGAGCGGCTGCCCGACGTGCCGCAGGTGGCCTGCTTCGACACCAGCTTCCATCGCGGGCAGCCGGCGGTCGCGCAGCTGGTGCCGCTGCCGCGCGCCGTGGTCGGCGATGGCGTGCAGCGCTACGGCTTCCATGGCCTGTCCTACGAGTACATCGCCTCGGTGCTGCCCCACACCGCGCCGGAGATCGCCGGCGGACGGGTGATCGTCGCGCACCTGGGCAGCGGCGCCAGCCTGTGCGCGATGAAGGACGGCAAGAGCGTCGACAGCACGCTCGGCTTCACCGCGCTCGACGGGCTGTGCATGGGCACGCGCCCGGGCTCGCTCGATCCCGGCGTGGTGCTCTACCTGTTCCAGGGCCTGGGCCTCAGCGCCGCCGAGGTCGAAACGCTCCTCTACAAGAAGTCCGGCCTCCTCGCCATCTCGGGGATCAGCAACGACATGCGCGACCTGATCCTCAACACCAGGCCGGAGGCGAAGCTGGCGGTCGACTACTTCGTGTATCGCGTGGCCCGCGAGATCGGCGCGCTGACGGCGGTCCTGGGCGGCCTCGACGGCCTCGTCTTCACCGCCGGCATCGGCGAGAACTCGCCGGCCATCCGCCAGCGGATCTGCGAGGCGTCGGCCTGGCTCGGCGTCGAGCTCGATCCCGACGCGAACGCCGCCCATGCCACGCGGATCTCGCGTGCCAGCAGCCCGGTGTCGGCGTGGGTCGTGCCGACGAACGAAGAACTGATGATCGCGCGCCACACGGGCCGGTTGCTGGGACTGGTCGACGTCCAGAGCAGGCGGGCAGCTCAGTAAGGGAGACGCAGATGGCTGGCACCGCATCGGCATCGAAGATCACTGACGCCGGATCGTCGGCGTGGCAGGGGTTCCGGAAGGGCCTCTGGCAGGCCGAGATCAACGTCCGCGACTTCATCCAGCAGAACTACACGCCGTACGAGGGGGACGACTCGTTCCTGACGCCGGCGACCGAGCGCACGACAGCCATCTGGCGGACGCTGGAGGCGCTGTTCGTCGAGGAGCGCAAGAAGGGCGTGCTCGACGTCTCGCAGATTCCCAGCTCGATCACGGCGCACGCGCCCGGCTACATCGATCGCGAGCACGAGATCATCGTCGGCCTGCAGACCGACGCGCCGCTCAAGCGGGCGATCATGCCGAACGGCGGCTACCGGATGGTGGCCAGCGCGCTCAAGGCCTACGGCATCGAGGCCGATCCGCACGTCGCCGAGGCGTTCACGAAGTATCGCAAGACCCACAACGAGGGCGTGTTCGACGCCTATACCGCCGACGTGCGGCGCTGCCGCAGCTCGCACATCCTGACCGGGCTGCCCGACGCCTATGGCCGCGGCCGGATCATCGGCGACTACCGGCGCGTCGCGCTCTACGGCGTGACGCGGCTGCTCGAGCACAAGCAGCGGGAGCGCAACGCGCTCGACAGCCACCATTCGACCGACGCCATCATCCGCGATCGCGAGGAGCTGTCGGAGCAGCTCCGCGCCCTCAAGGAGCTGCAGAAGATGGCCGCCAGCTACGGCTTCGACATCTCGCGGCCGGCCGCCAACGCGCGCGAGGCGGTGCAGTGGCTGTACTTCGGCTACCTGGCCGGGGTGAAGGAGCAGAACGGCGCGGCCATGTCGCTCGGCCGGACCACGACGTTCCTCGACATCTACGTCGAGCGCGATCTCGCCGCGGGCACCCTCACCGAGTCGCAGGCGCAGGAGATCCTCGACGACTTCGTCATCAAGCTGCGCATCGTGCGCTTCCTGCGCACGCCGGAGTACGACGAGCTGTTCGCCGGCGACCCGACCTGGGTCACCGAATCGATCGGCGGCATGGGCGACGACGGCCGCGCCCTGGTGACGAAGAACAGCTTCCGCATCCTGCAGACGCTCTACAACCTCGGGCCGGCGCCCGAGCCGAACCTCACCATCTGGTACTCGCCCCGGCTGCCGATGGGGTTCCGGCGCTTCGCCGCCAAGGTGGCGATCGACACCAGCTCGCTGCAGTTCGAGAGCGACGAGATCATGCGCAGCGCCTGGGGCGACGACGGCGCCATCGCCTGCTGTGTCTCGCCGATGGTGGTCGGCAAGCAGATGCAGTTCTTCGGCGCCCGGGCCAACCTCGCCAAGTGCCTGCTCTACGCGATCAACGGCGGGCGGGACGAGATCAGCGGCGATCAGGTGGCGCCGCCGACGGCGCCCGTGAAGGGCGACTACCTCGAGTTCGACGACGTGCTGGCGCGCTACGACAAGACCATGGACTGGCTCGCCAAGGTCTACGTCAACGCGATGAACGTCATCCACTACATGCACGACAAGTACGCCTACGAGCGCGTCGAGATGGCGCTGCACGACTATGCGCCCATGCGCACGATGGCGTTCGGCATTGCCGGCCTGTCGGTCGTGGCCGACAGCCTGTCGGCGATCAAGCACGCCAGGGTGCGGGTGATCCGCGACGAGACCGGCCTCGTCACCGACTACCAGACCGAGGGCGAGTTCCCGGTGTTCGGCAACAACGACAACCGCGTCGATCAGCTCGCCGTGTGGCTCGTCAGCACCTTCATGCACAAGCTGCGGCAGCACCCGACGTATCGCGACGCCATCCACACCCAGTCGGTGCTCACGATCACGTCGAACGTCGTCTACGGCAAGTCGACCGGTCACACCCCCGACGGGCGCCGGCGCGGCGAGCCGTTCGCGCCCGGGGCCAATCCGATGCACGGCCGCGACAGCCATGGCATCCACGCGTCGGCCGCGTCGGTCGCCAAGATTCCGTATCGCGACGCCGCTGACGGCATCTCGCTGACGACCTCGCTGGTGCCCACCGGCCTGGGCCGCGTCGAGGCCGATCGCATCACCAACCTCACCAGCATCCTCGACGCGTTCTTCGGCGGCACCGGCTACCACATGAACGTCAACGTGCTGAACCGCGACACCCTCCTCGACGCCATGGAGCACCCGGAGAAGTACCCGTCGCTCACCATCCGGGTGTCGGGCTATGCGGTCAACTTCGTGCGGCTCACCCGCGAGCAGCAGATGGACGTCATCAACCGCACCTTCCACGGAGCACCGGGTGCCTGAGCCGCGCACGGCGGCGCAACCGGCGCCGGAGTCGGCCCTCGAAGCGACGAGCCCCTACGAGCTCCGCGTCGATCTCGGCAAGGGCGTGCCGGAGTCCGACGTGCGCACGGCGCTCGCGACCGGCGAGATGGGCTTCCTCCATTCGTTCACGACCGGCTCCGCGGTCGACGGCCCCGGCATCCGGGTGGTCGCCTGGACGGCGGGCTGCCAGTGGCGCTGCCTGTACTGCCACAACCCCGACACGTGGACGATGAGCAACGGCATCCCGGTCACGGTGGCCAGGGCGACCGAGCAGCTCGGCAAGTATCGCCACGGCCTGAAGGCGATGAACGGCGGCCTGACGATCAGCGGCGGCGAGCCGCTCATGCAGCATCGGTTCGTGGTCAAGGTGCTGACCGCGGCGCACGACATGGGGATCCATACGGCGCTCGACTCCAACGGCTATTACGGACACCGCCTCGCCGACGCGGATCTCGACGCGATCAGCCTGGTGCTCCTCGATCTCAAGGGCTGGGACGCCGACCGGCACAAGCGGCTCACCGGGATGGAGAACGGGCCGACGCTGGAGTTCGCGCGCCGCCTCGCCGAGCGCAGGAAGCCGATCTGGGTGCGGTTCGTGCTCGTGCCCGGCCTCACCGATGACCCCGAGGACGTCGCCCAGATCGCCCGCTTCGCGGCCGGCCTCGGCAACGTCGAGCGCGTCGACGTGCTCCCCTTCCACCAGATGGGCCGCTACAAGTGGGAGCGCCTGGGCCTCACCTACGCGCTCGGAGACGTCGAGCCGCCGTCGGCCGAGCTCGTCGAGCGGGTGCTGTCGATATTCCGCAGCGAAGGCTTGACGGCCCATTGAGCATGGGCGCGGCGCACGGATGATCGCGAAGCTGCTCGCCGGCGGGTGCCTGATGGCGGCGTGCGTCGCGATCCACGTCTCCGGCCTCGCCGCCGCCCTGCGCTGGTTTCGCCGCGATCCCGATTCGTTCTGGGGATGGACGCGCCTCTTCACCGCCATCGCCGGCTGGTCGATCCTCCTGCACCTCTTGGAGATCTGCGCCTGGGCGGTGTACTACCGGATGGCCCGAGCCATCCCCGACCTGACATTGGCGGCATATTTCAGCGCCGTGACCTACACCACCACGGGCTATGGCGACGTGGTGCTGCCCGAGGAGTGGCGGCTGGTTGGCGGTATCGAGGCCCTGACCGGCATCCTGATGTGCGGCTGGTCCACGGGCGTCTCCTTCGCGGTCCTGAGCCGCATGCTCAGGCAGACAGGGCACGAGCTGCCCTGAACCCCGAAAGGCCGTCGCGAGCCGGAGAAACTCCGGGATATCGGAGCCGCCCGCCGCTGGCAGTCCAGGCCGTCGCCGGCGCGACCGCCAAATCTGCGGCTCCGTCACACCGCCGACGCAGATCCTCCGCGGCACTTCTTGTGCAGTCCCTTGTGGATCCTCAGCCGAGGGTCGTGCCGACCCGCAGATTCGAGACGCTCCCCATGCCGACCCCTCCCATCGTCGACGTCCAGGAACAGACCCGGTTGAACGACGCGCGCGAGCGCGGCATCCCCTGGAAGAAGTGGGGGCCCTACCTCAGTGAGCGCCAATGGGGCACGGTCCGCGAGGACTACAGCGACAACGGAGACGCGTGGGGGCATTTCTCCCACGACCAGTCGCGGTCCCGCGCCTACCGCTGGGGCGAGGACGGTCTCGGCGGCATCTGCGACGACACCCAGCGTCTGTGCTTCGCGCTGGCGCTGTGGAACGAACGGGATCCGCTGCTGAAGGAGCGGCTGTTCGGCCTCACCAACAACGAGGGCAATCACGGCGAGGACGTCAAGGAGTACTACTTCTACGTCGACAGCACGCCGACGCACTCGTACATGAAGTTCCTCTACAAGTACCCGCAGCGGGAGTTCCC